>Ga0080013_1001256_pt1 | contig 34176 bp, 32 predicted proteins | sample ETNvirenome_6_85_FD_69236 | JGI IMG/M metagenome (GOLD analysis project Ga0080013, IMG submission 69236) | Marine viral communities from the Pacific Ocean - ETNP_6_85 (SPADES assembly) (version 2) | ecosystem: Environmental > Aquatic > Marine > Oceanic | place: Pacific Ocean | collected 2013-06-19
AGACATTTTAATTGATGAGTATAAATTAGCGGATTATGACTTCCGAGGTATTGTAGATTTAACTATTCAAACATCTGATGGGAAGTATCATGTTATTGATTGGAAGACATGCTCCTGGGGATGGGATCACAGAAAGAAATCGGATCCCATGGTGACATATCAACTGACTTATTATAAGCACTTTTTAGCAAAAAAGCATCAAATCGATTTAAAAGATATTGAAACATACTTTATACTGTTAAAGCGTGTAGCAAAGAAAGATAACGTGGAGATTGTGCGCATCTCTAGTGGCGAGCGAAAAACTTCGAATGCCCTAAGATTGTTAGAAAGCGCAGTTCACAATATTGATCATGGAAATTTTATGAAGAAAAAGACATCCTGTCGCAAGTGTGCGGTATGGAAGACATTATGCGAGGGTTAATGTGAGCGACAAAAAAATAAAGATTTTATCTATTAGCGATCATCCGCTATCACCATCAGGCGTAGGTACTCAGACCAAATATATTCTAGAGCATTTGTTAAAAACAGGTAAATATTCGATAGTCTCATTAGCGGGCGCCGTTAAACATGAGAATTACCAACCCCAAAAAACAAAAGAATATGAAGAAGATTGGATTATCTATCCAGTCGACGCGTACGGAAATGCGGATATTATTCGCGGAATGATTCGAGATCATAAACCAGATATATTGTGGTTCATGACAGATCCCAGGTTCTTTGGATGGTTGTGGGATATCGAGGATGAAATTAGAGCGCACATCCCTATGGTATATTATCATGTGTGGGATAACATACCATATCCCACGTTCAATAAACCTTCGTATGAAAGCACGGATGTGATTTGTACCATATCTAAAGTGACCGACGATATTGTACGCACAGTGGCACCAGACGTAGAATGTCACTACATTCCCCACATTATACCTCCTGATTTATTTACAAAATTGTCTGGTGATATGGTGGAGGATTTTAGAAAGAAATCTAACATGGGGGATAAATTTTTAATTTTTTGGAACAGCAGAAACGCTAGGAGAAAAATGTCAGGTAGTCTTATCTTTTGGTTTAAAGAATTCTTAGATGAAGTAGGACATGATAAAGCGAAACTTTTGATGCACACAGATCCTAAAGACCCACATGGTCAAGATCTGGAAGTTATTATAAGAGAACTGGGACTTACCAACGGGGAGGTAATGTTTTCTGTTCAAAAAACTCCTCCCCAAGAATTGTGCATGATGTATAACATGGCAGATGTAACTTGCGGCATTTCAGATGCCGAAGGATTTGGACTCTCTACTTTTGAATCACTTTCTTGTGAAACTCCTATTATTGTAACAATGACAGGGGGACTTCAACAACAGGTGACGGACGGCGAGGAATGGTTTGGCATTGGGATTGAACCATCTTCGAAGGCGATTATTGGTTCACAGCAGGTACCGTTTATTTATGAAGATAGAATTTCCAAAGAGGATTTTATTAATGCTTTGAAAAAAATGTATGAAATGTCTCCCGAACAACGCGCTTCGATGGGGAGAAAAGGACGTGAACATCTATTGAAGAATCATAATTTTCAAAAAACTTTGGAAAAATGGGACAACCTAATGTCTCGGATTTATCGCGAACGCGGTTCGTGGGATTCGCGCAAACAATATAAAAGATGGGAAGTTCTTTCTTTCTAAAGGAGTAAATGAGAGATGAAGAAGAAAGTTTTAGTAAGAGGTCCAGCTTTTACGTCGAGCGGATATGGTGAGCATGCTAGACTTATCTTGCGCGCCCTTCGTAGTCGTGAAGACTGTTTTGATATTTTTTTTGAGAATATAAATTGGGGTGGAACTGGGTTTCTGATAGATACCACGGAAGAGGTGCAGTGGATGCACCGGATCGCAACCAAGACTTATGAGTTTAAACGGGCAAAAGGTACCGTTGACATTGCCTTGTTGGTGACGATTCCAAATGAGTGGGAAAGAGTTGCCCCATTAACTATTGGAGTGACTGCCGGGATTGAAACCACCAAGATGGCACCTCATTGGGTCGAAAAGTGCAGTGCAGTCGATAAAATTATTGTCCCGTCCGAGCATGCTCGCTATGCATTCGATAATACATCCTATGATGTGCCCCACCCACAGACCGGACAAGTGTCTAGATTTCAGAATTCAACCCCCATCGAAGTAGTTCATTATCCGGTGAAAGATACAGTCCCAACTCCAGTAGAACTAGGGTTGGAATATGATTTTAATTTTTTAGCAGTCGCTCAATGGGGCCCGCGAAAGAATTTAGATAATACTATGAAGTGGTTTCTTTCTGAATTTGAAAAGGAAGAGGTGGGATTGGTAGTGAAGGCAAATCATCGAAAAAATAATGTCGCCGACAGGGCTGCGTGCAAGGAGCGTGTAAGTGGAATATTAAAAGATTATCCTAATCGAAAATGTAAAATATATTTAGTGCACGGCAACATGACAGAAGAAGAAATGGGGGGGTTATATACCCACCCCAACATAAAGGCGATTGTCTCTACCTCTCATGGGGAGGGATTCGGTTTGCCACTTTTTGAGGCGGTGTATAATGAATTACCAGTAATTGCTCCCAACTGGAGCGGTCACATAGATTTTCTCCATGCTCCTAAGAAAGATAAAAAGGGAAAAGTAAAGAATAGGTCGCACTTCACTAAGATTGATTATAATATCGCCCCCATTCAAAAAGAAGCAATTTGGGAAGGTGTTTTACAACCCGACAGTCAATGGTGTTTTCCCAAAGAGTCTTCTTGCCGCCATGCTTTGCGGGAAGTTTACAAAAATTATGGACCCCGCAAATCCGAAGCAAAAAAGTTAGCAAAATATGTGAAGAAGAATTTCTCCACGGAGAAGACATATAAACAACTTATTGAGATAGTCGGAGGAAAGGATATCGAAGATTTTAAGAATGAAGTAGACAAGTTGTTAGAAGGATTATTGTGAGTTCCTTTGTATTTTTGGGGGATATGTTTCTTGAAGATTTTAATGGTGGCGCCGAGCGCACTTCGCAGTCTCTGATAGACACTTGTCCGCTCACTGACGGACCGTCACCAGTGGCAATAAGATGTAGTCAATTGAATTCAGATCGTATCGCACAATTTAAGGATGCCCATTGGATCATTTTTAATTTTTCGTCTCTCTCCTCAGAGAATAAGTTAGAAATTTGCAAAAATTTGAATTATTCAATAGTAGAGTATGATTATAAATTTTGTAAATATAGATCCCTGGAACTACACCAAAGGGTAGAAGGTGTCCCCTGCGATTGTTCTACCCGGGAAGAGAACAAGATTAATCTTGCTTTTTATGGATTAGCAAAGAAGATTTGGTTTATGAGTAGCGCGCAAAAAGATATATGTGTTAAGAATGTGCCCTCTATAAACCGCGAGAGAGTTTCAGTATTGAGTTCGGTATTTAGTGCAGGTGATTTAAGATTTATTGATTCTTTGCGAGACAACCCCAAAGAAGAAACATTTTTAATAGTTAAAACCGAGTCGTGGATTAAAAATTTTGAAGAGTGCGTAAGGTACGCAAAAGAAAGGGGATTAAAATACGAGGTTGTAGGAAATCTTCCTTACCATGAATTGTTAATCAAACTTTCCTGTTCAAAAGGATTGGTATTTTTGCCTCTAGGCGCCGATACATGTCCGCGCCTTGTTATTGAAGCGCAAATGATGGGATGTGAACTTGTTTTAAATGAGTTGGTACAACACAAGGATGAAGAGTGGTTTGCAACACCGGAAATGTGCCGCAAACATATGGAGACGCGCCACCAGGAGTTTTGGAATTTTTATGAGTAAGAAAACTTTAATTGTCATGGGTAATGGACCCTCACTAAAAAATATAGATTTTTCTAAGTTAGAGGGATTCGATACTTTTGGTCTTAATTCTGCTTATCGTGCCTACGATAGGATGGGATGGTATCCCACATATCACGGGTGTTTTGATCATGTGGTAACTAAAAATCACAAAGAATCTTTTCGGCAATTGAGCGAGGGTGATAATTCAATTAAGAAATTTTTCTATCTTCAGCAAGTTAGTGATAATTCTCGCGTTCAGAAAATAGAACTGGTTCCCTACGGAAGTTCAACTAAATGGAATTCATCTCCCGATGACTTCGCATCTTTTACCGACAATGGGAATTCAGGCGCAAACGCATGCTCGGTGGGGATCTGTCTGGGGTATGAGAAGATTATCTTATTGGGTGTAGATTGTAATTATATTGAATTTGTTGATGGGTGTAGGAAAGACGGCGCGATTTTAGTAATGGATAAGACGCCGAACAACAATCCGAACTATTGGTTCGACGACTACCAGCAAAAAGGGGATGAATATAATGTCCCTCGCGGAGAGCAGTTTCATAAGCCCACGTGGAATATGTTTGCATATGCAGCAGCACAGGCGAATATAGAGGTGGTAAATTGTAGTCCAGTAAGTACCCTTAATTGTTTTCGCAAAGCAATCTTATCCGAGGAACTTAAATAGTGAAAGAAATATTTTCGATGGTCGAAGAAGGAATTCTCTTGCATATTGTTAATCGCAAGGAAGAGATTGTGCAAGAGAGAGAAGATATTGTTTCGGAGGATCAGTTTATTCAACTCTCAACTTTGAGACTGCCCGAAGGAAAGACTTTCCGACCTCACAAACATATTTGGAAAAGAGGCGAAACGAAGGCAATTGCCCAAGAATCTTGGGTGGTTATACAAGGAAAGGTGAAGTGTTTTTTTTATGATTTAGATGACTCCTTGTTAACTACTGAAATTCTTAGTGCCGGCGACTGTTCGGTTACGCTGATGGGTGGGCATACATATGAAATTTTAGAAGACGACACATTGGTGTATGAATATAAGACTGGCCCCTACAAGGGACAGCATTTAGATAAAGAATTTATTGAGGAGAAAGCATGAAATATGAGTTGTGGGACGTGGTAACGTATGGGCACGGCGAACCGCCAATGCCACTCACCAAACTAGATAGCGCCGCAGATTTTGGACCTATATATAAAAGTTTTTTAAAAACTATAAAAGAAAAACCATGTGTTATTATTGTAAATGCGCATCAACCGAAGATTTATGAATCTCCTGATGGTGGAGAAACCGTCTATGAGAGAGACTTTGGGGACTATGAAAACCGAAAGAGAGTGAAATAGTGAGTTGGGGAAAATGGTTAGGTGAAAAAAGATTTACTCTCTATCGAAGTGCGATTATTCAAGAGCAATTTATTGAATGTATTTTAGATCATTGCAATGGGGGTAAGATTTTAGAGACGGGATTTGGTTTTGCCACCACCACTGAGTTATTGAGAGATTTGGGATATGATGTTTATGGCATCGATCTTGAACCACGGGCCATTGAAGACGCTATTAAGAGATACCCATCCCTGCGTGGGAAGTTGCGAGTGGGAGATATTTTAGATCCTTCGGTATATACTGACTCGTATGAATCCATTATCCACCAAGGAGTTCTAGAGCATTTTTGCGATGCGGATATCCAAGAGATCCTCCGTCTCCAAAGTGGAAAGTGTAAAAACATTATCTTCGATGTTCCCAATTCTCTACGTCAGAATAAGGAATCCGAAGGCGTAATGACACGGTTTGAATCTCCCGAATTTTGGGAGCAGATGATTGGAGATGTGGGACTGGAATATGAAAGATTCGGGCGCACTTATGATGGAGGAGACGATCTCTTGCCATCCGCGCTGAGACATTACAATTCTGATCTCATGAAGAAAGTAGGCAGATCGAGCATTTTTGTAGTAAAGGGGAAAGTCAGATGAGTTTTGAAGTAGTAAATAAATTTGAAAAAAAGATAGCCAGTTTCTTTGGATCCCCCCACGCAGTCGCTACAGATTGCTGCACTCACGCATTGGAACTCTGCCTACGCTATACAGAAGCATCGTCTATCTCAGTGCCGCACCACACTTATATATCTGTGCCTTTTTTGGCATCTAAATTAAGTATTGATTTAATGTGGAAAGATGAGGAGTGGGTAGATTATTATTATCTTACTGATAGAGTAATAGACGCCGCCGTATTATGGGAACCAAGGTCCTATGTTGAAGGAACTTTAATGTGTGTTAGTTTTCAATTTCAAAAGCACTTAAGTTTGGGCAGGGGTGGCATTATATTAATGGATGATCCACGCGCACAAGCAATATTAAAAAAAATGTCTTACGATGGAAGGGAGAGCACTCTTCCGTGGAGAGAGCAGAATATCTCTAGTGTAGGTTATCATTACTATATGACCCCCGAAGTCGCGCAGATGGGATTAGACAAGTTGCCTAACGCTGTCGACACCAACCCACGTCAATGGAAAATGTCGGATTGGCCAAATTTAAGAGAAATGGGAGTATTTCAATGAAAAAGAAGAAAGCTTTAATTACTGGAATTACTGGACAGGACGGAAGTTATTTGGCAGAGTATCTTCTCGATCTGGGGTATGAAGTTCATGGCATTATGCGTCGACACTCGGTTGCAGAAAATCAAGATGCGCGCATCCAACATTTAAATGGAAAAATTGGTGGAGAATACGGAGATTTGCTGGATTACCCTTCCCTGGTCAGGGTGGTATCCAAAGTTAAACCAGACGAGATTTATAATCTTGGCGCCATGAGTCATGTGCGCATTAGTTTCGACATGCCGTCCTTCACTATTCAGACCAATGCCATGGGGGTTTTGAACATGTTGGAAGTGTATAGGACACTGTGCCCTGAAGCAAAATTTTATCAGGCTAGCTCCTCAGAAATGTTTGGCAATTCGGTAGATGATGACGGCGTTCAGCGACTAACAACCCCAATGAATCCAGTGAGTCCCTACGGGTGTGCAAAGGTTATGGGTTTTAATTTGGTGCGCCATTACCGTCATGCTTACAATCTGCATGCATGCAATGGCATCTTATTTAACCACGAAAGTCCTCGGAGAGGATCTAATTTCGTTACCAGCAAGGTGGTGAAGCATGCAGTTGAAATTAAAAAAGGAAGGCGCGCCAGTCTTGAATTGGGAAATTTAGATTCTTATCGTGACTGGGGACATTCGAAGGATTATGTACGCGCTATGCACGCCATTGTTAATCACAAGATTCCAGATGATTTTATTGTATCCACACAAGAGACACATTCGGTAAGGGATTTGTGTGACATAGTGTTTACTAAATTAGGGATGGATTATCGCGATTATGTAACTCAGAATAAAAAATATATGCGACCGGAAGAGTTGAAATATCTTAAGGGAGATTCTTCTAAGGCACGAGAGTTATTGGGGTGGACTCCGACATATACTTTCGAGAGCATGTTAGAAGAGATGATTGAAAAGTGGATGGAAGAATTATGAGGAAAAGATTTTGTGTCCTACAAATAACTCCTCACGCTCCTAACTCTGAGCATGTGAATCTTTTTAAGGACAAGGACGGCAGTGATTTTTATTTTGTTACTTACGAAGATAGAAACGAAGATGCACTAGATTTTTGTCCCAATACGGTGTGGTCTGAAACCCGAAATACGTTATGCGAGAAAGTGTCCAAAGATTATGATTATTATGCCTTCATCGATCATGATATGGGATTAGATCCACAAGGGTCTTTGAACGCTTATGGGCAGATTATGAAAGATCTCGAATTAAACCCTGCGGTGTTAACTTATTATCCCGGCCGAAACCTTCACACTCCCTATGCATCTGATATAGCATATTTGAAGAGTCGAGAATATTCATGTATTCCATTCACTCATAATGGCATAAAAATTGTACATCACTCATTGTTAAAGTGGTTTTTTCCCTTATTCACAAAATTTAGGGTCGATATAGATGCTTGTCATATGTTTAATATTCAAGAAATTCCTTTTTTAAAGAATGTGGTATGTAGTCATAACATGGTTCATCACAATAATCCTACTAAGTCGAAAAATGAACAAGTGTATAACAAGAATCCTAATCTTGCAAAATTAAAGATGGATGAAATGTGGAAATATATAATGCCCTCGTTTAAGCACATGAGGATAGTGGATATGTATGCGCGCACCCCTCACGAGAGATATGATTCTTTGACGATTAAGAATGCGTTCGTAGACATCTTCAAAGATAAAAATATTATTCCTGAAAAATCTTCCGATGATGTAGATTATTTTGAAATAGATAAGTTAGAAAATTGTTTTGATTTAAATCATGAGTATTTTAGCAATAAAGATTTTGGTGGTATCGAATGATCCTCTTTGTTCCTATTAAAGAAAATTCTCAACGAGTTCCACGAAAGAACTTCCGCCTTTTTGGTGGTGAGCCTTTATACAAACATTCACTTTTAAAATTTACCGATTATGAAGTCTATGTTGACACGGACAGCACGAAGATTGAAAGGGAAATAAAGAATGACCCGCGCCTATCGCACGTAACAACATATCGGCGCCCTGATTTTCTCGTCGGAGACAAGGTGTCTGTTTGTGATCTGATAAGGAATTTTATAACCCGCTATCAGATTAGCGCACCCGTGGCACAGATACATGTGACTAGTCCATTTTTACAACAAACCACCATTAGAGATGCGTATAAGTATCTTGGAGATTATGATTCTGTTGTATCTTGCACTTCACACCAAGTACGCTTCTGGCGCGAAGAAAAATATGGAATGTGTCCGGTCAATCATAACACCAGTAAGATGGAACAAACCCAAGACCTACCCATTTTTTATGAAGAAAATTCAGCATTTTATATTTTTAATCCTGAAATTTTATCTTTAACTGGAAATCGTATAGGAAAAAATCCTTATTTTTATAATATACAAGATCCAGAAAATTTGGATATAGACACCGAATATGGGTGGGAAAAATGCTTAAAGGAGTTAAAAAGTGAAAATATATAGAGACACTCAAAACAAAAGAAAAAAAGACAAACTTGCTTCTCTTAGTCGAAAAGAAGAATATCGAAAAGATTGGGCGGTATGGGATGAGCATGAAATGAATTTTCCGGAAAAGATGTATCAGGATTTTGTAAAATCATTGAAGAACTCAAAAAATGATATTTGTTTTTTTGATATTGGTGCCGCAGAAGGAATTTATAGTCGAGCCGTATTAAAATACACAAAAAACTCTCAGGTTGTATGTTTTGAGCCCGAAGATGAGAGGATGGAGATTTTGATAGAAAATTTGAAAGACTATTCTGAAAATGGAGATCTTCATATTCATCAAAAAATTGTTGCTTCTGAAACTTCAAAATGTTCCTACTTAAAACAATTTACTTACTCTGATGGTCGCGGCGCCGGCAGCAGTACCCCTGTTAATGTTGAAGATCCTTATAAGCATGAAAGGGATTCGTATCTTGTACCTTACCAATCTGTAAAATTAGATGATTTTATGAATGATTTTGATAATATTAATTTAATAAAAATTGATGTGGAAGGTGGTGAAATAGATGTGCTTAAAGGATCTGTTAATCTCTTAGAAAAACACAGACCCGTTATTTTCTTAGAGGCACACACGTCGGCCAGATTTGGACATGTCACCTTAGAAAAGATTTACGAAATTTTAAACTCTCTTAATTTTAAATACAAGTATGTATTGTTGGATATGCATGGCGGAGAATTAGAATATTATCTTTTCATACCACAGGAAAAAGTATCTACATGAAAAGTATGAAAATTTTTATTGTAACTTATAAAAGAACTGAGGTTCTCAATAAGACTTTGGATATTCTTTTCAATAAAACAGATTTCCCCTCTATCCCGAATACTGAAGTTAACATTATTAATAATCATTCTGAATTCGAACTGGAGGAGGAGTTTGCAACGAAAGTTAATGTACTTCATAATCATGTACGCCCGGACTGGGACACTGGTAATTTGGCGAGAAATTGGAACGAAGCACTTTTACACGGGTTTAAAGATCTTGCAAATCCCGACGCCAGAGTTGTAGTAACCATGCAGAATGATATTGTTCTTCACCCCAACTGGGCGACTAACCTACTTAAGATGCATCAAAATTATACTTTTGTTACTGGACAGTTGGGAGATAATATTGTGAGTTATCTTCCAGATGCGGTTAAGAAGATAGGCATGTGGGACGAGAGATTTCTTACGCCAGCACACAAAGAGGCAGATTACTACATAAGAGCACTGATTTTTAATAGGGAAAAATCTTTAATAAACGATAAGGTTCATCAAAGGATGTTAAACACACACGATTCTCTCCCTCTTGATACATCGGAATACCAAGGAGGAGAACCTTCTTGGTTGGAAATTAAACATGCCCCGCTTGCTCTAGAAGCCTGGTATCATTCTTCACAAATTTTTTATTGGAAATGGAAAGATACCTGGAAAGAGCAACCCAAATATTATGGATGGTTCACTGGGTGGTCCAAAGAGTTTGTTGCCCTACCGCCCCATCCGCCCGAGGTGCCTAGTTTTGTTCAATATTATTATTTTGAGAAAGATATTGAATTGAGTGATAAGAACTATGTGGGGTGGAGGACCGGAGATTTGTGGTTACATCCGGGAAAGGAGGTGGATATTGATGTCCACCCGATTAAAGAAGGAGAGAGGTTTAGAAAATGATTAAATTAATTATATTTGATTTAGATGGCGTCCTAGTAGACGCACGCGAATTACACTATCAGGCGCTCAACAGCGCGCTCTCGGAGGTGGATAAAAGATATACCATAGATCGCACCGAACATCTGTCTACTTACGATGGACTCTCTACTACTAAGAAACTTAATATGCTGACACAGAGAAAGGATTTGCCTCTTCATCTTCATGACAAGATTTGGAGTCTCAAGCAATCTAAGACTGTAGAAATTATTGATGCCTTCGGAACTGATGAGAGGATGGCAGGAATTCTACGTCGATTACGCAAAGAGGGGCATGTTTTAGCATGCGCCACCAACTCTATCAGAGAGACGGCGAAATTACAACTTATACGTCGAGGATTTTTTGAGCATATCGATTTTCTCTACTCAAACCAGGATGTGATTAATCCTAAGCCCAATACCGAAATGTATCTTCACTGTATGATTAAGGCGGGGGTAAACCCCGATGAGACTATTATTGTGGAGGATTCTCATATTGGACGTAAAGCAGCTCTCAGTAGTGGCGCGCATTTGTGTGCAGTAAAGGATAGCAGCGATGTGACTTATAATAAAATTGAGAAGATCATCAAGAAGGTAAGTGATAGATCACAAATAAGACCTAAGTGGCAAGGAGGAGAGATGAACGTACTAATACCCATGGCAGGCGCCGGATCACGTTTCCAAGAGGCAGGTTATACTTTTCCCAAACCTCTTATTGAAGTTAATGGAAAACCTATGATTCAACTGGTGGTAGAGAATTTAAATATTGATGCACGCCACATTTTTGTGGCACAGTCCGAACATTATGAGAAATATAGTCTTAATCACCTTCTACCCTTAATTTCTCCAGGATGCGAGATTGTTCAAGTAGACGGGGTAACGGAGGGAGCGGCATGCACCACTCTACTCGCAAAGGATCTTATTAATAATGATGAACCTTTAGTATTCGCTAATTCTGATCAGTTTTTGGAGTGGGATAGTAATGAATTTATGTATTCGATGGTTGCGGATGAGGTAGATGCTGGGATGCTTACCTTTACCGCCACTCATCCCAAGTGGAGTTTTGCGAAATTAGACGACGAAGGTTTTGTATCTGAAGTCGCCGAGAAGAAACCTATTAGCGATATTGCCACTGCCGGCATTTATTATTGGAGAAAGGGTTCTGATTATGTAAAGTACGCCGAGAAAATGATCGAAAAGAACATTAGGTTTAATAATGAATTTTATGTGTGCCCCGTATTTAACGAAGCGATTGAAGATGGTAAAAGGGTGAAGGTTTTTCATTTTGAGGGGATGTGGGGAATCGGCACTCCAGAAGATCTTAAAAGATACCAGCAGAAATTTGGAGAGTGAAGTGAAATTAAAAGAATTAGAAATTGTCGACACGGCACAATCCCTTTACGATGCTTTTAATGGGTTCATATTGAGTCCGGATACCAAAGTTTTCGGCAAACTGCTAGCTCGCTCTCTCCTATTACGGGAGGTTAAAGATATCCCCGGCGACATCGTAGAGTGCGGAGTCTTTAAGGGAACTGGACTCCTCGCCTTTCTTAAATTAAAAAGGTTTTTGTGTGCCAATAGTGGAAAGAAAGTTATTGGATTTGACTACTTTAATACCGAAGAATTGGTAGAGACATTAGACACACAAGATAAGGAGGCAATGGAGACGCTGTTTTCTAAAAGAAAATATGAACACACACCTAAGTCCGCCCCAAAATTACAGGGACTAATTAGAGACTGTGGGTTTGAGGACCATGAATTTGAGTTAGTGGCAGGAGATATCAGCAAGACAGCGCGAGAATATGCTACTGCGCGCCCAGGATTGCGAATATCTCTTCTTTATATGGATCTTGATTTGGATGAACCCACCTATGAGACGCTAAAATCCTTATGGAACCGCGTGTCCAAGGGAGGCATTGTCGTTTTTGATGAGTATGCTTTTCATAAGTGGTCCGAATCCGAGGGCGTAGATAGATTTTTTAAAGATAAAGATGTGGAACTTAAAACTCTTAATTATATTTGCCCGACTGCCTACGTGGTGAAAAAATGATATTGATATCTCACCGAGGAAATTTAAACGGACCCCAACAATCTAAAGAGAATTCTCCTGCCTACATCGAAAAAGCAATGGCGGCAGGATTTGATGTTGAGGTGGATGTGTGGTATAGTGATGAGAAATTTTTTTTGGGGCATGATTGTCCCCAATATGAGATCAGCATTGAATTTCTCAAAGATGATAGATTGTGGTGCCACGCCAAAAATATTGAGTCGCTGAAGATAATGTTAAGAGAAGGTGTCCATTGTTTTTGGCACCAACAGGATCATTACACCTTTACCAGCGATGGATGCATTTGGGCATATCCTGGCGAGGAAGTGGGAGAGGGGACGATTTGTGTGATGCCGGAAGGATGTAATTATGCAGAGGACGAACTTTTGCGATGCATGGGGATATGTTCGGATTACGTAGCGAGATATAGTTCTTTTAGAGAGGGAGAGAAAAATGAAATTAGCATGGCAACAAATACCGTCAACGGTGATAAGTGAAATTTTGTGCCTAAATGAGTTAGATGGTGTCGTCTTGGATACGGAACACGGGTGTTTTAATAACGAAACATTGTATGCGTGCATTCAAATTATAACTTCTAAAAACAAACAGTGTTTTGTTCGACTTACTGATGTCGATAAGACAATGATTCGATATTGTCTAGACGCAGGCACCACCGGATTGATTTTTTCTACTATTGAGAGCGTAGAACAATGTAAGAAGGTGAAGAAATATTCCACTTTTCCATTCCGTGGAGGTAGACGCGGATTGGGATTGGTTCGCGAGAATAAATGGGGAGAAGCAGATCTTGCGGGATACTCTCCTATTCTTGTTGCGCAAATTGAGACTCACGAAGCAATCCAATATATCGATGAGATGTGTGCACTACGAGTTTTTTCTCACTTCATGATTGGACCCTATGATCTATCGGCGTCTTTGGGAGTTCCTGGTAATTTTACCTCGAAGAAATATTTAGAGGCGGTAAACTCTTTAGAAGAAAGACTTTCCATTTCACAGATGGGGGTTCATATTCCCACAGATGTTGAAAAACATCTTAAAAAATATGAAGGATATGGTATGATTGCTATGGGCATGGACACGATTTCTATTTTAGAATTTTACAAACAGATGAGTGAATTAATTGATATTGAAAATATTGGAGATAAGTAAATGTTAAGTGGATTGGATTTAATAAAGTGAAAATAGTTATTACAACATATCCATTTAGCCAAATTGTTTCTAATTGTAATGTGGTATATAATACAAAAAAGATGAAATATTCTCAATCGGAAATTAGAGATGTAATATCAAAAGAAAATCCAGATGTAATAATAGCTGGAACTGAAAGATATTCATCAGATGAATTAGATATGTGTCCTAACTTGAAATTGATTTCAAGGGTTGGGGTCGGTGTAAGTTCCATTGACTTGGGTGAATGTAAAAGACGAAACATTGAAGTTAGAAATACACCCGACGCACCAACTAATTCTGTTGTTGAATTAACACTTTCATTTATATTGACTTTAACTAAAAAATTACATTTACAAAAAATGTGGAATAAGACTATAGGGAAAGAATTAAATGAGTGTGTTGTTGGTATAGTTGGATATGGTAGGATAGGTAAAAAAGTAGCAGAAAAATTACAGGTGTTTAATCCTAAAGAAATTCTTATAAATGATATTTTATTACAAGATTCTGTAAAGTTAGATGAGTTATGTTCGAGGTGTGATATTATTTCTTTTCATACACCAACATTAGATAATACAATTACATATTCAGAATTAGATAAGATGAAAAAAGATGTGATATTAATAAACACATCAAGAGGAACATTATTTAATGAAGACGATTTATATAGATGGCTGAAAACTAATACATCAGCATCAGCTGCAATCGATGTGTTTGAAAATGAACCATATGTCAATGGTGATTTATGTAAATTAGATAATGTATTTTTAACGCCACATATTGGTAGTTATACATCAAACGCTAGAGAGAAAATGGAATCAGAAGCGTTAAAAAATGTTGAAACTTTTATTGGGGGTGATTTAATATGAAAGTTTTGATATTCGGTGGTTCTGGATTTTTAGGAAAATACTTAACAAGAGAAAGTATTGATAGAGGATATGACACTACAGTATTTGATATTAATGATATTAATTCAGTTGATGGTGTTAGTTTTATTGAAGGAGATATTCTTTCTAAAGGTGATGTTTTTTCTGCTGTAGAAGGAATGGATATAGTATATAATTTATCTGCTATGGCTGATATAGACGATTGTATTAATAATCCAATAAAATGTATTGAGTGTAATATATTAGGTAATGTAAATGTAATGGAAGCTTGTGTAAAACATAATGTAAAACAATTTATATTTGCTAGTAGTGTATATGCTGGTGGAAATCAAGGTGGGTTTTATGCTTCTTCAAAAAAATCATCTGAAATGTTAATAAAAGATTATAATAAACATTACGGTTTACAATATACAATTTTAAGATATGGAACATTATTTGGTCCTACAGCTCCTATTACAAATAGTGTAACTAAATACTTAACAGAAGCAATACAAAATAAAGAAATTAATTATACAGGTGACGGTTCTGAAGTGAGAGAATTAATTCATGTTGAAGACGCGTCGAGTTTAAGTTTTGATGTTTTGGAAAATGAATATAAAAATAAAACTATAGCATTAGTTGGGAATCATAGAATAAAAATAAGAGATTTATTTATGATGATAAAAGAGATGTTGCATAATGATATTGAGATTAAATACAATGAAAATTTATCAGTTGGTAGGTCTGAATCACATTATAAAATTGGTCCATATAGATATGAACGAGATAATGTTTATAAACTATTAAAATCATTTAACAGAGAATTGGGAGATTCACTTATAGAAATTATGGGGGAGATAGATGATAAATCTTGAAAATATAGAAAGTAGATTCAATTCAATTATAGATTCATCTGAATGGAGAGAATTAGAATCAAAATTTAAAACAGCTGATGAAGTTTATATTTGTTGTCATGGTGGTAACTTGGCAATAGCAAGACATATATCAACAGATTTGACAAGACTTACAAAAAACAAAAAGAAGATTACAACACCTGATGTCGATACTGTAGCTGTTTGGCACGGCGATTTTAATTATGAAAGCTGGTTAGTTCAATGGTTAGATTTAAATATAAAAAGAAGGTATAATGATAATATTTTAGTATTAGGTATTTCATCATCTGGTGCATCACCTGATGTTGATAACGCATTGTTATGGGCTAATGACAGAAAGATAGATACTGCTTTAATAAGTGGGTTGGCTGTTGATTTACCTGTTACGAATATAAATTTGGATATAGTTCATTATTATATGGGAGAAGCTTTAACACTTTTGTTGGCTTATGAATTATTACGATCATCTGGATATGATATCCCACAACTTAAAACCATAAAAAATGCAAATACAGATATTAGAGAAAATAGTTTTGCTGATGAGGTAAAAAATATTGGAATTGATTTTGATGGTGTCATTCATCAATGTTCAAAGGGATATTACGACGGCACTATTTACGATGATCCTGTCGAGGGAGTTGCCGAGTCTCTTGCGGTTCTTGCTGAAAAATATACCATTATCATTTATACTTGCAAGGCGAAACCAGATAGAGGTCTTGTTAACGGGAAGACTGGAACTCAACTTGTCTGGGAGTGGTTATCTAAACATGATTTGTCTCAATACATATCAAAAGTAACTGCCGAAAAACCTCGCGCCGTGTGTTATATAGACGATAAGTCTCTCAAGTTTAATACATGGGCAAAGTGCCTCAAAGAATTGAAGCAAAAAGAAATTTTATAAAAGGAGAAACAACATGAAATTATCTAATCAAGCAAAGGGCGCCCTTATGATGGCGCTACAAAAGTGCCTCGTAGAACAAAGTGATATTGTTCCTATGTTAGAGGACATGAATTTTACTACTGATGAGGAGGGAAATTTACTAGTGGAAAATCCACCCTCCTTCGAGGTAGCAGTCAGCGATGCCTAGATACACTTATCATTGCGAGAAGTGTGAGAATTATTATGATGTATCGCACGCTATGACAGAGCGTGTGGAATTACAGTGCGTAGAGTGCGAGGAGTCTCTAGTGAAGGTCCCATCGGTGCCCCTGTCTTTAAAGGTTAGGGAAATGGACTCTAAGACTGGCGAAGTAGTCAAATCTTCGATTGAAGAATTTAGGAAAGATTTGAAAGATCAACGTGCCGAGGCATCTAAGAAAGAGGTATAGGATTATGGCGTATTTATTTTTAACACTTTCCGTTCTTGTGAACGGAATATTAATATGGTTTACATATAAACTGGTGAAACGGTCACTATCTCATATGGAAAATGTTGAATTTTTAATTGATGATTGTGATGATTTTGTGAGACATTTGGAATCCATTTATGAGTTAGAGATGTTTTATGGCGAGGAGACTCTAAAGGGACTCTTAGATCATTCAAAGCAGTTAAAAGAGGAAATTAATATATTCAAAGAAAATTATCTTTTAGAATTAGAGGATGAGGAAGAAATCGATGGCGAAGAAAGCGAGATTGAAGAAGAGAAGAACACGCAGGACGAAGGGTAAATCTAAACCCTACTTTACCCGCGTCCACCAGGATGCGGTTGTTACATATGCCACATCCGCCGACCAAAAAGAGCGGGAGTATCTATATGTTACCCTGATAGGACCAGCATTTAGTGAGATGGTGGATAAAATTGTTTATACATATAAGTTTACCAACCTCCCCAACATTGATGATTTACGAGCCGAATGTAAAATCTGGCTTACTACTATTTTAAATAAATTTGATCCATCGAAAGGGTCTAAAGCGTTTAGTTATTTTAGTGTTATTACTAAGAATTGGTTTATTCATAAAGTAAAAACCAACACCATTCGTGTAAGGCGAGAAGTATATTTCGACGACAGTACAATTACGAGGGAGGTGGAAAAATTAGTTTCTTACAACACGTACGTGCAAGACAGAGAGAAAGATGAGTTTTGGCACCTTCTTCAACAAGAAACGGATGTTTGGAAAGATGAGGCGATAAAACCTAACGAAAAAAAAGTCGTTGAAGCAATAAAAATACTCTTAGCAGAACCAGATGCTATAGAGATTTTTAATAAAAAAGCTATTTACTTATATCTAAGGGAGATAACTGGACTCAATACAAAGCAAATTGTCAATAGTTTAAATAAGATAAGAGTTAAGTATAAAAATTTTAAGATGGATTGGAACACCTCATGAGCGATAAATTTACAACACATTTGGAAGAAGCAATTAGCAACATTCATGAGGATCGGAAGATCGCCGCCGAGTTATTAAGAGATGTTTCCGAGTATATAGGAAAGAACAAGGAGCGCCACAAAGATGTGGGACAAGTCGCAGCTAAATATCTTGAGACACTCCAGCGATCCAATGAGCAATTAGTAAAATTAACTGGAATGTTGCAAAAAGTAAGAAATGAAGAGTTTGGTGGATTAAATGAAAGTGATAGAGAGGCACTATTTACTTCTTTTGAAGATGGAGGAGCATAATTCATGGCAATCGATGAAGAGACGGAATTAGCGGGAGTGCTTAGGAAGACATGTGATATAGAATATGGAATAGTAAACCCACAAGTTGCTCACGATTTACATCCCATGATAGTACCGGGACAGGATCCTAGTGAGATTTTAGCTAATATGGTAGAAAACCAATCTTTAATTAAGGAAAGAACAGATAATAGGTGGGGTGCAATTGTGCAGAGAGTAGATTATAATTTAAATGGTGTCGTTGAAGTGAAGGCGCGCATTATTGAGAAAGACGGCGTAATATGTGACCCTCCCGAGTATGTTCCCCCTAATGTAAAATCTAATTCTCATTTTTTCATCAACAAAGAGAGAACCTATACTTGGCAAGGCAAGTGCCCCGCCATTAATGAAAAAATATTTGTATCGATACCCCCCGATGGATCCTACAAAACCCCTGGTAAGATACTAGATTTAACGGGCAAATATTACGGCGCCGCCGTAAAGAGTTCGCCCCTCGAGGATCAAAGTGCACTACCCCCAGCCGCAGACGTTAATTTTCCCCCACCACCCGGAAGTGGAGTGGGTAGTGGCGAATCGAACCCGAGTGATGAAATACCTCCAGTTGAGACTGGAGATTAATGAGGAAGGGAGGATGGTTATAAGAAGATATGCCCTATACACATGAACAACAAACATCTCTTTTAGAGAGGATTAATTCTCCGCGCTACCTCTATCCCGAGTTTCGTGCTTTGATTATGGATTTGGTGCGTGCAATCGATCAACAGCGCATGCCCTTCTTTACTTATGAAACCTATCGAACTCCGCAGAGGCAAAAAAAATTAATTTCTCTTGGATTTTCCAAATTAAAAAATTCTTATAGTAGTCCTCATGTTCATGGACTTGCAGTAGACTTTCTCATCCCCGAGCAATACATAACCACCGACAACAAATATGAACTGGTCGATTCTCTTGTCGGCGGAGTCAACGCCGGTTCTGAAGTTGGATACGGACCCCTCATGTATAACATAGGGGTCAACGTGATCGGAACCTCCACAACCAAAGCGCGCACTATTATTGAAAACGAACAAATTTTGAATTGGTGGAAAGCACTTGGCACTTTGATAGAACGCCAATTTCCGGATTTAGTATGGGGGGGAAATAAAGATAGGGGCCCTGGACAGCACATCGGGAGTGATCCGTGTCATGTAGAATTTAGGAATGCTCGCAAACTAATGAAGCAGAAGTCGGCAATAGATATATTAAAAGAAACTGGTGCACCAGGATTATTATAGGGAGATGAAAGATGGGGATGAACGATAAAGCAGTAAAGGACTTAAACCCGGAATTTATAAAAATAATTGATTCTTTGCCAAATGATCGAAAGGGTTTGGCGAAGGGGCATGCCGACACTGTTACGCAAGAAATCCGACCTACCTTTTTGCAGGGTGATTCTGATACTGTGTTAGGCGATCAACAAAAATCTAACGCTACCATAGTACTTGGCACCGACAGACCTAAGTGTAGGTGGAGCGGGTATGGTGGACGAGGATACACACAGTGTGCGGCCATCGATATTGTTGTCGGACGAATGGCCTACAAACCCAAAGATGTATTTGTAGATCCCAGTTTCAAGCTGGATGCCGCACGGATTTATCTCAGTCAAAAAACTGATATCGACGACAATTGCTATCTTACTGAGGGTACGGTGGGAAACGCTAAAGGACGTTCAGCAATCGCTCTTATGGCAGATGGGATCCGTCTAGTTTCGCGAGAAGGGATTAAAATTATGAGTGCGGTTCATTCTAAGAATTCTCAAGGGGGAGATATGGAATCGATTGTGGGCATAGATATAATCGCAGGCAATAGAACCGAAGGATTGCAACCTCTTCCAAAAGGTCGTAATCTGACGGAAGCGATGGGGAGACTGGCATCTCACGTCAATGATTTGAATGGTATTGTAGACCACCTCCTCACAACTCAGATGAATTTCAATGAAAGTCTTACTCATCACTTTCACTACTCTCCGTTTTATGGTAATCCCACTACCCCTTCGGACGCAGTAGTGGGAAAGGGAATTAAGACTTCGATTGATTTTCTACAGGATACTAAAAGATCTTTACTGACGAATAAAACTAATTTAGTCAACTTCAAACAAACTTATTTAGAACCGTCGGGGTGTAAATATATTAATAGCAGATGGAATAACGTGAACTAGAGTCATACTATGTCAATATTTAAAGATAGTGGATATATAAGCACCAGAGAAAATTATACTGAATGGTGGAAAAAAGATGCGAACCTTCCCGTTTTGGATCGGCAGCAAATAGCATATGCTTGGATTATAACGCCACTCCAGATCCTTGAAGATTGGGGCCCCCTGAATCTTGCGCAATACGGATATAGTGATGTCCATCATATGATAAATAGTCTTACTCCTGCGACCGCTTTTTATACGCCCGAAGAGGTAGAATCATTTTGGTTAGAAAGTCCTGTTATTGGATCCCCCTTCACGCCATCCTATAATGAGGGGAATATTGTTTATTCTTCTACCGTCCCAAAGACGGAAAACTTAACACACTTTGTTGATTATGCTGTTACGAAGTTGTTAACATTTTTTAATAAAGAGGATGACGCATCTTATCATAATATAACCTATCCCACTGGTGACTTTCCAAGGGATTGGATTCGGCCCATTCTTTTAGCAAACGCCCGAGTCCACATGGTTCATTTTGGTACTGGGGGAGAGCAGAATTTTTATCTTTACTGTACGGTGGATGCCAAATTGTTTGACAACTCCCCTCCCAAAGGGGTCTATACAATACAGACGGTACCCGACGCAACTTATGAGGTGAATGGATTGGAGGTAGCCGCTCGCGTGACTCTCCATACCATAGCTGAAGATTTACGACCATTTTTTAAAGTTACTAACAATACGGAGATGGGGGTAAGAAGCAGAATTTCGGAAATCTTGAAAGCTAACGGTATTCAGGTAAGTGAAATAACTTCATCTGCTGGGGTAAGAGAATGGATTAGCAAAATTAATGAACCATGGTTTGTCCCTGTTGAATCCCCATATCAATATGGGGTAGGGGGAGATCCCCTCATTTCTCCCGAAGAACTTGATATTTCTATTCAACTCCCTCCCGACTGTTACTTCTTGCCGCAGGCGCGGATTTATCTGCCCCATCCCGATAGGCGATATGCTGACTATCAAATGCCACCAGGAGGGTTTCATGTCTCTCTTGGGGTATCCGAGATTCTCCCCCAAATTGCTCATCTGAAAGAACTGCTAGATGTATACAAGACCCAGATATACGAGTCGCCGATGAGAGTTTTAAGTTTAGACATTCCATGGCAAAAGCAATTGCTAGATAAGTTTGAACCTGCACTGCGGCAGCATTTAGCTTTTAATAATATTGAAAAGAAGAACATTTTAGATAATACTCTTGATATCTTCTTTGATAGTCAGTACAAGATCGATGCAATGTTCTTAGACGTGAATCAGGAAAAGATTGCTCTAGACCAAGGGATCAGCGGATTGCCACTGATCCCTCCCTTTGATAATCCGCGAACGATGAATTTTATTTTAAACTTATATGAAATATCGGGGATTAGCATTCCGTATGTGTATGTTGACGAGGTTGAGACGCCGATGCCATCAATGGGATGGTTGGAATTTTTAGGACACAATCCGGATGTGGCAGATGGGGGATATATTTTCCCCCCAGTCCAAGTGAGAAATAAAGATAGTGGCGACCCGCTCGACGCCTTGGACCAACAAAGCGTTTCTATTGCGCAGCAGCTAGCTAATAAATATAACCGAAGCGGATGGAAGACTGATTTTACTTTAGATGAAGAGAATGCGTCTATTGGCGATCCGGCAATTGCGAACGCCGTCACATCGCAGGCGGCATCAGAAACTACATTTGTTGGTGATAGTGTGATTGCTAATTTAGCAAATATACAATCTAGGATCGCGGGTGCAGGCGGCGGTCAGGCCGCGATTGCGTCGGCGTACTCTCTCATTCTTAACAAATTGAGTATTGATGTATTGATGGCGGCCGCCGCAAAGTGTTTGATGGCGCAAATACCGTTTGGATGTTCGGATATGATTAATGCAATTGTAGCAGTTGATGTTTCCACCGCCGCCAATTTTTTTAAGCACGTATTGCCACCCGAGCAGCATGTGCATGTTAACGCAGCGCAAACTGCCGCCCTAGATAGTCCAGCAAATCCGGAGTTATTTTTAGAAACTTTACAGGCACAGATTGAACAACATAATGAAACTGGTGCCGGTCCTAAGATAGAGTATGATGAAATTGTGGAGGATGTGTGTTCCTACCTAACCGACTTCTTAACATCTCCGGAGAAACTATTTCATATTCCAGTGATGTTTTTCGATGATATGCTTCCCACTGTGGATATTATGCGTAGCATTACTACGATGCTGGAATCTGCAATATTTGAAATGATTTCTTCGTTAATTATGGGACTAGTCACGGGACTTATAGATGTTATTTTAGACAGTTGTAATGAGGTGGTGGATGTCTTTCCGGACAACGATTTCGGCAATGCGGATATTGCCGGCGCCATTGCTAGTAATGTAGGAAATGATAATCTTAGTTCTGCTTTGACATCTTTTTTTGATATGGTGACAGGCGAAATCGAGGTACCACCCTTGGAAGAGGAATCTGCTCCCGGCGAAGGAGAAGGAGAAACTCCGGTCGAGTGCCCCGAAGGATCTTATTGGGATCCTGATGCTCTCGGTCCAGGTCAGGGTTCATGCGTCGAGGAGCGGTGGATTGATTTAGATCCCATCGTGACGCTACAGGAACCGACGTATACTACCACCATCGAGATTGGCGGTCAAGGGGAATCCATTGTTGCTAGTGACTTGTTGGTCGAACAACTTAATGTGATTAAGGAGTTGCTTGCTTTTATTGGAAATCTTGTAAACGTTAACGAACTGATGTCACTTTTTACTGAAGAGGGTGCACCACCACATGTATATTCTTCTTTAAGGTGGGCAATAAATACAGAATTTCCCAACCTTAGTTTGGATCTAAATACAGATGCAAAATTAAAAATCTTTTTTAACCTTTTGCGTCCCCTAGTCGATGTGAATAAGTTGTGGGGCACTCTTGAACAAACAACAGTAAGGCGCCCTGGCGAACCAGTAGAGGGAGTAATGATTAATGGCGTCCTCACTTGTAATTATGATACCTTTTGTCAAAAAGTTTATAACTTAAGAATTAAATGGCCCGATGTGAATATTGACTTGACTCCTCATATTCAGGAGGCTATTGAAACACGCCAGAAGCAGTTAGCAAAGTTTTTTATAGATTTTGAGAAAACCGGAGATACTGAAACACCTTTGGAGACATTTTGCCAAGAAGGAATGGGTTTGACAGGACTATCTCTTATACCAAAAGATAATCATGCTGTTATTTTTCTCCTGGAGAAAGTGGTGGATACTATGTATGATGCCACATATATGGCATATGATCAGGAAATTATGAATTTAGGAGATGCCCTTTATGTGGCGCACAAGATTGCCTACCCCGTCACCCGAATCACAAATAAGTGCGATCAGCGCCATAGTATTTTTAATCTCACTTCGATGAGAAGGGAAGAGTTCCAAATTAGTGCGCGCCCCGAAGGGTACGTGGAAGACATCGCAAAAGAATGCCTCGTTGTTAATCCTGAATTTCAACGTCTTTTGTCCACAGGGTTTGTACCAACTCTAGGAGATAGAGAGGGACAATATGGACCCTACACTACTATGAAGGGTCGCTCTAGAATGCAACATGATACTTGGCAGACCATCGCCGTTGCCGCTGGCGGCACAATCGGCGCCTTCTCCCCCGCAGGACCAGTAGGAGCAATTGCCGGCGCCGGTCTTGGGATGGCAGCAGTAGAACTAGCGGATTGGTTAGGTTGGATGAAGACTGATATCGTAGCACCCCCAGTTCGTGCGGAAAAAACTATTCCTGAGTTTGCATCACAAAGTGTCGTAGGGTTGATAAAGTTAATAGATTTGGATATCATGCCCCAATTTAATAGAAATCTGCCTGAAAAAGTATGTACCCTATTAGACGTTTCAATAGATCAACCTCCTCCCCTTTTGGTCCAAGCGCGAGCTAGTTTACGGGGAAGCAGTTTTGTAATGAAACTTACACTAACTCCCACTATTGAACCGGATTTTGGTGGATCAACCGATTCTCTTAATATGAGTGAGATGACCATTTATGAAAATGCCTTTGTGCTTCGTATTGGAGATATTCCTATAGACGCCACAGTGCTTACGATGAGTCCCGGATTTATGGAAGGGGGGGGAGAGATGCCCGGAATTACCCAAGATATTTCGGACGTGATTTTTCGTGATAGGTATTTTGGCACTTCGCACGTGCCTACAAACGCGGGTCTACTTATTACTCAAATAGAGCAAGCACGCGGACGACAATTGACTCTCGAGGGACAGAATCCCCAAATGGATGTTTTGGTGGAATTTGTAAGGAGTGTTTTTGAAAAAGCGGGATGGACTATGGAATCTCAACCACTAGGATTTGGAGGCACGACTCTTTTAGAATATTCCGATGCTCCACATAATGATATTGATGGTGAGCGACAATCGCGCAACTTTGTGCAGTGGAGAATGTACGACGACATGGAACGTCAGATAATGGGTATTTTTGGGAGGGAGATTCTTATGTCTCCTCTTTTCTTAAAAAGTGAGGGAGGATACGGGGCATCTCAAACGGGCATCTCTTATGTAAAACTTGTGGACTGGGCCCCTATTCCTACTCGCGAAGAGAGAAAGTGTGGATATGATCCTCATATCCTTTCGCTCGATACATTCAAAAAGAGAATCATAGAGGAATATAAGCAATTAATTGAGTGTGCTCCTCTAGAGGACGAGATCAGCACCGACGGATTGGGTCGCGACAACCTTTCTGCCCTGGAGAGAGCGTCTATGACTGGGTGTGTAATGACCACCATAAGGGCATATGCTCTTGAACAGTTAGTGCGCTCTATGTTTCCTTTGTCTGTTTTTGTTGGAACGGATGTTGTTACTAGTTTGTTTGTGGAATTTATAACTGAAGAGACTTTAAAGTTGATTCTCGCTAAAAGTGAGAAGTACTATGAAGAATTTTTAAATCAGGTTGAAATAGCTTTTGATGCAAGGATGCAACCGTTCTCTCCATATGGACAAGTCGAAGATATAGTAGCGAGAACTGAGGCGATGGGGTTGGATTGGATTTATGCCGACTCAGCTATAAAGGAGTGGCAGGGAATCCCAACTGGCAACGAGTTTAATGAAGAGGAAGTTTTGGACTCCGCCACTCCAGAAGGGATAGGGGAAATTGAGTGTGAGGCGCCTTCTGAAGATCCTGTGAGTGCCCCCTCCTTCATTACAGAGAAGAGAGAGCAGGTTAGGAATAGACTCAGGTTTCTGGTCGAAGAACAACTCTACTCGGTGTTAGTAAAACTTCAAGATTTGATTTGCTTTAATAATACCTTATCGTTCCATGATAATTTGTTGGCGCGCCAACTGCCGCTGCTGCATGTTCAGTCCGAACCAGGAGAAAATAGATTTGCAAAACACGGGTTAGATGTCATCAATGCCGAACAAGATATGGTAGTTGCCCAACTCGCGGAATACCAAACGCAGTTTGCCCAATGGAAGGACACGCAACTTATAGAACGACTTGATAAACTCACCGGCGCCACCACCGATGTTCTCGATGGATGGGGAGCGGGATTTGGATGTTTTGGAGAGTTATTCGACATCGGTGCACCAATAAACGCGTTAATAAACAATCCCGATCTGGATTTTTGGGAATGGAGGGATGATCAGGAGGCACAACAAGTTTTCGAGGATATACAATCTCACGACAATATATATAATCTAGAAAATCTAATATTTGATGGGCACATGGGATATGGTATAACAATCTTTACTGCGGGCGGCGATGGCGGCATAGGCGCCCTTGCGGGGTGGTTATCGAATATAGCTACTCAGCCCACTAACCAGTGGATGTCCGACAATCAAGGTAATGGAAGGGATCGTGGAGACTACATGGAAGATACGTACGGCGTTGGCCTCGGGACTGCTCTAAATGTTTTCTATGAAGCTGTTAATGACTTGGATAATTCAATTGAAGACGCCTTTGATAGGTGGGTTGCACAATTGGATCAAGGAATTACCGATTTTGGGGAGTGGTATGACGATACGGGCAGCGCATGGGCAGTTGCTATTGATGTCGCTTTGAACGCCCTGAACCTCGCGGGGACGGCGCTTTCATTCCTATGGAACGTCACCTTTGGACTCGTCGACGATTGGGCGTGGGATTGGGAAAACATTTCATTGGATGGGGCTGGTTTGACAGAGTTGCTCTATAGTATCATTGGGGGCACCCTTGGATTTTTCCAAGACTGGAATGAGATGCAGCAGGACGTTTCTTTGGCCGCCGCTCAGTATGGTGATCCTAGAAAAATTTTAGAAACTTTCACCGCGATGGGTGGATGTTTTGAAGATGTCGGCGAAGGGTATCATGCAGCTGCGGTTAAGATATTGGAGTCAATCACCGATGCCCCATTGCCTGTTTCCCACTTCGCAACAGGACTCGCAGTGGGAACACGTTCTACTTTCGAAAATGTGTCACATTTTGATAAAAGGTTGCATGAAACCGATGGAATTCACTCAAATCAAAACGCTATCCCTTCTCAATTGACAGATACGACCGGGATGCTGATGTTAGAGAAATACATTAGGGTATCAAAGACACAGTTTATCGAAACTCAAATAGACGATACGAGTCTCATCGCCGGCGATGCCCAAGAAAATATGGATTCAGATTCATCCTCCACTACCCTTCCAGGGAATGATGATTTAAATCCTGATAATGATTGGATCGCCGACTATGATACGGATAATGATGCTGGTGACTTTGGTGGTTCACAGGCATCATCCGATAGCACTTCTGATGCTTATGTGGACGGAGGCGAAATCGTCGCAGGCAATCTGCTGGACGACGAGTTAAACGCTCAAACGAATGAAGCGCTCATGCCGGGATATGGTGGGGACATTGATGATAGTCAGACCCCCGGCACCCCCGATGATACGTTTGCAAACGTTAGCGACATGAACAATGATGGTGTTGTGGATGTTTTGGACGTGATTGCTGCTGCCAACAATCCGGTGCAAAATATTGCTAATCTCGCAAATCAGGTTATGGGAAACAGTGTCTATGGATCCAGTCAAGGGCCAGTGCCCGAAGACACCAGTCCTTTTGGTAATGTTAAAGATATGGGAGAGTCATTGGGACAAATTTTAGCACCACGCGAGGCAATTAACACCTCTAATCGTTCGAATAATCCTGCACGCGACAAGGGCAGTACTCTTCTGGGCGGAGCAGAACATCAAAGAATGATGGGATCTGTCGCTAGAAAATCTCTTATACCAGAGGTCGACCCTCAGCTCGAAGAAATATGGAATATAGATACTTGGCAGGAGAGGTTGGAGGAAATAATGAGCGCCCACCCCGACGCAAAGTTTGAGGACCTTTTTAGGGGATGGTCTTTTGGAACAAGGTTGGTATATATCGCTGCACCCAGTGATTGGAAGGAGGTTAACAAAGAAGACCAAGTGGGGAGTACATGGCAGACACAAATTCCAGGCGCCGCCAGTGATATACAGAGTGGTAAATCTCAAACTCCCTTTGAGGTGCCAAAATACCCCCTGCCGATGACCAATCCACCCGACTATAAGACTGTGGGTTTTCGGTTTAGCAGGGCCGTTTCTGCTGCTTCCAAAGCGTATCAAACGTTTGAGAGAGTAACAGCGCATAAGAAGGTAAGGGAAGTCAATCCTGATGACCCTGGTATTGGATATAGATTTTATGATCCCGATCAGGCGGTCCAAGAAGATGGATATATCCGTCAGGAAGAGATGGATCTGATGGCGGCAGCGGTGGCTGATTTTGAATCCTCCGATGGATTTATCGCAAGCTGGGAACAGTTTTTTGACTCAGTGAATCGTATTAACGCCATCGATAACCGCATGGTGGGGACTACTATACTGAAGGAATTTGTTGACTGGGATCGTCAAGATGTACAGTCTACGTTTAGTGATCAATTTCTGGCGACTCTGGAGGATCAGGAACTGGAAAGAGTGGTGCCGATTATCCCGATATCGGAGATTGAGATTCCTATCGAGATTCCTAAAGAAACAAAGATGTCTGATATGTTCACATGGGATGCACTATCGATTGATACCACCCAGCGCCATGGGTATCAGGGCCCCGCCGGAATGTTTCAGGATCTAAATGATTTATATACTAGACGCTTTATGAGTCAAACTCTTCATCTCATGAAGACGTCGCCTGGGTACGAGTTGGCGCTCAAATATTGTGTCCCATCAGATACTCTTCTTTCATATTCTACAATATATTCTAACCTTCTAAATGAGATGCCAGATACGTTTTTTGATGAAACTAAATTTGAGTTAAAGAATCTATTTGAAATTTTATTGAATGGGGGGGATTTTACGTTTGAAGGACCGACCGAGGTTGAGAAGGGAAGTAATCGTGAGCAGATGGCAAATGCAAAAAGCAATGTAGGAACGGACGGCAATTCGCGCAAACCCACTCTCTATGATATGGCTATCCAAACTCCAAAATTAATTTTTAAAGGACTAACAGAATTTATGGATCCTGTAATCGCCCCCGCCTCTCAAATTGTTAAAGCAGCGAAGGCGGGTAAATTGTATCCTAGAATGCTAAAAGTTACCGACATGCCCGGGCACCCATCAGAAGCGTGGCCCGGCGATACAACGCCTACCAATCCTGATTATGAAATGCAACTTGAGGACGACCAAGGAGAGGTGGATCCCAATGCTGCAACGACGAGTGAATGGTGGAGAATGAAGATAGAATTAAATAGGTGGGACATCGGCCCGCCGCTTGGTTCGGTTTCGCGTGTCCCACCTATTCCAAACCGGTACAGCAGGCATGGTTACTTCGGACCGCGCTATGAAGAGGGAAGCTCCGGCGGCGAGGGTACTTATGTCAACGATGTGGATGACCACTGGATAAGAATGAACGAAGAAGGTGAACTTGAACATGACAACAGTGAGGATGAATGGTCGGGATTTCCTCTTCTCGATTTTCTCCCCGGCGCCGGACTGGGCCATAAATTGGGTTTTGATGATTATAATGTCCTGGTTGGCGCCTTTGATGAAAACGACATGGGCAATGTTGACACTTCCTTTGTTCCAGGCGAACCAACCAACGTAAGGACATCGATTCCAATTCCAATCATTCAAGATAAAGCAACTGAGCAAGTTGCGACTGCCTTTTTTCGTGAATATTTTCTTCCTTTGCGCAACCAAGCTATTACCACTAAGGGATTTAAGGCGTATTATGCGTTTGCAAAAGCATGCGCCTCGCGAAATTTTGGTGCCGCACTTAATGTATTTACGGTGGAATATATGAAGGCAATGACGAATTCTGAGATAAGATGTGCAGACTTCATGTTGAAGAAAAATGGAAAGTTGTTTGTACCAGCCTTTACTCTAATAACACCTGGAGAGCCTCTAGATATCCCCATCACTCCCGTAGCGATGTCGCTTTTGCCCATGGATATGACTATGGGATTTGGACAATGGCCACCTCACTCTCCTCTTGGTCTGATTTATCACGCCCTTGAACAGTCGGAGTCATTATCGTTTCCCTCGTCCTTAGAGAAGAGAAGATTGCGCATAAGGGTGGGACTGGAGAATAAGAAAAAGCCGGATTGTGAACTATGTATAGATGTAGATCAATTAAGAGATGAAGATGTGAGTAGAGAGAGAGAGAATGAAGCACTGGCGAAACAGACTAGAATTAGTTTAAGCACCGATCCTGGCGCCGGCAAAAAGTGTTAAGGTAGGAGGTTTACATCATGGCAGGTTTTTCACCAGCGTTACCCATTAGACGTTCATCGCAAGATGGAATTGCCTTAACGAAAAATATGTTAGAAGTTATTAAGCAAAATTTAAAAAATCTTGTTCTCACCAATCCCGGAGAGCGAGTGATGTTGCCTCTCTTTGGTGTGGGAATAAAGAGGGTGCTGTTTGAAATGAACAACGCAAAAACCCAGGCAGCGCTGATTGGAGCCATTGAGTCTCAGGTGGCAAAATATATGCCCTTTCTTTCTATTGATAATGTTGATTTTCAATCGCGTAGCGAGTTAATCGATCCTAATGGCATCAATGTGCGTATTATTTACCATGTTACGCCACTACAATATAACGATGTACTCCACGTACAAATATAGGGGGAGGGAGCAAGGATTATGCCTTCTGGAAAAAAAGTTGCTATAAAATATACAAGTAGAGATTTTGATAGTATTAAAAGGGATTTGGTAAATTATGCCCGAAAATATTATCCATCTACCTATCAAGATTTTAGTGAGGCGGGTTTTGGTTCTCTCCTTACGGACATGGTGTCTTATGTAGGGGATATGTTATCCTTTTATGTAGACTTCCAGGCAAATGAAAGTTATCTCGACACTGCCGTGGAGTACGACAATGTTGTAAGACTGGCGCGCCAAATTGGATATAAGATGAATGTTAATCCTTCATCATATGGAATTGGTACCTTTTATATTATTGTCCCGGCAAGTTCGCAAACCGAGGGCCCCGATGAAGCGTACATTCCAGTTCTAAAGCGCGGCACTCTCGTTTCTAGCATCGACGGCGCCGGATTTGTTTTAAATGAGGATGTTGATTTTGCCAACTCTAGTAATCAGAAAGTGGTTTCCCAAGTTAATGCAGCAACTGGACTTCCAACTTCTTTTGCGATACAGGCATTTGGGCAAGTAGCATCAGGAAGATTGGTCGAGCAGAATGTGGTCGTGGGAGATTTCCAACGATTCTACAAGGCAGAATTAATTGGGACTGATATCACGGAAGTGGTGTCGATTCAAGACTATGAGGGCAATGACTATTATGAGGTAGATTATTTATCTCAAAATACCATTTATAAGTCTATGGTTAATCCTAATACGGATGATCGAGAACAGGCTCCTGCCCTGGTGAAGGCAGAGATTGTCCCACGTCGTTTTATTGTGGAGAGAGTGGGTAATAAAACTTTCGTTCAGTTTGGAGCAGGCGACGAGGCAAGCGACATTAACAGTGCTTTTACTGAACCCAGTTCGGTGGTTTTATTTCAAAACGGTCGCGATTACATTACCGACACATCAGTTGATCCAACGCGCCTTTTGGATTCTAATAAGTTGGGAATTGCGCCTGCCAACACTACTTTAAGAATTGTTTATCGAGTTAACAGTAGTGCGAATGTCAATGCTTCCGCCGGATCCCTCACCGGTGTGGATAAACCACTATATGCATTTGAGAATATTGTTAACTTATCCCCCACTATCGTAAAGTCTGTAAGTGACTCTTTGGAAGTTACAAATGAGAGTCCAATTGTGGGTGATATTTCTCTTCCTTCAATTACTGAGTTGAAGCTTCGCGCACCATCAGCATTTGCATCGCAGAATAGAGCGGTCACGCGGCAGGATTATTTATCTTTAATGTATTCGATGCCCGAAAGATTTGGGGTCATTAAAAAAGGCAATATAGTGCAGGACGATTACTCCTTTAGACGTAACCTGAATGCATACATTATTTCGGAGGATAAATCAGGTAATTTAGCATTGGCAAATTCTTCTTTAAAAAATAATTTAAAAATGTGGTTAAATAAAAATAAAATGATTACTGACTCTATTGATATTTTAGATGGAAAGATTGTTAATTTTGGAATCGAATTCGAGGCGGTAGGGAAGATGGAGGAAGATAACGTTGATTTGCTTTCGCAAGCTGTCGGCGCTCTATCGGTTAAGTTTAATCGATATTATGATATGTCTGAAAATTTATATATCTCAGATATTTATTCTACTCTTAAGGAGGTAGATGGTATATTAGATGTGGTGAGTGCCAAAGTGGTGCTAAAGATTGGAAGTGTTTATTCGGGAGTATATTTCGATATGAGAGAAAATTTATCAGTTGACGGCAGAATGATTAAAATACCGCAGAATGTTGTGTTAGAATTGAAGTACCCGAATGTGGACATCACAGGAGTTATTAGGTAATGTCGATTAAAAGATATACTGCTGACGCAGACAACACCATTACAAATGCTTATCAATCAAATCTTACCACGCGAGGTACCGGATCTAATATGGGTATGTCCGATGTCTCGGAAGTATTTTCCTTGTTCGCGCAAGCAAATTCATCTTCACAAGAGGCGGCAAGAATTCTAAGCAATTTTCCTGTTACTACAATTGTATCAGATCGTGCAGCAGGATCTATTCCTGCTAGTGGAAGCACCAATTTTGTTTTGAAATTATCTAATGCAGATTTTGCAGGAACTCTTCCAACAAAATTCACCTTAACTGTAGCACCAGTTTCTCGCTCTTGGGAGGAGGGATATGGTCTGGACATGGAAGATTACACTGATCTTGGAGAGTCTAATTGGATTTCTGCATCCATGTCTGCTTCGGGCGATGCCGGCGGTTGGGTGAGTGAGGGGGGTGATTATTTGGCCACCCCCATTTACCACCAATATTTCGAATTAGGCACAGAAGATTTGGAAATAGACATTACGTCTCTGGTTGAGGAGTGGATATCAGGTACGATTCCGAGCGATGGCGTAGGCATTCACTTAACGAGCACTGAAGAAGGATCTACTACCAGGAGTTATTATAGTAAAAAGTTTTTTGCGCGAGGGAGTGAATTTTTCTATAAGCGCCCATGTATCGAAGCAAGGTGGGGCGCCGCAATCACTGACGACCGGAACGATTTTGTTTTGAGCAGTTCTCTTCTACCCGCCGCCGATAATTTAAACAAACTTTATCTTTATAATAAGTTTCGAGGAAAATTAGTAGACATTCCCGCTGTGGGGACAGGGAGTATTTATATAAGTTTGTATTCTGGTACAACGGCACCAGTTGGATCGAGGTTGCCTCTCCAGAGCGGAGATTTCGTGGTGACGGGAGGATATGTGAGTACCGGAATTTATTCAGCATCAGTTTCGATGGGAACTAATTTGGATCAAGTTTTTGATGTGTGGCATGACGACTCGGGTTCAACACCAAATGAATATTATACAGGGAGTGCCATCACAGTGAGAGATCACTATGGGTCTTCCAACGACGATCCGGTCGAATATATAACTACCATTACTAATATGAAAGCTGCCTATTCCACCAACGAGCAACCGCGATTTAAATTATATACGCGCCAAAAAGATTGGTCGCCAACGGTTTATACGATAGCGAGTAGTCAAATAGAAAATGTTACTATTAATAACATGTTTTATAAATTATATCGAACCTCGGATGATTATGAAATCGTCCCTTACGGGACGGGAAGTGTTGAGTTTACTAAATTATCTTATAATGATTCGGGCAATTATTTTGATTTTGATATGTCGTGGTTACAAACGGGATATGAATATGCTTTTAAATTCATGATTTTAGAATATGGTGAATATCATGAACAACCTGAAGAATTTAAGTTTAGAGTAGAATAAAAGATGGGAATTAAAGATTTATTTAATCGCGATGCTAATGCTGGAATAGTGTCTCTCACTAGTAAGTCGGGCGCCGCCGAAGATTTGGAGTCGCCAGAGTATTATTCTGCGAGAATAGAAGAAAAGAATAGATTCGAACCGCATGTTGATTATTCGATTCCCATGAATTTTGCAAAGTTTGGGTCTGCCGAAAAGTATTATTATGATGCAATAACCAATATTTATACTTATTACCCTTTTGATGGTTCATTTTTTGAGAGAACTGAATGGGAACTGAGTGCTTCTGGCATCCAAAGATATGTTTTTGACCAACTGTATCCACGCACACATGGTTATGTAGATTTTTCTTATGGCGGGTGGGGATCTACTTCATTATCTACTGGGTCAACCACAGTGTATGCTCTTCCGTCCACCACAGAGTACATTACAATATATGGTGGACCAAATAAAGATCCGAATG
>Ga0080013_1001257_pt1 | contig 34164 bp, 50 predicted proteins | sample ETNvirenome_6_85_FD_69236 | JGI IMG/M metagenome (GOLD analysis project Ga0080013, IMG submission 69236) | Marine viral communities from the Pacific Ocean - ETNP_6_85 (SPADES assembly) (version 2) | ecosystem: Environmental > Aquatic > Marine > Oceanic | place: Pacific Ocean | collected 2013-06-19
TAGCCGCCTTGAAGGTTACCATCTGGCCTGCCGCATACGCCGTGATGGCCGGGGACAGCGCGATAACATATGTGTCAGCGGAGCCGGAATCCGTCGCCTGGAAAGCCGCGCCGTTGGATTGAATTTGATTGACCGTAGCGGCATCCGTCTTAGCGGTGCCGTCAGCCATCAGGGTAATTCGGTTGGACCCGATATCCAGATCGCCGGTCGCCGCATTGCTGCCGCTTTTCTCCAGCGTGGCATTGACGCCATCAGCGATATCCTGATCCTGGGTGTCATGGCGCGTTGCAAGAATTTTGGTTCCTGCATCGCGGTCCTGCGCCCACAGGGTTGACCCCGTGTGGACCCCGTTGGTCCTTGTGAAACTTCCGCCACTCCAAGGCATTATTCAGTCTCCTCTTCCGTGCAATGCTCGCGCCAGAGCATCGGCTCTCCGCCTTTGTTCTACGTCGTCATTCAGGCGACCCGCCTGATACGCTGGGTTAGTAACATAAGGTGCGCCTCTTATAGCGCGGCCTCCCTGATAAGCAGTTTCCCCCATTAGTCGCGGGATAGCTGCCGGGAGCACAGCGGCGGCCGCAAGTGGCTGTTGAAACGCCATAGCAAGCGCCGGAAGCGCCCCACCCCTAACAATCCCCCGTGGTGTCCACGGACTAAGAGATTGTCCGGCAATAGCTGCCGGGAGATTCTTCCCCGCATCAGTTGCGGCGAGTTGATCTATAAGTTTAACCCGCTGTCCCCAGCCCGTTTGAACATTATTCCTCATCGCAGAACTTAGCGTCCTAACTTGGCTATCGATGGCTCTTTTCTTCCCAGGCTCTAACCGAAGCGTTTTTTCTAAATCATAAATCTTTTGTGACAGTTTTTCATAATCGCCCATCATGTCAGCATAAAATGGAACCTGGGCGGTGATTTCTTTGCGTATGGTATGATAAATAGATTCTGCGATTCGCCGTTCAGCCGAACCCCATTCAAGAGGCTCCATTATTTCCCAGACATGTTGTTTCAGGGCATCAAGAGCCGCTGGTGTGCGGTATGTACCTGGGTCTCCCAGCTTAAATTCGTCCAACTTATCAGTAATATCTTTCAGTACCTTTGCGGGTTTCTCTGTGCGGATAGAGATCCCGGCGTATTTTCCCTCTGACTGAGCTGCTGTAATTGCATCATCTATTTTTGATAGATCAAGAATTGTCTTGTCCATCTTTAGTTTTTCAAGTTTTTCTAGATATTTGATGCGTCTTACTGTGCGTAGCTCACCGGCGGCGTTCTTAGCAATATCTACAAGGTCCGATACGGGGGCATTCCCCCTCAAATGGGCAAGAAATGTTTGGGCATATTCGCCACCACGGCGTGAAGCCTTCGACGCAATATTTAATGCCGCACCACCCGCCCCAGTTGTTACCCCCGCAATCCACCTTGGTAGCCCGGTGGCTGTTAGGGCGTCAATAGGTGCCGTGATAGGATCAGTAAACTGGCCAATAGTTTTCATCGCCCTCCCGGTACCCTTCGCCGCTGCGAGGGGTATCTTTGCCGCCAACGTGCCGCCTCCAGTAGCCAGAGTGGAAGCATCTGCAAAAAATCCTACGGGGTCTGTAGCGATAGTTTTCTTGAGATTTTCCCATCCGAAATATCGTTCTTTGAAGAAATTACCCACCTCTCGGGCCAATTCTGCTTCAGGTTTGTCGCGTTCGCCCGTGAGCAGATAATAAAGTCCTTCTCCTAGATCACTAACAGACTCCACAGTGCCAACTGGGTCAGTGACAATTTGCTTAATATCATTCCAGAATCGTAGCGCGCTCGGCCCAAGATTCTCCCACGCTTGCGGCAAAACATCTTCAATCGGCACCCCATGGTCAGCCGATACAGATGCAGCCGTCGCTATTGCTTCGACATCGGAAGCTTGACCCGGAGGGGTAATAACAGAATCTGTAGTTTGACCCGAAGGGTCACTAACAGTCTCCAAGTCTAGGTCTAGAAATTTTCTCCCTGCGGGGGAAAGTTTGTCTCTAGGAGGGGCCATTATTAGTTCCTCCCCAAAAGTTGATCTGCACGTTTTATAAGTTGTATTTCTTGGTTATCTGAAATTTCTAAACTACCGTCTTTAACAGCAGCTTGGATTGCGTTGAGTTGGATAAGGCTAAGGGCACCAATAGCTGCTTGATATTTGTCCTGCCCACTCAGGGACAAACTTGCAGGTAATGTAATCATAGTATCCAAGCCTCCGACGTTGGGAAGGTACGGCAATGCCGTGATCATCCCGGAAGCAAATGGATTATATGTTACTAATTCAGGGTTTACCTCCACTAGACCTGCCCTTTTGTCATACAATTCTTTCTGGTACTCAAAGCCGGTACGGCCCTTTTCGGATAGACGACCCAACTCCTGCCGTATTCCATTTCGTATGATGGAAGATATACGCGCTGGTCTTCCTTGTGTAATGGTCGCCCATAGATCAATCATCTTATCAGGAACAAGTGCATCCTTTGTTAGTCGTATTTCTCCCTCTCTTACTACTGAATCAGGATCGATGGCCTTAATATACGCATAAAGTAGGGTGATATCTCCTATCTGATTATCCGCAGCCTGTAGCCCACTCTCTGCGTATTGCATAACGGTGAACCAACTTTTTGTCTCGCGGACAAAATCATCCCGCAGTATATTTGCCCTCGTCGCTTTATCCTTGATTAGTTTATCATCTGCGGCCAAGACCTTAGCGCGTCGATCTAAAATATCGTTGAGTGCGTCACTCGGATCGGCAGCCACTTCGAGTAACATACGTTCCCTTTGTGTGAAATTGAATGGGTTATCAAGGTCTATTACTTTGGTTACAGTACCCGATCCATCAGGAGCTGATGTTGTTGTCGTTACTTTAATTGCATCAGGCATACCAAGAAGATTTGCCCGCGCTTCTCGCACACGTGTCAGCTCCGCCGCTTCTTCCCTGGCCTTTTGTAACGCATAGACAGAAGACATCGCTGCGAAAGGATCGACTCCAGCCTCCACAGACCCACTTATTACCGCCTCCATATTAGGCTGACCATCTGGGCCTATCGGTGCTGCTGTGGCAATAGAGCCATCATCGGCAATATTCCCAAATCCTAAGAATCTATCCAACCCAGCCAACGGCCCAGTCCGCTCTGGCATTTGTACATCAACAGGCGGCAAACTCGCTATAGTCCGCGCTAGGTTGGCAGACTGCAACTTTTTCATCTCGTCGAGTCGGGTTGCTTCTCTTCCAGCCGACCCAGCGGCCCCGCTTGCAATAATTTTAGAAAAGAGACGCGCCCAGTTTGGGTTTGAAAAGTCTTCTCTGGGGGCTGTTATCGGCGTCGCACCCCCAATAATTACATCCGCGTACCGCCTTAAACTAGCGGCCCTGTCAGCGTAAGGAGACTGTGCCATATCTAACTCCTCATGGACGCATTAGCGCCGCAGAACCAAGCGTACCCAATACATCTAGCCCAGCACCTTGTTGGGCCACTTGCCCACGATACCGGGCTAACGCATCAGCCTGTTGTGCAGCCGCGAGAGCGCCAAGATCAACCGGCGCTGGTCCGCTAGCGCCAGTAACCCCAGGAGGAGCTTGCGCTGCGATCTGTGTAAACGGCGTCGTCCCGGTCATCAGAGCCGACAATTCAGACATGGGCTGCTGGCGAAGCCGTATTGCCTCTGCAATCTGTCGGTCCCTCGCCTCTCTTTGCAATGCGACCTGTTGTTGCTGCTCCGCAATGTCTTGACCGCGTTGGGCCTGGGCGATCTGGTATTCCGTACCGATCTCACCAAGCTGTTGGCCGCGCCCCATAAGAACATTTGACAGGATTTGGGCTTGCAGCCCCTGGCCCTGGAAGACCGCTTGATTGGCGAGATCGGCCAGCGCGTCGTTCTTTTGCTGCGCGAACAACTCCATTTCCCGATTGTACGCATCAGAGCCTTCGGGGATTCCTGAATTGATTAGTTGCGTCCGCAACCCGGTCTGGGCGCGGTCAAACTGCGGGTTCAGCCGTCCAACTGCTCGGTTGAAGAACTCATCAGCGGCATTCGATGTGTACGTATTGAGGTCCGCATATCCCGGCAGCGCGTAGGTCGCAGCCGCAGAAGAATACGCAGGCGCTGCCCCCACCGCAGAATATTGAAATGGAGTTGGCTCTTCAACCATCCCAGTCGTCGTAAAGGGCGTGGTCTGAATATCCTGTAGCCGATTCGATGCAAGGCCCTGAAGGCCACCCTGTAACGATACTTCGCCAGAGCGCAACTGTTCGTACTCAGGCGTGAGCGTTGTAGCCTGAAGGTATCTGTCAGGCTCGTATTCCTGATATGTAGTGGTTTGATAAGGCGAAACAGTATCAGGTCGTGCAAGGCGAGCGCCTACCCGTGCGGCCTCAAGGTTCGCTTCGGCCTGCTGCTCACCAATAGCACCAATATTGATGGGCGGTGGTGGGCTAGGATTGCTGAAAATGTTTTTAATGAACCCCATGAGACAGACCCTTTCGCATTATCACCGCCACTCGCTTGTACCCTCCCAATGCCCGTTCCCAGCCGGGACGCCCGATAATCTCAACACTAGAAAAGTCGTTCTGCTTGGCATAAGAGCAAATATCGCGCTCTATCTCCATGAGTTCCTCTAAATCTCCACCCGCCAAACCAACCCGCAACGCATCGCCATACGCGCACGTTACTGCCAGCGACTGAGGCGCAGTAAACAGCATAAAGTCACCACTTAAAAGGCCGCTTTCGACATCCTCACGGCTGATATTCTCATATGCCTCAGTAGACGACTTCAACACTTCCCACATTTTGTCTGAAATAATCAAAATCCACCAGCCCCCTGTTCCAGACGCACATCAGTCGCTAACCAGCGAACAGACTGCGCCGATGTTTGAGTGCGGATACGCACCGCTGCGTTCCAGCCAATTTCCGCGACACTCAACCATTCCAGCTTGGTATTGATCGGTGCCGCCCACGCCGAAGTGCCCCATGTCGCCAAATCCCAAGTCGCGGCATCGGATGCGCCAGTTGAGGGCGTGAGCGTCGATGTACCATCGTTATAGTCAACATCAAAGCCAATCGACACCGTTAGGTCCGCATCAGAAGCCATTACCGGGCGGATCGCCACGTAGCGGTTCGGCCCGGTGCGGCCTCCGAAATAGATAAACGCGGTCTTGGCCGATGCTGAAATAGCCGCCCCGCCATCATCCGGTCCAGAATCGGCTTTGTGGACTTTCGTGTTCCCCCCGAAATAGAGGTTGCTATCGAACACCGCCCAGGTATACGCATTCTGGTCTGTAAACCGCGCCCACGCGCCGGTATCAAGATTAACGACGTACTGGTTGAACGCGCCGCCAGTGCTGGCGGGGACGTTGATCAGGGCGTATCCGCCACGCGGATAAAGCACCCCCTCCCAGCCGAATGTTGAGACAAAATTCACCACAGATTCGTTGTAGGTGGATGAAATCTTGTCGGTTATGGCGCGATTAGGTGCGGCTTCTCCGGTGCCCAGCACCTGGGTCATCGGAAGCACACCATTCTCGGTGATGAGATAGCAATCACTGCCCACGTTGAGAATACAGCGCCGTCCAATGGGCCGACCGACATTATAGACGCCGACAAGCGTCCATTTGGAGGCATCCGAAGGATCGGTGCCCGCGTACATCGCAATCTCACCTTCATCGGTCCAGAACAGAGCGTTGTCTTCCGGTCCTGCACCGCCATCCCGCGTCCATGTCCCAATGGCCTGTAGCTGCCCGCCACGCTGGAAGACGCTGCCTAAGTCGAACTCGCTCACCGCACCGGCAACAGCGTTGACGCCGATAAACCCAAAGGTCAGGGAATTAACGAAAACAAAAAACAGACGCTCCTTGAATAGCGCCACATTAATGATATTGGCAGGCGTGACACCTGTAAGAGAAGGCGTGGCCCATGTGCTGCCATTCCAATGGCGCGGGGCATCCGCACCGTTGCAAATCCACAAAAACGAGCCGCCAGCAGTGGTGATGTTGGTCCACTGAAACCGTGCGTTGGAAAGACTCGTAATGACCGCCGCGCCAACCGCACCCGCCGATGTTACGTCATAAACAGCAGACCCAGACGCCGCGAACATCGTGTTGGCAGTGCCCGAATTGTAAACCATCAGGCTTTGAACAGTGCTTGGAAGCCCAGTCACATGATCGTCATAACCATTGCGGACCTGAACATGGGAACGAGCCGGGAAGAAATTATCGAGCCGGATTGCATCTGTTTCCGGCACTAAATCCACCGAATCACGGGTATTCAACCCGCCCATCGGGGCCGGAACTGTGGCGTTTGCGCCAGTTATGCGAAGCGGTGCTTGTGCCATTATGCAAGGGGATGAAGCAACTGCGACGGTAACTGCGACGACGGGACGGCCAACAAACGCTCCAGTGCGGCTCGCTTATGTTCCTCCAATCGCATTCGCATTGCGTCAGAAATTGGGTCTAGCGGCCTCTCGGGAACAGGCTTGGAGACAAACGGCTCTGTCAAATCTGTCGGCTCTGTAACGGATGGTTGAGGGCCTTCTAGAACGCCCGAAGGTATTGTTGGACTGAAATCATGTTGATTAGCCGACGCTACATTAAGTCGCTCCTCATCCCCGTTTGAAGACCCTGGAAATATGCGTTTAAGGCCAGTCCGTAAATTGCTACCTCGAGAAAGCAACATCGGAAGTCCAATCCCTGGTGCCAGAAAGGGCGCAATAAATTGCGCCGCCTTGGCAGGCCATGGCGCTAACTCACGCGGTACTGATGGGGGATTGAGAAGATTTATTGATTCAGGGTGTGAAATAGCGTAGCCGCCGCCCGGGTGTGACCGATTTTGTTCCCTCACAAACGCTTTCTGATCTTCTATTGGCACACCATTCCAATATTTTTTATCCACGCCACGAGCAAAGGCTCCTGCTCCAGGCGATTTACCACCAATACCGCCCTCGGAGATATTCTTCGACAGACGCTCCGATCTTGTCTCTCCACTTAAATTTGGAATCGCGAATATGTAATTTAAGTTGAGTTCCGACAACTCGTCATTAGGAACAGGTTGCTTGTATTGCTGCATAACAGCGATCTTAGCCATCTCTAGTTCTTCGCCAGTGAGCCACGGATGATTTTTAATCATGTCATCCATCGCATCATTTCTTTCTTTCGCTTTTTCCGCATTTTCCCTTTGGGCATTCTCAACTGCTTGGGCAGCGGCTCTCTCCGTTTTTTCACTCCCTAACCCTAGTTCGAGGGCTTCAGCTTGCGCCCGCACAAGTTCTTGCGGCGACAGTGACGGTGCGACGGCAGGCGGCGGTGCTGCTGCTTGGGCATCGGCTGTTTGACTAAGCGGCACTGCTGCTTGGTCCAGAGCAAGCGCCACTGCGTTCTTTTCTGCGTCAAACGCTGACGGTGCTGCTGCAACGGGTGGGAGGTCATCCCACGTCGGTATAGGGGGCGTATCAACAATTGGTCCGAAGGCTTCAGCTATCGCTTGCCAACCAGCGGTCGATTGATACGAGGGCAATCCATTGGCTACGTACTGCCCTCCACTGGGAGAAACACCACCGCCCTGCGCCCGAAGCTGTGCGGCTTCACCGGGATTTATGTAGGCAGCAAAATGACCCTGCGGTGCGCCCCGATTGAGCGCCCGCGAAAGCATTTCGCCGTAGAGGTCTCGCGCCATCAAGTTTTCCTAGTATGGTGAAGCTCTGCAAGCCGCCCGTGGCTTGGGGTTGCCCTTTCCCCCTTCTTCTTCTTCTTACTATTATTCATCGTAATCTCCTAAAGTAGAGAGTTAGAGGGTGTAATTTCCTTCAGGTTCGTTAAGCGCCAAGATAGCGCGGCCTGGACCGCCCATGTGCAGGATCGGACTCGCACCATCGTGGCCGGTGTATTCAGAAAGTCTGTTTTGATAATCAACATATTGATGCTCGTAAGGCAGTCCCTTGAGCTTGAGAAAGCGCCAGACTACGCCAAGGACAATCAATTCTTCTTTCAGCACCGTAGTCTGTGAATCCCCGCTGAACTTGTCAGCATCAGGAGACGATCCGCCAGCAGTATCTACCCAGTATCTGGAAATATATTCAAACTTGACGCTCTGTCCGGCAGTAGGCGTGGGATACATGAGCAAATTACCGCCGCGTATCCGAAAATAATTTGCGATCCCACCACTTACTACAGCCAGTATCTGCTGCCATTCCGAATCCGTAATCGGGCCGTAATAGCGCCGGTTCGTCGTCCGGTTCCACATGGTATCGTTACTGAATCGTCCAAAATCACTTGCAATCGAAACCATCGTGCCTTGGGATTCAGTCCCTACGGTTGTGTGGCTCCCTTCTTTCACCAGCACTTCCCACCCGTACTTCTGCACTTGTGCGCGGCCTTCCTGGTTGACGCTCGCTTCCAGTTGAATAACCGACGTATCAGTTGAAGATGTTACCGAATCAGGCGCAGTTATCCCGATGATTTTTGCTGCGTCCTGGCAAATTGTGAGAAGCGTCATCGCATCATCCGACTGTCTGTACGGGCTTCATTCCCTCGCGTGCCGCAATGTAATCACGCGCTTTCTTCCGCAAATCCACAGTCCCAGCACCTAGAGCGCCGACAGAAGCATCAGACAGGTCAGCGAGTTCCTCGACAGTATTTACATCCTGCTGTATCAAAACCTTTTCCTTGCGTGCCCCTACGCCCTTTAATTCGGTCAAGAGCGTGCCCTTCGGCCTCACCTTCCCGCGATGTCCGTTCTGATATGCGGCCCATTCCACGGGGAAGCGTTCTTGCAGATAGTCCTCCTTTTCGGAAATCTTGTAGATAACTGTATTGAAGTCCCCGACTCTGCGGATTTCCACCAGATCAGGTGAGCCGTTCTCTCCGGCAAATATCTCTATACGTATATTGCTCATCAGCAAAAGTAGTACGGGGGCGTTGCCACCCCCGCACCTCCTTTGAGTTAGATATCAAACGAACGCGGCCAGGTTGCCAAGCCGGGAGCCTCGCCGTCGGTTCCTCCACGCGCCGTCGTCAAGCAGATACCGGCGACTCTCGACTGGCCGGAGGAGTCATCGTCAAGCGAGCCAGCGGTTGCGGACGAATAGAGTTTTACGTCAGCAGCAGCGGACGCCAGCACGTTCATCGTGACGACCCCCGTTAGCTGGACCCAACCGTATTCTCCAGAACTAATGGCCTCCGGGGCAACCCCGATAATATGGCCATCGTCAATGGCTGCTTTTGTGGCAGGGATACCCGAATAGTCTTCGTCCACACTCACCACATCGTACTGCGCGATAGCAGAACCAGCGGTAACGTATAGCCAAGTCGAGCTGTCATTCCCAACCATGCGAGTCCCGATGGCTTGGGATGGGGTTGATTCCGTCCCGCCATCGAAGTCAATGCCAACGGCTGATTGTGTCGTATAAGCCATTCGCTCCTCCTCTAGGCTTGGATGACACCCTGCCGTGCGCGATTGCTTACGGCCAAATTACCGGCCCACGCAACTGGCATAACAAGTGCATCCTGGTTAACAGAAGCCTTCTCGCCAAGAGGCACAAACTCCCGTCCCGCAGCATACCTGAGAAATAGGTAGTCCGTGTTCAGAAAGTACATCTTGGTAGTCGGGCACTGATCGTCGTAATACACCGGAGCATCCATGAACATAAGATTCATGAATCCAGCCGCTGCCGACTCATCGCTCGTGAACCGCTGGTTCGTCTGAAGAGACGCCCAGTAGAACCCGAAGTAAGTCGTGTCCCCGACGATCACATCTGGCCGATCCGCGCCACGGATACAAGCCAGCCACAGAGTATTCATGGCCGTCTGGATCGTGGTTGCGGAAGCGGCGACGCCTTCCGTCGAGAAGTCATAGACCTGATTCTGCCAGAACGAATAGGTCGTGCTGTTGATGCCGCCAACCGTGTTACCCACGGTGCCGGGGACCAATAGCTGCAACCCGCCAAGTTCTTTTGAATCAGTTCCGGTGCCGTCTGCATAGAGTGCAGCCGCCATCGTATTTTTGAGCGATTTCTCAAGGTTCCGAATACGGCTTTTAAGCAGATTGAAAATCTGCTCTGGGCCGCTGTTCTCGACCTGCTCAAGACCGGAGATAACCACATTCCCCGCCAACTGCTTGTAATTAAACTCGGCAGCGGTGAAGACATTGCTGGTCGAAGTATCAAGCACCTCGTAACCCGAATACCACTTGGTTGTCGAGTTCGTAGCGTACTCAAGCTCCTGAACAATGGTGCGTCCCGTCGCGGAAGACTTGTTCCCGTTCTGGTCAATGTGACGCAACAACGCATTGTTGTTGGTCACGTTGTCGGCCATCGTCTTAGAGTAACCAGCAAGCGTAGTGGTTACAATCTCCGTATAGGTACTATTTGGAGAGGTAGCCATAGTTACTTGCTCCCATCAAAGGAGCAACAGAAAACTTACCCAGACACTGCTGATCCAATCTGCTTGCGTAAAATATCGTCAAGATCAGATGATTTTACGGAGCCACCCGGCAACACTGCGCCGCTGCCTGTCGGTTGTGCCTTCTTGGCCTTCTCGACAGCCGCTTTGCGCTTGGCATCTTCCTGTTTGGAAACGGACTTGCGTTCGTTGGCAATGGTCTCTTTGTAAAGATCATCGTCCAAACGAAGTGCCATGTTGTACGCGACTTCCAAATCTGTGGTCTCACCGGCATTTACCAATCGCCCCATTCGCTCACGCAGCTTCTCAAAATATGGATGCTTGAGTCCTCCCTTCGCATCCTTAACGGTTGCGAAGGACTCAACCTGATCCACAAGTTGCTGCTGTTGAGCGTTGACTTGCGACTGTTGCATAGATTGGACGTATGCTTGCGTCTGGTTCAGTTGCTGTTGCAGTTGTTGAATTTGCGGATCGGTCGAGGGTTCCTCACTCCAATCCACGCCCGAATCGCCAGACTGCAATTTGACCCCGTAGTGCTGGGCAAGATGTTGGAGTGCGGCTTGCGGGTTCTGCCGTAACGCATTGTCATAGCTCATCAGCCGCGAGACATATTCCGCCTCGCTAATGCCGTTGGCCTGCATCTGCGCCTTGTACGGTGCCAGAACACCCTGCAATCCTTCCACTCCTCGTCGCTGCTCTGCGAGTTCAGTCGTCTTGCGAGTGAACGCCGAATCACGTTCTTGCTCCCGTTTCAGCATAAAGTTCTGCTGATCTTCGGGTAGATGCTCAAACGCCTCACGGTGTTCAGCGGGCCATGTTCGCGGCGCAGCAAGCGCATCCGGCTCTGGCTCCACGGCGGAATCCGGTATATCCGCATCGGGAGTGGCTTCTGCATCTGCGGCCTCATGGCCCTCGGCGGGTTCGTCTGATGGGTCCGGTTGGACTTCAACTTCTTCCGCGCTTGATTCTCCAGCGAGAGGTCGTGGTTCACTAGAAGTGGGTTCCGGCTCGCTATCCGTGAACTCTCCCTTGATAACGCTTTCCAGCACACCATCAAGTGTGGTGGGTTCTGACGCTGGCCCCGGCTCCGGGGTGCTTGTCTCAGTGTCTGACATTTTTCACCTGATCCCAGTTGATAGGGCGTTCACTGCCCGCCCAGTCATTGCCAATCTGGCGGACATTATGCCGCCTTTCATGTTCGCGCAATACAGAACGACTGCCTATAGTGTTTCCATCAATAGGGGAAATAAACGGTTCGATATCCTTTATCACCTCAATCCCCCGTTTGGACCGTTTCCGGTCAATACGAGGCCGCTGTCTCTTACATCCCCACTGAATATCGTCAAAATTACGCTTATACTGGCTAGAGGTCATTGGCCCTCCATCATTTTCAGTTCAGCCTCAAGCATAGCCAGGTCTTCCTTGGAGCGGACACGCTCCTGTGAGGCACGCCCACCTTCTTGGATTTCCGCTGCCTTGCTTCGCTCACGCGAGCTTATATCAGCCAGCTTTCCTTCCTGTTTCAGCTTCTCACGCTCCAATTCAGCAGCAATCTTCTGCTGTTGGACCCGTTCTTCAGGACTGGGCTGCGGCGGCTGCTGCTGCTGCGCCTGTAGCTGCTGCATGACCTGGGCCTCGGTCTGACCGATAATATCCTCGAAATTACGTCCGATCTTCCACGCCCCTGACACAAACTTGAGGATTTCAAAGGCAATCGGCGTGATCTCCGGTGCGGACCGTGTCGCCTCAATCGCCTGGACCAAGAAATTGCCCATCACATTGGCAAATTCCACCCGCGTCCGCTTCATCTCCTCTTCGTCAGCGAACACTGTGCTGTCGGTTTCGACATCTATCTGATAATTGCGGAGCTTGTCGTTTCGCATGATCTCCAGCATCTCGTCGCTCACTTCCATGCCGGTGATGCGCTGGAGAATATCCGGTTCGTAATTCTCAGCGATCAGTTCCGCCTTGATACGGAAAAGGTCGCGGATATATTTCTGGATGGAATCTTGACGCAGGCGCAAACGCATTGAGCCATACTGGGCCTTGAGTTGCTGCGCCGTAGCCGTTTCACTCGCCTTGGTGCCGCCGCCACGCAAGATGTCAGAAATGCCCGTCACCTCATAGATGATCTGAAGCACCTGACCCCGCTGTGCGTAGAGGCCCTGCAAGACGCTGGAAATCTGGGAAATATCCTCAGTCTGAAAGACAACTCCAAGACCGCCCTTTTGCGCCAGTGACGCAAAATTCTCGGACGGGACAAAATCATTATCCCCGGCAGTCGCCAGATGCGCCAGTTCGGGGACTGAGGAGTCATAAACTCCACGCCGCTTCAGCCCTTCGATCAAATAGGTAATGCGACTGGTTACCCTGTCCAGTTCGTCAGCCTGATCCTGGTACAGCGTAAATTCCGGCACCGGGATTGAGGTGTTGTTGGTGCGAACAGCAATCAGCGGCGTCGGTGTCGGGAAAAAGCCGGTCAACTGATATGGATCGTCATCCTCGGCCAACAAATCCTTATAGCCCGTCGCTACGAACAGCCGCTTGCGCTGCACCTTATCCCAGATTTCCCAGACCTCGGCGCGGTTGTAGATTTCATCGAAATCTTCGTTGGAACTATTGTCAGGCATCCATGTCAACGGCACCTCATAGGCATCGTTAAACCCGCGCCCAACCAATTCATCCCGTGTAAACAGATGCCGTCTGGCACGCCATGTTACATCTTCTGGACGACGGCTCGGACTCTCACGGTAGTCCTGCCAATGCACGTATTCCAGACGGCAACGCTGGTCGCCAAGACGTTCAATCTCTTCTTCTTCAACGACATTAACATCGTCGTCCTTGACCTCGATTTTTATCTTTTCCTTGACGATGACAGGTTCATAAACCACCCAGACAACACCGCGTCCCGGCAACAGATAGTCCTCCAGCGCCGCAGTCAAAGGGCGCGTTGAGTCGTAAATATCCAGATCGTATGAAAGCGTGCGCTCAAGAAGAATGGCAACCTGTCGGGCGGCGGGGTTGGGATCGGGAAAGCGACGGCGCACATCCGGCTTTGCCATGCGTGCGAACAGAGCGGCCTTCAGGGTCTCGGTATTGGCCCACAGAATATTAAACCGGCTGGATACCGGGCCGATAAGCGCACTACCCTCGCGCTCGTCACGGTATCGCTCGACCACGCGCCCACCGCGTTCCCGCCAATCGCGCTCAAACTGACTGGCTTTTTCCAGTTCGTTCTGCCAGTAGCGCGACGGGCCTAGGAGCTTTTCCTGTTCAGCGCGTGTGTCGTCTTTATCAGCCATTTATTGCAAACTCATATTTCTATCAAAATTTAAGTCAAACGCGCCCACGGCCTGCTCATACTCTTCCCCGCTCTCAATTAATCCCTTGAGTTTCCTGAGATTTTTTATTGCTAGTAGAAAGTCCCCGTCTCCGATGGCTACGGCTGCATCACGCGCCCATTTTTGTGGCTCGTTAAAGACTTTAAGGCTCCGATGAGCATTAGCATAGAGAGACATCGCTTGATTAACAGCGTTCGAGTGATCGAGTATCGTTAGTCCTCTTGTCCTAGCATTATTCACCATATTTTCACGATGCTCTTTTGCAAAACCGTATCTATTCTCTAAAGTAGCTAACGTCTTTTCTACCTTATCAAGAACCGTGCCCCTTGATCCTTGAAGATGATCGAATTTCTCTGACATTCGGTGAGTAAGGTCACCCACATGCTCAACTACAAAACTCATAACACCGCCGCCCGACATGTCCTGTACATCCCTCATTGCTCGCTCGGGCAAATGACGCTGATCATTAGCCAGATTTGTGAACGCTTCTAGTCTCCTTTTGTTCCATAATCTAAAGAACTCAGCTTCATCGCTAGGAATATTGCCCATGTCACCCAAGAACGACTGAACGACAGCGCCAGGCAGCCCAGTAGCAGCCCGCGCAGCCAGCTTACCAGCAAATTTAAGCCCTCGTACTAGCCCTACCCTCTTTGGTTCATCAACTGGTGTCACATGTTGTGGGCGCTCCACACTTCCAATGAGCGCGGTTCGCATTTCTCTACGCAGACCTGGAGGGAATCTTGTACTAGCTTCAGGCATCGTTAATGCTCGCTCCGCTTATCTTGCCACGCACCGAAACCCCTGCGCTATGCACTGTGTCTGCGCTGCCGGATACCAGCGGGTGCCACCATTCCAGCTTCTCGCCACGGGCCAGCGTGCTGTAAGCGCAGGAATCGGGGAGCCAGTCGCAGTCACGGACGAATTGTGGCGACAATGTGACGCAATTAGGAACCCGCTGTTTCCGGTTAGCGTAATCAGTACAACGAATTGTCTCACGATCAAGTAAATGACAGGCAAGATCGGTATGGAAAACCTCTCCCGTCACATCGTCTTTGATTTTTATTACACAACACTTGCCGCATCCGGTGCAAAGAGACTCCCATTCGCCGGGAAGCAAATCCTCCAACTGTGCGACATCCCAAAAATTCACGTTACATCATCCAAATTGCTGGAACTGTTGCATGACTTGCTGCGCTGCCTGCGCCCCCATGCCGGTAGACCCGTGCCCCGGCATAGGCGCTCCCGGTGGCATGACCTGTGGAGGAACGATGCCCTGTGGTGGCAGTGCAGGAACGCCCATACCGGAGATGCCGTCCATCGCCATCTGGGGAGGTGCCGCCATCGGCGGCGGCGGTTGCGGCATCATCATCGGGGCAGGGCCGGGTGGAAGGGGAATCTCTTCGGTCACCGTCGTCGTAATGGGGACACCGCTGTAATCAGCGGGAGACTCGATGGTCTCGACCGTGACCTTAGCCATCAGCACCTCACCCATCTGGGGGGCAGCTTCCGGCGCAAAGCCAAACTCATTCTCCAGGCCGGAGTCCTCCAAACCGTAGTCAATCGCCATCAGATGCGCGGCTCCTTGTGGTTTCGGCGTTCAACGTCATGTATTTTCCACATTTCGTCAAGGCTTGGTTTTTTGATCAATTCTTCCCGCCAGTCCGGCTCTTCTTTTTTCGGCTTCAGATTACGATAGGCAATAGCCAGATATCGAAAGGAATCCGCCGCATGTGAGGCCCAGTTATGCAGCGGCGTCTTGCGGAATACCCGCTTTACATCGTCCCATTCACGCTGATAGGAACGCAGTGCGTTAAGCCCCGGCTCGCAACTGATCTCATCGAAATAGCAATGGTGCAACAATAAACGCGCCGCATTGATGCCGTCCGCAACCCTGTGACCGGGCACGATCCTGGGCTTGCGCCCCATGTTTATCAGCGTTTCAACGCGGGTTCTGCCGGTCCCAAGCTCTCGCACCTTGGCATCGTGGGGTAGCCAGTCGTCGCCGTACCAGTAGCCCTTCTCCTGCATGACCTTGACGTAATGCTCAAGTCCTACGTTGTTATGCTCGTAGAAATCAATAATACGCACTTCGCCCATCGTGACCTGAAAAAACCATAAAGCGCATGAATCGCTGATGCCCAGGTCCCACGCAACGTGGACAGGGAGCGATTCGTCGTATTCAACACGGCAAATCCGCCCCTCCTTGTCGGCATCGTCAATAACACCGCCGTAATAGCTGCCCTTGATCGCCGCCGTCCAGCTACACTCGAACTCCTGCATGAACTCGTCATCACCCATCTCACGACGGGCTGCATCCAGTTCATTCTGGTCCAGAACCTCGGTCTCTGACGCCCGGTACATGGTGCGGTGCCACTCGTTATCATCCGCAACGTCCTCGTAAAGACGCCAGAAATGGTTGCGTCCCTTGGGCGTCCCGATGAAGATAGCCCAGCCCTGGCGGTCAACCAGAGCAGGGCGGATGACCTCGGACCAGACACGCGGACTCATATCGGCGTATTCGTCCAGTACCACCCCGTCGAGGAAAATCCCTCTCAGGGCATCAGGATCGTCTCCGGCACCACCCAGCCGGATACGGCTACCATTAATCAAGTCAACTCTAAGTTCCGATTGATTGATCCTGGTACCGGGCAAGTCCTTGGCATAGTAAACCAAGTAATCCCACGCGACTTGCTTGGCCTGCCGGTAGTACGGGGCGAGATACATGAACCGCCCATCATGGCGCTCTGTTTTAATCTCCAGCGCCTTGGCGAGTAATTCCGTAACCGCGTAGACGCTCTTGCCCCACCGCCTGTGGCTGACGCAAATCTTGAACCGCTTATCGTTGCGGTGGAGATCGAGCTGCTGGGGGCGCGGCGTATAGGGAATCTCAATGTCCATCAAGGGTTCTCTCAGGGCGCTAGCCCTCAATTAACGGCCCCTTCGCAGGCGTTACATCAATTACCTCATGCTCTACTTTGGGAGCGTCCAGCGCAAACGTCACCGTGATATTCTCGGGCAATCCCTCATGGGAATGCTTGACGGTATCAACCCAGCCAGCCCGCGCCTTCAACCAGAAGATCGAGGCAATGGTATCCTTGCCGCCGCTGGCCCGCCCATAAAGGCTCTTCGCCACATTGAAATTCGCCCGCGCAACACCCGTGTCCAACTCGGCACGGTAGAACTTCCGCATCGTCTTGGGATTAATATCCAGCAACGCGCTGATCGACTTCTGATCCAACCCCATGCCAACCGCCGCCAGCACAACCTTGCGCGTGGCCTCAGTCGGCTTGTGATACGGACGGCTCCCCTTACCCTTTTTTTGTTTTTCAAAAAAATCGGGCAATTCGGTGGGCGTCACTTCATCCATAACAAAATCTTAATAACCCAGGCATCACAAGGCTGTCTAGGGGCAATGGCTAGGGGATAAGGGTTGGGGATGGGGGTATATCTCCCGTATATGCCCGCCATCGGGACCGGGGCCGCCGATTCGGATTCAGATTCCAAAACCCAAAACCGGGCTAGGGACCCACTATCTTGTGCGCTGGCGTAGATTCCTACTAGATGTTGTGCCTCCGCCGCCCGATCAGGTCAAGGCGAGCCAGGGCGGCCCGCGCCAGGGCCAGGGCTGCGGCCGCCCCATGCCCCGCGAACCGGGTGGGGTGGGTTCGGGTTCGGAACCGGAACAAACAGGCAACAATGGGCTTTTTGTCCCCGCCGGGGTGGGTGGCGGGACCATCCGCCCCCCTCTCCACCATCCAACCCCTAGCGAACCCTAGCGTTTTCAGCCCAAGGACGCCACCAAGCCCAGGGTCACTTTACCGTTTCCAGGTCGCCAACCCTTTAGTTACCGCCCATAGTTTCTCTTACGTCTTGCGTCGATCCTCTGGATCGCCCCGGCACTGTCGAGTCTGTCTAAGCTATCCGCCGAAAACTGATCAAAATAAGAATCCCCTTTCTCACTAGGATAGTTACTAGTTATTACTTTACTAGGATTGTGTTGCACAGTGCGGCTGGCCGGTGATGCATGGTGCGGCATATCCTGTTGCATCGGCACCACCACGCTATATCTGATTGTGCCCTTTCGGCCCGTGCCGGTGCGTTGGATTAGCTGGCGATTTTCCAACGCCTTGACGGCGCGGTGTACGGTCGATCTATTGCAGCAACACATGCGCGCCAGGGTGCCCTGGCTGGGGTAGGCGTTCGCGCCGCGCTGATCGGTAAAGCTGGCCAGCGCCAACAGGACGAGTCGTTGTGATGCTGTAACACCTTCCAGCCGCCAGATCGGCCGTAGCAAACGCCAAGTCATGCCGCATCAATCTCATATCGGGCCATGAAGCGCCGGATTTTCACGATTGAAGACCGGCGAATGACCTTCCCGTCCCGGATTCGCCGGACCAGGTGCCCGTCTCCGGTGGCGCGCAAACCAAAGGTCGAATCGCTGAATCCGTAGTGTACCATAAACTCTTGAACATCGTGCAATAGATCGGCGTTGGGGTTCATATGGCGGTCCCTTCGTGGTGTTGGGCGGCTCATTATATATGACAGAGCAAACCACGCAAGCGCCAGTTAGCACTTGACAGTCCGTTAACAGGGCTATATTGGAAGAGGGTGGCTAAAAAAAGAGGCTGAATCAATGAATAGAGAATCATACTTGAAGGCGTTAGCGCAAGGGCTGGAGCCGTTATTCCAGGCCCACGGCGCAACGTACCCCGAGCGGATTCGCTTTACGTGCGGCTGGCCGTCGAAGGGCGCAGGTGCGCGCCGCAAAACGCTAGGCCAATGTTTCGACCCTGCTGCATCCAAAGATGATCATCACGAGATCATTATAGGCATGGGACTCGACGATCCCATAGAGGTCGCGGGCGTCCTGGCGCATGAACTATGTCACGCGGCGGTCGGTTGCGAGCATGGGCACCGGGCACCGTTTAAACGCCTTGCCCTGTCCATTGGCCTTGTCGGTAAAATGACCGCCACAACAGCGGGCGAGGCGTTTAAACAGCACGTTCAGCCTATTCTTGACGATCTTGGGGAATATCCCCACGCCGAACTAGATTACAGCACGGTCAAAAAGCAGACCACGCGCATGCACAAAGCAACGTGCGACCAGTGCGGCTACACCGTGCGCCTGACTCGCAAATGGATCGACCAAGCCGGGCCGCCGATTTGCCCGACCCACAAAACCACAATGACCGCAACCTAGTAAAAGAGAAGAGGCTAGACCAATGACCTACTCGACCGTCGAATTAGAGACTATTGAAGAGGCTGCTTGGCTGATCCACCGCGAACAGCCGACCGAGGACCGCCTACTCGCGGCGCAGTACGCATCCCGTAATGTCAGGCGGCAGACAAAGGCCGAGCGAGATGAGACTAACGAAACCGCCCCGACCGATGAGGTCCGCGAAGATCGCTGGGCGAGCGAAAACGAACCCGTTGACGACGGCTATGGCGAGGACCACGGCGGCTACTAACAACTCCATCCTTCCCCTACCAGGGCGGCCACGCGGGCCGCCTTTCGGGCTGAAACAAACAAACGAGGCTAGAAATTGATATGGCAAGGATTTTAGGCGTACCGTATGACGAGGCCGAAGCGCGTTATCTCCTCGAAGCGCACGGCATCTTCCCAATCGCATATCCCGAAAACGGCTACCGCAGCGAAGCCGACATCCGCATCTATTATTCGGATGCCGTGGCTAACGGCGAGGCCGAAGGTGGGTTCACCGAACTGCCAGACCAAATGGCCGCACTTGAGGATGCCGGTCTGGTGACATTCGCTTGCAAATATCGTTAGAGAAACCAACGAAAACGAAAGAGGCTAAATCATGGCAAAACAGCACCAGTCGATCCAGATATGCACAAATGCCTACGCAACGAGCGCGCGGGATTACACCGTTTCAATCGGTCACGTTCATTGCTGCAACGTGTCCCCGCGTGATGTTGGCACCGGCCCGCTGGTTGTGTCCGGTGGCCCGTTGCACGGCAAGGCGTTTAGCGCGCTGAGTGATTTTGAGTCCGCGCTCTCCGCGGCAATCGCTACCCCAACAGGAGGCTAAATCATGACAAGCAAAAAATATCGGGAAATGCGGCAACGCATCACCATTAAGCGGCAATCCGGACATTACGTGGTGGCCTACCCCGCAGTTGGACACCCTGGGTATTCGAGAGAGAAGGTTTTTAGCCCGGCGATTGGCGCAAACGCTTTTGCTGAGGCGCGCGCTTTTGCGAAGCTGAAAGCGGAAGAATTGTTGAGGGTTGAAAGCCAATGACCGAGGAGATGGTCCTGGGTGACCTCTTTGACCAGCGCAACCATCTGGAACGAAAGTTTGAGGTTTACGATGCGGAGAACCCGCACATCTGGCCGCTATTTGTGCGGTTCACCTTTGAAACAATCGAACGGGGATACCAGCACTATTCTGTGAACGGCATCTTTGAGCGAATCAGATGGCACACATCGGTCGAGGCGAAGCCCGCGCCGGGCGACCCACCCAATCCTGACAGTGGCGGGTCGCTCAAAATCAACGACCATTACCGCGCGTACTACGCGCGAAAATTTAACGACACTTTTCCACGGTACGATGGGTATTTTCGCACCCGGAAATTGAGGGCGACATGACCAAGGCTGCTTGCAGACACGAGTGGGAATTTAAGAAACACCAACAAACGAGGCTAGACATGACAGATACACGAGCAGCATGCCCGGAGCTACAGGGAGTCTGAACTGGATCGACGGCGGCGGCAAGGATGCGAAAGCCAAGCGCCTGTCTGCCGAGGGTTTTCAACACGCCTACGAAGCATGGTGCTTTCGCGAGGCGGCATAACTGAAAGACTGGTACGATGGCTACAGGAATTGAATTGCTGATCGAGAAGAACGAACGCCTCGAAATGGTAAACGGTAAGCTGGTTGTCGCATTGAAAACCGTGCGCGACGCTATCATTGAAGCGCCGAATCCAAACGGTGCTATGGTGCTTCTTGCCCAAAAAGATTACGACTGGTTGCGCCACGCGCTCGAAGCCATCACCGAATCAGAAAAACTTTGAAAATGACATGCCAACAATTTTGTGCCAGTGCGGCGACCCGCACCGGATGATCGACACCGACACTCAGCCAGCCAACTGCATCGACGGCGAGTGGCTGTGCGACGTGTGCGTGGCCGAAGCATCGCAGTGTTGTGATCGCTGCCACGGGACCGGAGAACTGGAAACCGAAATTTTCCACAGCCAGCCGCCGGATTGGCGCGTCACGCGCTGTCCAGACTGCCGCGGAACAGGAGAATCAGAATGGTGAAGTTCAGAAAACAGACACTGGCAAACTCGTCGCGTCTCTCACGTTTGGTCGCGGTGACGGTGCAGCAGGCACAGGAACGCCCGCCACTGCGCTACGCTGGGACGGTCGCGCTCAACCTCTGCGTATGTGCAGCAGCAATCGCCCTGTGCGTTTTTTTCCTGGTGGCGGTGCCATGACGACCACCCGCACGGAACAACAGCGTCTTGATCTCCTGGAACTGGACGCCAAGCAAGAATCGTTTGATCTGACGTTGGACCTGATTTCCAGTCTTGACCGACGCGAATTGGGTGCGGTTGGTCGCGCAACAGTGGTTGCGAACCTGTTGGCTCATTTGATCCAACGGGACGGCCCCGACGCTGCCTGCAAGATCGCAGGCGAAGTTTTGCCGTGATACGGACGCTGAAGAACCGCGTGAAAAAGTTAGAAGTGCGTTACCTGCGTGATTTTGATGGTGTGACATTCACACCCGGCAACGCAAAACCGAGAAAGGAACCTCAAATGGCCGCAGAGATTATCTCAACTCTGGGCGGAATACTGAGTTTTACGGCGGGGAACCACCGTTACACATGGAACAATGAGAAAGTTGATCTGTCGATCTCAGCGGTCGCTAACTGCTACCCGCTGGCATTTGGCGCAGCCAGCGGCTGGGCAGTGAAGGTGATTCGAGAGGAGTTGCTTCGCAGCAATTACCTAGACGAGCCGTTGGACCCCGAAGACTGGGCTGATTGGGCCAAAACCCTGTGCAACGCGCCACGGCGCGTCAGCAAGCTGGCGGCGGACGTTGGAACCGCCGTCCATCAATTCATTGAAGACAAATCAGGCGGTTTTTTGCAGCCGGAGCTTTCGATTGACCCCGAGATCGCACGTTGCCAGCGCGGCGTGGCGGCCTGGTATGATCAAAACGTAGATCAGGTTTTGTCGAGCGAGAGACGCCTTTATTCGCTGAAATGGAAAATCGCCGGGACGGTCGATCTGGTAGCCAAAATGAAGAACGGCAGAACCGCTGTCATTGATTGGAAGGGCGTCACCGATTTAGATGCTTCCATCAAGGCTGGGCACATAGGCCAGCTCACCGCTTATCGGGAGATGCTCACTGAAGCCGGAGAAAAGATTGACGACTGTATTTTGGTCCGCTTCAGCCGCGCCAACGGCAAGGTCGATGCTCTGGTTTTGAAAGACCACCAAGCGAATATCGACGCTTTCGAGGCCGCATTGCACTTGGCGCGGTACACACCTCAGACCGAGAATTTCTGATGTCGAAGTTTTTGAACGTGCAAATTGATGTGGGTGATGCGGAAGCGAAACTTGTGCCAACCGATCTGTTCATCGAAGAACCGCCATTGTGGAAGCTGGATGTCCTGCGGGATGTGATTGCTGACGCGCAGAACCTCTATGAGCAGACCTACCAAGACTGGGCAGAGGAAATTGAAAAGATGAGAGGCACAGAGATAGCGCGGATGTATTAGCCTCCATCTGCGCTGGCACGGGGGATTGGCCGACCCCCGTGCCACCCATTTTCTGGGCCACGGTCCATTTTCTGGGCCACGGTCCATTTTCTGGGCCACGGTCCATTTTCTGGGCCACAACAGGAGAAGACACATGGCAAGCAACACAATTACGATGGATATTGAGCGGATCGACCACGGCGAGGGCAGCGCCCCCGGAACAATAGTGGGTGTTGATGTGGATTCGGGGCAAACCGTCCAGCTAAAGGCGTGGTCTGACCGGCTCGCCCTTTTCACAGCTGGGAAAACGTACAAATTTGGGTGGTATTTGGGCAAGGAATACCAAGGCACTCAGGACATGGTGGTTTCTAAACATGGTGAGATCACCCAGGTTCCACACGCAACCGACCCACAGCGCCCCGTAGAGGCCCCCCCAGCGGCTTTTCCCGCGAAACAGGCACCGACCCCCCAAGCACCCCCGAAAACGACCCCACAGGGCGTTATGACCGGCTCCCAAGGGACCAAGGAGCGTTCGATTACGGTCCTGGCGGTGATGAAGAGCGTTATCGAGTCGGGTGGCTCAGAGGCGGATTTTGACCGCTGGCTCGCCCACCACGACAGCATTGTCCTAGGGAAGTAACGGCGGATGCAAAGCACCCCGTTTTTTCACCTGACGGTTGAGGGAACGCCCGTCGCAAAGGGGCGTCCCCGCATGACCAAAACAGGCCACGTTTACACGCCAGAGAAAACGCGCCGCTACGAGCGCCTGATCGCGGGATTGACGCGACTGCGGATGGGTGCGCGGTTGCCCACCGAGAACCCTTGTATCGTCCATCTTTGCGCGGTGTTTGAAATCCCGCAAAGCAGCACAAAACGCCGGGTGCAGCAGGGTGGTCCACACACCACCAAACCGGACCTCGATAACGTGGCGAAGTCCGCCATCGACGGGATTTGTGGTGAACGCGGAGCGATCCTAGACGACAAGCAAATTGTCGAGCTATGCGCGTTCAAATCCTACGGCAGCGTCGGCAGTCTGATGATCGACGTTTTCGAGGTTCACAATGTGGTGGACCGATTCAGCAATCGCTGGCGCGCATGGGAAAGTGGTGAGGTTGCGGTGGGGCCGGTATGAGAGATAGCCAGATTGAGCGGCTGGCCCCCCGCCACGACGGCAGTCGCAAACATCGCTGCCCGGAGTGCAGCGCACAACGACGGAAAAAAACCGACACACCGCTATCCATAACCCGCAGAGGAACAGAAGTGGTCTGGTACTGTCATCACTGCTGTTGGAAAGGAGGCTACGATGAGGCTCGACACACGGACAGTGCGGTGGGCCGCACGGAGAAAAATCAGCGCCGCGACACTGCGCTCCATGAGCGTTGGCGCAGACCATATACCGTTTGGTGATCGCAAGCTCCCAGCCGTTATCTTCAATTATCTCGACGCGTCAGGCCGCACCGTCAACTGGAAAGCGCGGGCGCTCAACGAGAAGGATTACCGCCAGAAACCCGGCGGGGAGCAGTGCTTCTATAACCAGGCGGCTGTGCTGGCGGGGCCGCTCGAAGAGGTCTACATCACCGAAGGCGAGATGGACGCCCTGGCGCTGGTTGAAGCGGGCATCCCGGTTCATTCGGTTCTCAGCGTAGTTGGTGGCGCTCCGGCCCAAGCAACCGAAGACGCCCGCGACTCCCAGCGATATTCTTACATTCTCAACGTGCTGAAAGCCGGTCTCGACCGCTGCAAGAAGTTCATTCTCGTAACCGATAGCGATAGCCCCGGTCGGCACTTGCGGGCTGACCTTGCGAAATTGCTGGGTTCGGTGAACTGCCACTGGATTGATTGGCCGGGGGGCATCAAGGACGCCAACGATGCACTGGTGGCGTGGGGTGCGGAACAGACCCACGCATACATGCGCGACACAGTGAAAGAGTTTCCGATTGATGGCGTCTTCCGGTTATCCCAAATCCCCGAGCCACCCGCTTTGGTTCTTTGGCGTCCGGGCTGGGCGGAATTTGAGAGCCGCGTCCATCTATCGCCAACGTGCCTGTCGGTGATGTCGGGCTGGCCCGGACACGGCAAGAGCCACCTCTCCCAGCAGCTCTGGGCGCAGATCGTCCGGCAGTACGATATCCGCGTGGCGTTAATGTCGATGGAAACCAGAGAAAAACCGTTTGTGCGGCGCAATCTCCGCAGTGCGTACTGGTCGAAACTGGAGATGGAGATGTCGGACGCAGAAAAAACAGAAGCGGACGAGTGGATTGAAGATCACTTCTTGTTTATCCACCATCCCAAAAATTCGCCCGCATGGCCGTGGATTACGGATGCTGTTAATGATTGCCACGCACGGCATGGCATTTCCGCCGTGAGCATCGACCCATGGAACATGGTCCTTCCCACGTTTGACAAACGCAAACAGACTGAAACAGAATGGATCGGGCGGTGTCTTGATGATGCCACGTACCTAGCGAAAGTCTGCACGTTGCATTTTCAAATCATCGCCCACCCGGCCAAGCCGATTGGCTCTGGTGTGAGAGAACCCATCACCTATTCCAGCATCGCTGGCTCGCAGCACTGGGCCAACAAGAGCGACCAAGTCCTGTCGATCCACCGCAAAACATTTCAAGACGAGGACGGCTCCCGCAACACCGATGCGCGGTTGATCGTTCACAAATCTCGTTATGAAGAGCTTGGCTATCCCTGCGAGATCGGCATGAAGCTCAACTTGGATTCCGGCTGCTTCCGCTGCACCGAGTACGATGCCGGTGGCTGGCAAGCGCGGATGTAGCCGCAATGGATGAACGCTGCCGGGAACGTCCGTCCAGCCGCCACCCGGCGTGTGAAAGGAACAACCCGTGACCCCATTCAAGATTGAAGGCCCTGCGCTCATCTCGTTTTCTGGCGGGAGAACGTCAGGGATGATGCTGCACCACATTATTCAAGCGCACGGTGGCACGTTGCCGGATGACGTTAAGGTATGCTTTCAGAACACCGGCAAAGAGCGGCTGGAAACGCTCGACTTCATCCGCGACTGCGCCGACCACTGGGATGTCAAAATCCATTGGCTAGAACGGGACGGCACAGGTGGCCCACAGGCCAAATTCCGCGAAGTTACATACGCAACGGCAGCGCGAAATGGCGAGCCGTTCGATGAACTGATTTCCATCAGGCGAGTACTGCCCAACCCCGTAGCCCGGTACTGTACTGGGGAGTTGAAGATAGATGTCATGCGTGATTTTGCTTATTCCCTAGGTTGGCGACCACCGCGTGGGGAAACAGGCTGGGACAACGTCGTTGGCCTTCGCTACGACGAACCCGAACGTGTGGCAAATATCCGCAACGGTCGTGAAAGAACGTGGGGTTCAATCGCCCCGCTCCACAGCGCAAGGAAGACAAAGCGGGACGTTGCCGCGTTTTGGAAAGCGCAGAATTTTGGGCTAAACCTTCCCAACATCAACAACGCTACACCGGCTGGCAATTGCGACCTGTGTTTTTTGAAGGGGGCCAAGACACTTTCGGCTCTGATGCGACAGAATCCCGGCATGTCAGACTGGTGGATAGCCCATGAAGGGATTAAACCGGGGCCAAAGACTGGGGCGTATTTTAGGCGGAATGAGGTCAACTATCAGGACTTGCAAAAGGCCGTAGACGATCAAGATGAATTTGATTTTGGAGATGCGGACAGTCTTGGCGACTGCTTCTGTACGGATTGATGACCCGCTGCCGGGAACGTCCGTCCACCCGGCACCTTGCCAGCGAAATAGATTTACTGGAGCGTGAGACAATTCGGTGGTTCACCCGCTTTAACCACGATTACCCCGAAATCCAAGTCAAAGGACAGGTGAGGACACGGATGGACATTCTGGAAACAGCAGCACGGACACTGACTGACCGCGCAACCCGTCACGGCGACTGCTACGTCACCCACCAGCAGATCGCAGCCCTGTGGAGCGCATACCTGAACGTCAAAATCTCCGCTCCAGATGTCGTGCGATTGATGATTCTGCTCAAGGTTGCCCGCTCCCAGCGGGGCAACGCCAGCGATCCAGATCACGCTGTTGACATCGCGGGCTATGCTGCGCTACTGGACAGGGTGCAGGATGATATGACCACATAATTGCAGAGTTGAAGCTGGCGCGGCGGCATTTTTTGCTGCTAGGCGAACTCAGGCTGTCGTGCTGGCTTCATTCAATCGGCTGATCGGCTGAACCCGTAGGGTGGCGACACTACCCACAACACAGAGGCAGGCATGAGCCTTGAAAATCCCGAGCAGGCACTCTGGGCTGCGGTTCTGTTGCGTGCGATCCGCGACACACTGCCCAGCAACCCCGACTATTTTGACCAGGCGGCAGCGCGTCGGTGGATGCTGCGAAAGAACAACGATTTTGAAACTGTCTGCTCGTTTGCGGGCTGCGATCCCGATTGGGTGCGGCACCGGGCGCACATGGTCAAGGCGCGTGGCTGGGTGCCTCGTGCCTGGGAAATCGAGGGCTGGTTGTGATTTTGCGCGAGAGGCCAAAAACTGAAAAAAGCGTTTTCTTTGCGTTTTGCAAAAAAACTTCTCTTTAACTTTCAAGCACTTATTTTCTGGGCCACTCTAAAAGCCCCGGATTCCGGGCGTTTCAGCCGATTCCGGGAATCGGGTATGCTATAATGGTTGTGTTGATCGCTATTTGACATCGTGAATCGGGCTGGTTCTCTCGCAAGATCGAGAGAAAGGAATTCCCATGTCAAAAATCTATGAGGTCTGGATACCCGCGTGTTTTGCGTTAGATCACAGTGAACGTGATTTGCCGTGCGGGGAATTTCTGGAAAAGCACAAGCGCAAGGGGTGGCTGTACAGATGCACCCCTGGCGAACTCGCAGAGTGGAAGTCCGACGCGACTCTCTACAGTGATTGCGCCGGATTTGGTTGGGACATGGGGTCCGACGCCCTCGGTATGCAATCCAGTGCGCGGGCCACGGTCAAAAGAGTTAGTGCGGTGATGGAAGAGAATGGTGTCCCCGACGACACTCCTCTTGCGGAGACTGATTACGACAAGGACAGGAGACTTGAAAGAGAAAAGGCCGCTGGCTAAACAGCGACCTCTTCTTCAACAATCTTAATTAACTAGCGAGAGACTAGCCCTGTCTACGAACGATGACAACGGATTAATCGTGGCGAACGCCCGCCTTGTTAATCCGCAGGCGGGACAAATAGTTTGGCCTGACCCAGTTGACACGGTACCTGGAATCGATGACGAAATTCCTTTTTAGGAGGATGTGATGAAGTTTACCGCAATCTATGTGGCGTTAATCGTCGCTGTTAATTTTGGGTTTGCCCATGTTCCCCTGATTTCGATCTTTGGTGAAATGTGGCCCCCGCTCTCGTTAATAGTGGGGATCATCCTGATTAGCCGGGACTTCGCACAGCGCGAGATAGGCCACAAAGTCTGGTTCGCAATGGGTGTTGGCGTTGTACTGAGTTACTTAATGGCAGACCCCTTCGTTGCTGTCGCTTCTGCTACGGCGTTTATTGTTGCAGAGGGGTTCGATTGGGCAGCATTCACCTTCATCAAGCGCCCGATGCATGACCGCATTGCAATCTCGTCAGTGGTATCAGCCCCGATTGATAGCGCAATATTTCTAACCGTTGCAGGGTTCTTCTCTCCGCTTGGGTGGCTGTTTATGACGGTGTCCAAGTTGGTCGCTGCTGGCATCCTTTGGGAAATTATGAGGCGGCGGGCGTGATTCACTACCACGGCACCCCGTTAACCCCCCGCGCTAAGTTGTACGAGATGGCGGGAAAGCATTTCTGCGTGTCATTTGCGGACCCGCGTGATGCTGATGTTTGTCTGAAAATAGGTCAAAGCGTTCTATGGGATAATGGTGCCTTCAGCGCCTATACTAGAAGGGTTGCTCTTGTTTGGCGTGATTATTACGAATGGCTAGAGCCACGCTTGCATCATCCCCACTTTGCCGTCGCACCAGATGTGATTGATGGTTCAGAAGAACAGCAAGACAGACTCTTGTCTGAATGGCCCCATCCCCGAGAGTTGTCTGCTCCAGTTTGGCACATGGCAGAGCCAATCGAGCGCCTGTTGAGGCTGTGCCAAGTATGGCCAAAGGTATGTTTTGGTAGCAGTGGGGAATACTGGCAAGTAGGTTCTGAGAAGTGGGAACGGCGGGCTGATGAAGCGTTCAACGCATTGGTGAAAAGGCACACGATATTGCCTTGGGTTCACATGATGCGCGGTCTTAGCCTTTCAGATGGACGCTGGCCCTTCGCTTCAGCCGACAGCGTGAATGTCGCCAGAAATTACAAGAGTAACGGCAGGGAGCCAGAAATCATGGCGCGAGAAATCGACGGTGTTCAACCCAATGGCGGTTGGGTAATCCGACCAGAACAGATATCTCTGGTTTCGGGGCGTTCTTAATTAACTAGCGAGAGACTAGCCCGGTCTACGAACGATGACAACGGATTAATCAAGCCAGTTAATCGTTGCCCTTTTTCCCAAATACTGAACCCGTCAGAAGTGCGCCGAACGCGAGATGGAACAACCCACCGCCCATCAGCGTGAATGGGTTGTGCTGACCCGTCATTTTCTTCATCAGCTCAAGCTGAATGAGCGGGTCTTGCACCGTGTTTAGCTGGGTGATGAAGGTGGACATGTCGGGACGGTTCAGTCCGAACCATACCGGCACTATGACGAAATCATATATGCATATGAGAAGGTACACTGTCAGTGCTGTCCAGCGCCAGTACACACGCTAGTCCCTGCGAACACCAGACTTACCAATCCGCAGACGCTCCCCCCGGTTTGCATCTGGTGAGACATGGGACACATGGACCCAGCCGCTCATGGGTTCACCATCCGTATAAAATTCCAGAATCAGTTGGTCGAACACGCAATTTGCGGCGATCCACTGGTAAACAGTCAGGTTGTCGATGCCAGGGACTTCGATGTCGGCAGCTTCCCCCGCACAGTGCTGCGAGGACGGCTTCCCGCCAATGACCCTGTTGACCGTTTTCGCACGGTAGCCGGAATTAACAACTACTGGCGTCTTGAAATGCTCACGCACGCTTTCCAGAACCTCGACGCACAACGTGCGTAACGACTGCACCGCCGTTGAATCTGGTTGGTTGTCCAATCCTAACCGCAACGCGGACTGACTCTTTGTAAATTCCACGAGCCGGAAATGCGGCGAAAGCACGCAATCTCCCATTACTCGCAGAACCCCGCACGCCTTGCGTTATGCTCGCGAATCAGACGAACAGTCTCCTGGCTGTCGTTTTCAGCAGAGAACGTCAACGGCAGGTAGGCAACCTCACAGAGACGCTTAATTCCCGTCGTCGTCACGGTTGGCGTCGTCGTCGCGCACGCTGTCAGGACCGTGATCAAGAGCAGCGGCGCGAGTCTTTGCACGTTCAATGCGATCCTCCATGTCTTCCAGCCCAGCGACGATGGCGCGGGATTCGCCCGCGTCCATCAGTTTCTGGTCGTGAGCCATTATGGCGACCAGCCTTGCCAACTTGAGTGCGGCGGGCAATGCCGACAGCAGCAGGCTCATCAGTTGTCGTCAGCGTTTCGGTTGTGGCCGAAATTGCCAGCGAAGAAGTTTACGACCTTTAGCATCACTCCCAGAAAACGGTCATCCGATTTCGTTGGCGTCAGGGCTGCGATTGCGGTTGCAGCAGTCACGAGGGATGCCAGTGAAATCCAGATGGTACTCCAGTCGAGACCAATCAACGCATTAAACATTCTTACGCCCTCCTTGGGCTGTTACGATAGCAGACACCTTATTTTATCTTTCTCAATGTTTTCGCCAGGTTCGCCCGTCGTCTGGTGGTGGAAGAGAATCTGGACCCCGGCTTGGTTACGAGATTTGCGAACTGGTTAGTCGTCAGATTCTTACCGGAATGAGTACGATTGTAGCGGTTACGTTGCTCTGTAAACGCCCCCGGCTTTTTGATCGCCTTCTTAATCCAGTTTTTCTTTGCCACCAGAGAACCCTCCAGATGCCGTCAAAATGAGCCGAGTTGGGAAAACAACGAGCCGGGACCGCTGATCCCGTTGGATTCTGCAAATCCTGCCGCCGCCTCATTAATGTTTGTATGGTTCCCGCCGGTGCCTCCCCACTCCACTTCATCCCAGGCGGCGACACCCCATGTCGCCCCCAGCGCGGCGTTGAAATACATCATCATGCGCTCGTTGATCGTACCCGTCGTGAACCCGTTGGCATCCGCCATAGCGAGCCAATCGCCATCGACCGTGAGTGCCTTGCCTGTAGCGGTGCGGCATGTCGCCTGCCGCGCTTCCTGGTTGGTGGTCACGGTGTGAACGTCCCCATCGAACTAAAATTGTCAGCCCCCTGGTCTGCCGCCAACGCCTGCATGGCGTCTTCCAGATTGGTGTGAGATGCAGACAGGAGAGTGTTGATGTAGCTCAACAAACGCTCGTTGTAGGTGCCCGCCGGGGCAGACCGCGCTGTAAACAGCGCAAGCCAATCCTCGTTAAGCGTTCCGGTGGTAGATGTCACCGCCCGGATCGCAGTCTGTCGCGCTTCCTGATTCGTAGCCATTTTGCTTGCTATGCCTTGCGGGGTTTCATTCCAGCCCAAGCCGCACGAGTTCGGCTTCAACATCGTCCAAACGATTATCCAACTCATCGACCTCTAATGCAATTTCTGCAACGTCTTTCGTAATTTCGCGCTGCTCGACAATCATCACACGTTGTTCGGTGCGAAGGTCACTCGTTGTTGCCCCTATTTCCTCGACTTCAAGAAGGACACCTCGCCCGAAATATCCCAGAATCCCTAGGACAGTGACAATGATGATCGGCGTCAGGAGAATTATAGTTGGGTGCGTGGCTACAGGCGCGAGCGGGTTGTCGCCGTTGTTTGCAAAAAAGTCTTTGGGACGGCGGCTCACGTTCCTTCTCCAAACACGAATCCGAAATCGTTATCGCTTAAAAATTCACGAATTTCACCAATTGGACGACTCCATGCCATGTGCGGCACAATGCTCCCCCAACCATATCCAGAAATCATTGAAGGAACGCCGATCATTTCATATGTGTCTCTTCTGGTGCTGAATGCCCATAACGACCCACCGCTATTTCCAAAGATAATTGGTGCCGACGAGAGGTACAACGATTTGCCTTGCTGATCTTTTCCGGCGATGCCGCTCAACAATCCCTGCGTAGGATATGGAGGATTGCCTAGCCCCGAACCAATAGCCCAAGTCGTCTGGAACAAATATGGTCCGCCGTCTTGTGTATCCCATAGCACAGCAACATGCTCAATCACGCGCTCCTGATCGTCTAAACGCAGTAACGCCAAATCGCGACCTTTATCCCAAGCAACAATCCTGCCAATTCTGCCGGTGGTGCCAACTGCCGTGCTGAAATCATTGTAATCCCACAGCCGAACATGAACAGGGCGTCTGGTTTCTTTTTGAATCTCTTTGCCCTGTTTTGGATCGAACTCCTTGTGGATGCTAACTGCGTTCTTAACCACATGAAAATTTGTTATGACCAGCGACCAAATGTCCTTTGACTTGTGCGAACGTCGATCACTAAAAATAACAGTTCCCGAACCAACGCCACCCCTACCAGTGTCTATCATCACTGTGGGATAGAGCATTTCGGTGATCATTTTGACGGGCGCTTCAGTCTTAGGCAGAGGTTCTGTTGCCGCCGCGCTAGACAGCATCAACGCAACGGTGGCGGCAACGACAAAACCGCAAACTCTGAATGTGCCCATCAAGGTCATTGCAGTACCAGCGATAGCAGCATCAGGATCGTCGCTCCTGCGGACGCGATCAGAATTGCTTCGAGCCGCCGCAGTCGTGCGTTTTGCTGCTGGGCTTCTGACGAACAGAACACGGCGTGCTGGCGTACTTCCATCAACAGTTCGTCAATTCTTGAGTGCGCGGCCACCAGCGATCCTTTTGCCACAGCCATCATGGTTTGGGATGTGCCGATTTAACTGCCGCAACATGATCCACCCACGTTGTCGTACCATCGACTGAATCGTGGTATTGCATATCTAACTGGTCGCCAGTTGAAGCGTATGCTTTGCGCCGTAATTCTGCATAGTCAGGGACTGGTTCGACGTAGGGGATAATCTCAGCCTCGCCCGCCTCGATCTCTGCCAACATCGTTGCGCGGTCGGTGTTGTTGGGATCAGCACCGAATGACTGATTGTCCGATAGACGCTGCCACAACTTGCCGCCCTCTAATTCTTGGTACGTTTCCATTTCTACAACTCCGCGCTAACTGCGAGCCAACGGTTGCCCGTCGCATCAGTTCTAATCATTGCTGCTTCTCCAGCGGTTTGAGCCGAGCCTGTCGTAGCGTCAAGGCCAATTATGTTAATGGACTCGACACCACCGGCGAACAGCACCACGTTTGTCGTGTCTACTTGAGCGCCCGTCACTGCAATCTGAAAATCAGCGACGTTCGACACGGAGAGTGAGGGAGCCGCACGCATCTGTTCCCGCAGAGGGAAGGACGCGCCACAACGGGTTGTGGTGTTCATAAATCCGACAGCGACCACAGAATTGGCCGATGGGAAATCATATCTTTGGAAGTACCGATCACACGCCCTCAGTTCATCCGCATAAGTCAGATGCTCAAACGGGGTGTCGATAGAACCGACTTCAACCTGAACACCCGTGATCGACCAATCATTATCCGTGGACGACACCATGTTGACCGCTGTCGCTTGTTCACCGCCCTTTTGGTTATTTGCGAGAGCGACCCATTCCCCAAAGGTGCCCCCACCGTTGACGTTTCGGTTTTCACCTACTACGAGCGCCCAATAGATTGCAAGACCAACACCAGTATCATCGTTGATCGTTCCACCTGTATCACCCGGAATGACGATGACTTTCTTTTCCCAAGTGTCAGCACTGTTGATGGTGTACTTGGTGCTATAGACACGGCTCCCGTCGGTTTCCTCGATAATGAAACCAAAATCACCCGTGAGGTTCGATTTCACCCAGAACGAAACTACAATGTCTTTCGCGGCGGCATCACCGTAATTAAGGAGTTGGAGGTTTTGCGCCTCTATGCGCTGACCAACCCTGTGAACTTCATCGGCAGCGATAGCTGCGTCAATTTGCGAGCAATCAAAGCGAAGGCATGTCGAGAACTGATCCGGCCCGGTGGCGCTCTGCGCCTGCGTGTATTGCCCTGTACCAGCATCATTTTTATCGTATATGAATCGGTCAACGGTGAAGTAGCCAGTGGTACCCCCCATCGCCGCTTCCGACGTTCCGTACTGCGCTATCTGCGCTGCCCCGTTGATGATAAGGTTGCGAGCGCGCCACGGCACAGCCTTGTAATCCGTCCCATCCGACATGATGCCGTCACCGTCAACTTGCGTGATGGCAGCAATGTCGGTGAGGTTCGCGTTGAGCGGCTGTCCACCCGCTGCTGCTGTCTGACTCGTCATCTGGAAGTTGGTGCCGTCGTAAACAACGGTGACAATGCTCCCGCTTTCAATATCGCCGGATGCTATGTCCTGATCGTTGAGCTTCTTGATTGTTTTCGCGCCCAACGTATTTACATTTAACGTGCTGGCACCAGTCGATGCGTTAGCCGCCTTGAAGGTTACCATCTGGCCTGCCGCATACGCCGTGATGGCCGGGGACAGCGCGATAACATATGTGTCAGCGGAGCCGGAATCCGTCGCCTGGAAAGCCGCGCCGTTGGATTGAA
>Ga0080013_1001258_pt1 | contig 34158 bp, 63 predicted proteins | sample ETNvirenome_6_85_FD_69236 | JGI IMG/M metagenome (GOLD analysis project Ga0080013, IMG submission 69236) | Marine viral communities from the Pacific Ocean - ETNP_6_85 (SPADES assembly) (version 2) | ecosystem: Environmental > Aquatic > Marine > Oceanic | place: Pacific Ocean | collected 2013-06-19
GATTCCAGCCCGGAGTGTTTGACTTGATGACGCATCCAGATTTAAAAACAAGATATGTTACGATTGAAACTAACGGGACTCAAATCTTTTCACCACATGATTATTGTAAAGATGGTTATATGTTTCCAGAACATCATGGAAAATTTGGTGTTAATAAAAATGCAGGTATTACATTCTCTGTATCACCAAAGCTTTCCAATAGTGGTGAGGCATGGAGTGAAGCAATTAGACCAGAAGCACTTGCATCTTATAATGCATGGCCTCATTCTTATTTGTATCTCAAGTTTGTTGTGAAAGATGAACATGATGTGGAAGAAGTGCATGAGGCTGTTAGAGAATACGATCATGCTCGTGTGAATATAGATGGAGTATATTTAATGCCTGAGGGTGGAACTGATTATGAATTGAAACAGAATGATTATAATGTAGCTCAACTGGCATTGAAATATGGATACAAGTATAGTCCAAGACTACACATTAACTTGTTTGGGAATAAGTGGGGAACATGAAAAAGAGAGGAAAAACTATATTTTTAGAAGATGAATCAAGCTTAGGAGCAATGTTGGCTCCTCCAGAATTGTTAAAGTTTATGGATAAGACTGCAGCGAAACTTAACATGAGTCGGAGTGCTATGAATCGCAGAGTTATGGAAGCATTTTGCTTGTATATGGAAGAAGCAAAAGTCTTTGGTAAGACAACATTTTTTAATAAGAAGCAAACAGTAGGAACTTGGTTGGAAGAAAGAAATGACTTTCATAAGATGACTGTACAAGTTGAAAAACTGTTAGAAGAAATAAAGACAGCTAAAACACCAGATGAAAAACTATCTCTCTTATCAACACAAGTAGCAATTATGGGACATATGATTAATCTTTTACATAAGAGTACAATGACATGAGTGAAAAGTATAACTATATGTATGACCAATATTATAATGATGTAAATACTTTAGTAGAAAGATATCAAACATATCCTGACCCACATATCGTATCAATCTATCGTGGTTCAATGCCTCTTGGAGTTCAATTAAGTAATGCTTTGAATTGTCCTTTGAGTATTGTTAAGTATCAATCAAGAGATGGTGAGGATGATAAAGCTGAGTGGGTATTAAATCTCATACATGATAAAAGTGTTCGGAAAAATCCTCAGTTCTTTCCATATATTATTCTTGTGGATGATATATATGATACAGGTAAAACATTCCGTTCAGTATTGGCATTAGATGAATTTCAAAATAATCCACATTACCAAGCTATCGCATTGTTTGGTAATAAGAATGATGATGATGTGCATTTTTTAAATGAGCAGTTATATAGATGGATTGTTTTTCCTTGGGAAAGAGTTAAAGGAGGTATGTGATGTGGGAGATAAGTAAATCGTTTAATTTTTGTTATGGTCATAGAGTCTGGACACAGGAACTAAATAAAGAGTTTAGTTTAGATAGTCAATGTAAGTGCCGACATCTTCACGGTCATGAAGCCACAGTTGATGTTACTTTAAGATCAAATGAATTAGATAAGTCTGGTATGGTTACAGATTTTAAACATTTGAATTGGCTAAAGCAGTGGTTAGATAACTATGTGGATCATAAGTTTATCATGGATAAAAATGATCCTTTATTTAACACAATGTTTAAATTAAACAGAGATGATGTTTCATTGATCCCTGTTAATGTTCAAGGATATGTAGGATATGTTTTTGAAAAGGGGGATAAAGAAGAAGGCTATTTGTCAGAATATTATGAAGGATTTTTTATTGTAGATTTTCCACCTACTTCTGAGAACTTATCTAAATGGATTTATGAGTTTACAAAACTTAAAATGAAACCACTTTGTGAGGTTTCAAGTGTGACTTGGCATGAAACACCAAAGAGTGTTTCTGTATATCGTGGAGGTGTGTGAATGGATATAACAAAAGTAGCAAAAGTATCAGAAATTATGTTGAATAATTTTAAAAGAGATAATGTTAAACATTTAGCAAATGATAATATTCATGAAACTTTACCACAAGATGGTGATTGGAAAACAGTTGTATATAAATGTAAATTAAAGAATGGGATGGCAACATGAGTAACGATTTTAAAGTTAAAGAAATTGATGATTGGTTAGATCCTGAATTAACTTCTTATCTAAGTGATGTATTTTTAAATCGATTGCCCCATTACTTTGTTGAACGTTCTCGTAAAGAAGGCTCTAAAATGTACTCACATGACTTTCATCCTTCGGATGTTATGATAGGCTTTATATGTGAAAAAATTAGGAAACTTTTTGATTACGATATTAACTTTAGCAGAATATATTTTAATATACAACATCCTACAATGGAAGGTATGTGGCATGTAGATTCTAAACTAATAAAAGATACTGGACATACTGTGGTGTTAATGATGACCCCAGACGATGAAGACGGTGCATTTTTCTATAGACCGGATCCTGAAAATGATCAATACCAAAGAAAAATTCATTATAAGCAAAATAAACTTCTAATTTTTCCAGCTGAAATGGAACACTATGGAAGTACATTTAAAACAAAACCTAGAATAACACTAGTGTTTAAAACATTAAAGGCAAACATTCAAGATGAACCGAATGGGCCATTTTATGAGGAATAATTATGAAACCTACTAACGTATTATTTTTTACACCAGTTAAAGAACTTGAAGAAACTATACCTCCTGTTCCAGCCAGTGAGTTTTGGCCAGAGTGGTTTCGGAAACAACAACCTAAAAGAGATCATAATCAACATGCTTGGTCTACTGTAAAAAGTTGTCCAGGAGTAATGGATATACTTAATATGGGATATATTATTCCATTATGGTGCGATTATAAAGTTACTAAAGTAAGATCACCGGATATGCGTGGTGATCTTAATCCGGAAACAGCTTCTAGTCAAACTGAACAATTAATGATAATAACTCCGCAAAACTTAAATCAAGCCGGCCGACCATTGTTTAGTGCCGCCACTCATCCATATGAACAGATTGACAATTATCCTTTTAGAGAAAATCAATGGAAAGGAGGATTAAAGTTTCAAATGCCTTGGGAAATTAAAACAGATCCAGGATACAGTTGTTTAATAACTGCTCCCTTTTATCATAGACAACATAATTTGGAAGTGTTAACAGGATGTGTTGATACTGATTATTATCATGAAATGCACGTTAATACATTCTTTGAATCTAAAGTGGACGAAGAGATATTGTTCGAACGGGGTACGCCGTTATGCCAAATAATTCCGTATAAGCGTGAAGAATATAAAATGGAAACTGCTGTAGGTGATTACAGAACCAAAATTAATCGTCTTACACAATGGATTCATAATTCTATGTTTGCACCGCAACATTATAGAAAAAAACTTAATCAACAAAGATACAAATAAATTATTCTTCGTTAGGTGTTTCGGTAGGAACAGTAAATTCGTTAGGTAAAATAAACTTATCTCCAAACGCTAAAGTTAAATCACTATGTAATTTTGCTATTACATCTTTTGGATCAGAGACAGCTACATTATCCCAATCAACAATACTTACATCATCATCTGTAAGAATAATATTACTTAATGACCAATCACCGTGAGCATAAGGATAAGTTGTATTAATATTGCCAAGACAAAATTCATAAATTTTATCTATAAATTCTTGTGTATGTTCGACAGTATCAGCTGTTTTACCTGATATAGGTAAAGTGTCTATATACATACTTTGCGTAGTTATTCCACTATCAATAACCCAATGAGGCATAAATTTATTTAAAAGTTCGACATGGAGTTTAAGAGCTTTTTCGTCAACTGTTGACCAAACTTTTCTATAGCGGCCATCATCTAATTTATATACAGCTCGGGTTTTATCGTTGTTCTCTTTAATTAAAATCATGAATTTTTAGGCTTGCGAACAAGTTGAACGCTTTTTCTTTTAACTCTTTTTATAGATAAATTACCTAAATTTACTATTGGACCTACTGTTACCTTAACATCCTTAGTATTCATAGTTACTAAAGCATGTTTAAATCTAGCAAATTCTTTAGGTAAAAAGATACTTATAGGAATAGTCCTATTGCTTTCAAACCACCATACTTCACCCATTCGTATAAAGTGTTCTTTTTCAGCTTGTTCCTTAATCATTGTATACACGTAAATCGACGTAACATATTGATCTTGGTTGGCTATAATGCCTATATATTCGTCGCCACCGTACTGTACAACGCTTAAAAATGGGAAATTTGTTTCTATGTCTTTTAGTAGCATACTCTCTATCTTAAATAAATACTATTATGTATAATCTATCTTAAATAAATACTATTATGTATAAAGTGACATTAACATGCAGTTAATACCTAGATATTTATCAACCAACCGAGCCATCCTCACAGCTGATTTGGCTAATAACATAACGGAGTATAGACCAGTGTATCGTAGACAATTACAAGTATACAAAGGAATAGACAATGTACTTACCTTTGAAATTAAGAATCCAGACCAGAAACCCCTAAGCATTTTAACTACGTATACTCCTAAGTTTGTAGCATTTGATGAAAACAAAAGCCTTGTGATTGAACATGATGGAGTTATTGTTGAAACATCTACTCCAACTAGAAAAGGCCAGTTTACTGTAACTGTAACAGAGAATGATCTATTAAATCTAAAATCACAATATCTAAGCTATAACGTATATCTAGTTAAAACGGCTGATAATACTAAAGTATTAACATACGGTGATAGTGATTACAGAGCTACCGGTACTATTCATGTTAGCACTGAAGCATTTCCAGGACCAGCAAGTACATATGAATTAAAAACATTTACTGAAGATTCATATGATAGTAGCATTTATAATAGTGAGGCTGTATCAGCAGAAGCTTCTAGAAACGGTAATGAAGCATTACATACGGCGGCAATATATACAACAGATTTTGAAGGAAAAGTAACCATTCAAGGTACATTAGAAAATAATGTTTCAGGATTAACTGTATGGGCCGACATTTATTCAACTACTTTACAGTCACCAACACAACCCCAATTTGTAAACTTTAATGGTGTATTCTCTTACATACGAGCCAAATATGAAAATAAAGTTTCGGGCACAATTGACAAAATACTTGTTAAAAACTAGTTGACTTTCCTCTAACTTTACGTTATAATACTAGTATGACTAACCTCGTATTAGATACATTGAACTCGCACTTACCAGCAAAACGAAAAACTACTCCTAGTGGGTGGACAAGTTTTAATGCACCGTGTTGTCATCATAATGGAACATCACAAGATAAAAGACAACGTGGCGGGTTAATAACAAATGGCGATGGTGGCGTTAGCTTTCATTGTTTCAACTGTGGCTTTAAAGCTAGTTGGCAACAAGGTAGAAAACTTTCTCCTAAGATGAAACACTTACTAGAATGGCTAGGAGTGTCCGATAGTGATATTACTTCACTTGCATTACAGGTATTACAATTTAACGAAGCAAAGGGTTTAGTTAATCCTATAGTTACATTACCGGTATTTAATACAGTTCCATTACCTGAAGATGCTAAACCAATTTCACAGTTTAAAGAGGTACCCGAAGCATTAGAAAAAGTTATAATGTATATGAAAGAACGACAGCTATATACTGAGGATTATAATTTTCATTGGTCGGCTTCATTAGGTTATCGAGATCGTTTAATAATTCCTTTTTATTATGAAGATAAAATAGTTGGTTGGACTGCACGTAAAATTACAAAAGGTCATCCAAAATATTTGTCTGAACAACAACCAGGATATGTGTTTAATTTAGATGCTCAGGATTATAGAAGATTATTTGTAATTCTTGTAGAAGGACCTATAGACGCTATAGGTATTGAAGGTGTTGCACTTTTGGGTAGCGAAGTCAGAGATCAACAGGCACTACTTCTAAATAGTTTAAATAAGCAAGTAATAGTAGTCCCAGATAGAGATACTGCTGGAGTTAAACTAATGGAAGAAGCAATGGAATTAGGCTGGTCAGTTAGTATGCCCGAATGGGAAGCAGATGTAAAAGATATAAATGATGCTATATTAAAATACGGAAGAATGTTTACATTACATACTATTGTTACAAGTGCTGAAGAGAGTGAGTTAAAGATTAAATTAAGGAGTAAAAAATGGTTTGTTTGAAGGCCTTTTGGGATAAGATTTCTGCACCATATAAAAGGTGGAAAGAAAATCGACGTTTCAAAAAACGGATTAAAGAATTACAGAAAAAAGATCCATTCATATACAAATAAAAGGAGATGTAGTATGAGTAAATGTGTTAAAATAATATTAGTTCTAGGAGCAATTGTTTTCGTAGGATATTGGGTAGCAGAAATATTAACTGCTGTTTCTTTAGGAGGGAAATAATAATGGCTAAAAGTGGATATAGAAAACCCGCAGGATTCAAACAGAAGGAACCATCAGTCTGGAAAATTCCAAAACGAAAGAACACAAGTAATTTACCTTCCAGACTAAAAGATAATGTATGGAGGAAGCCTCCTAAACCAGAAAGCACAACTGATTGAAAGGTAAAAGATGTTAGATAAAGATTCAGAGTTAGAAGTTGCATACAGAACAGTTGAGAAACTAGTAGAAAAGCTATGCGTAAATGATGGACATACTCCCTTAGAAGTTGCAGGAGTTATGATGGCACAAGCTATGCGGATATATAAAACTGCACTTACAGAAGATGCATTTGAACACTTAATTGAAACCATCTTAGAGACTCGATCGGATGTAACACCATTTGTTAAACCAACAACACATTAGAATATATATGACAGATTAAAGGAGATATTAAACAATGGATTATAAATTTATTAGACCGTTTGGTCCTACAATTTATCACTCAACAATGCGTGAAGAGATGATGGACCTTGTAAGAGAAATTGCTAAAGATAGTAAAGTATCAGGTGCAGATTTTTCAGATAAACTTGCTGGCAACATTAAAAAAGAAGTATTATGGTCAGTAGGAACAGCTATGAAGAATGAATTTTATCATGAACTGTTACCACACATAAAGAATTATACAGAAGCAGAAGCTGAACGATTTGCATCGCACTTACTTAATAGATCCGAATATGATGCAAAAGCAGTAGAGAATAAAGATAGAATATTTGGATATACATTCTCAACTGAACCTTGGATTAATTATCAAAGAGCAAGTGAATTTAATCCTACACATTCGCATACAGGAATCTTGAGTTCTGTAATATATATTGATGTACCTGAAGTAATTGCAGAAGAGGCAAAGCATAGTAAGAGTAATATGGCGTGTGCAGGACAAATAGAATTTCAGTATGGTCCAAATGTATTAGGAGTAAATGGAACACATAAGATTGTTCCTAAAACAGGAGATATACTTTTGTTTCATGCAGAATTGAATCATATTGTATATCCATTTAAAAGTGATGTTGAAAGAATTAGTATGAGTTTTAATTTAGGCAATATTACCCCTGGTTCCTTAATACCAACAGAAATAGGAATCACATTTTAAAGGAGAAATGATATGTTAGATGGACACTTTATTGACCCGGCTGATGCAGAAGTAATTGATGGAGTAATAGTTACTCGTAAGTATCATAGCGACATTATTATGATATACTGTTCGGTATGTCAAGAACGAGTTGACGTTCCTGTAAGTCATGAAGGGGCATCAGGAACACATTATCAAGCAGTAAACTTGCCTCCACATATGGCACAGGTAGTAAGTTTAATTCCTAATTGGACTACAACATGCGAAAGTTGTAACACCCCATTAGCAATAGAAACTACAATAACTAAACCAATATCAGTAGAATTAACAGTAAAAAGAGATTGTTCAGGCATGGGTCTAGGCATGGCATCATGGTATGATGAACACGGACCAACAGCATAGGAGAATAAAAAATATGTCAAACTTAGTACCAATGGTAGTTGAATCTACAGCAAAAGGTGAACGTGCTTACGACATCTATAGTAGATTACTAAAAGATAGAATTATCTTTTTAACAGGACCGATCGACGATCATGTTGCGGCATCAGTATGTGCCCAACTATTGTTTTTAGAATCAGTTAGTAAAGATAAAACGATCTCAATGTATATCCAATCGCCTGGCGGATTAGTAAGTGCTGGATTGGCTATCTATGATACAATGCAATACATTAAACCTGAAGTGTCTACTGTTTGTATAGGACAAGCGGCATCGGCTGGTTCATTACTATTAATGGCAGGAGCAAAAGGAAAACGTATTGCTTTACCTAATAGTAAAATAATGATTCATCAACCATCAGGTGGATTTAGAGGACAAGCAACTGACATGGAAATTCATGTTAAAGATATTATGGAAACAAAGAAACGTTTAAATGAATTGTATGTAAAACATTGTAATAAAGATATCGATACAGTTAATGCGGCAATGGAACGAGATAATTTTATGACTCCTGAACAAGCAATGGAGTTTGGATTAATTGACAAAATCGAGGAGTCACGAAAATAATGATTACTTGGGGAATTGTTGGAAATAGTCATGATGCCAGTATAGCAGTTTTTAAAGATAAAAAACTAGTGTGGGCGGCCTTGGCTAAAGACTTTTCTAAAGTAGATAACGATCCTCATTTAAATCCTGAACTTGTTAATGCCGCAAAAGAAGCCGCCGACTGGCGAGGACCTGATGAAGTTATATGGTACGAAATTCCTTTTCTTAAAAGTATTAGACAAGTCTGGGCTGGCCAAGGTTGGAGTTCTTTTCGTGAAAATAATATTCCAAAATATTTAAAACAATGGGGTATTACTTGCCCTATTAAATTTGCAAAACATCACAAAAGTCATGCCGCATACGGCTGGTATACTAGTAAACTTAATGACGCAACTATATTAGTTTTAGATAGTATAGGTGAATTTGAAACACTTACTATATGGAGTGGTAATCCAAAACTTGATAGAGGTCGTAATAATGATAAACTTAAAAAAGTTTATTCACAAAAGTATCCACATAGTGTAGGATTATTTTATTCAGCTATGACACAACGACTAGGCTTTAAAGCAAATAGAGATGAATACAAAGTTGCAGAGTTAGGGGCTTCTATTGCCGCTCATCAAAATTTAGAACTAGTAAACAATATGATAAGCACTTTCATTGATGGTAAATTAAATGGAGATATACCAGGCGTAGACTTTAAAGTTAATATGCATAAAGGTTGTGATTGGTATAAGCCTGAATTAAAATCAGATATGGATATGGCAAGACTTGCTAATGCAACTCAATTTGTTTTTGAATTAATAATGCAATCAAATAGTAAATGGTGTTTGAAACATCTACCAAGCCGCAATCTTATTATTACAGGAGGTTGTGCATTAAATAAACAAGCAGTTGACTTAATAAGAAACGATTGGGATAATGTTTATATACCGCCAAACCCAGGCGACCCAGGATCGTGTGTAGGAGCAGTTTTGGCAATGAGCAAGAAACATATTGACTTTCAGCCTGAAATGTGGTATAATAATTAAATGACTAAACAAAATATAGATTACGGTTACGATATACAAAAAACATATTTAGAAATAATGTTAAGTGACGCACAAACATTTGTACGTTGTCAAGGTATATTTGATCCATCTTTATTTGATCGTAGACTACAAACAACTGCACAATTTTTACAAGACTTTGTTGCTGAACATAACACACTTCCAACACAAGATATTATAAACAACTCTTGTTCTGTAAAATTAAAACCTTCCAAAGATTTAAATGAACAACATTATGATTGGTTATTAAATGATTTTGAAACTTTTTGCAGGCATAAAAGTTTAGAAAAAGCTATACTTGAAAGTGCTGACTTATTAGAAAAAGGTGAATATGGACCTGTAGAAGATTTAGTAAAACAAGCTGTACAAATAGGTTTGCAAAAAGATATAGGTATTGATTACTTTGCTGATCCTAAAGGTAGACTACTAGGTCTAAAAGACAACAACGGACAAGTAAGTACAGGATGGGAATCATTAGATAAAAAGTTATTTGGTGGATTTAATAAAGGTGAACTGAATATATTTGCAGGTGGATCAGGTGCAGGTAAATCTTTATTTTTAGCTAACATGGGGTGTAACTGGGTGCTTCAAGGATTAAATGTAGTGTACATTACATTAGAGCTTTCAGAACCGTTAGTGTCAATGCGTATTGATAGTATGTTAACTGAAATTCCAACTAGAGAAATATTTAAAGATTTAGATGGTGTTGAAATGAAAGTTAAACTAGTAGGTAAGAAAGCTGGTGCATTTCAAATCAAATATATGCCAAGTGGTAAAAATGCAAATGATATTAGAAGCTTTGTTAAAGAATACGAAATTAAAACAGAGCGTAAGGTAGATGTATTATTAATAGATTATTTAGATCTGTTAATGCCGTTAAGTAGAAAAGTATCGCCTAGTGATTTATATGTTAAAGACAAGTTTGTATCAGAAGAATTAAGAAACTTATCAATGGAACTTGGTTGTATATTTGTAACAGCATCACAGTTAAATAGGGCCAGTGTTGAAGAAATAGAATTTGATCATTCACATATTGCAGGTGGATTAAGTAAAATACAAACAGCAGATAACGTTATAGGTATTTTTACAAGTAGAGCTATGCGTGAACGTGGTCGTTATCAAATACAATTAATGAAAACTAGATCATCAAGTGGTATAGGAAGTAAAATTGATTTAGGGTTTGATATTGATAGTTTACGTATTACAAACTTAGACGAAGATGAAGCATACGAATCTAATGTAGCAACGTCTCCGATACTGCAAGGACTAAAAACAACTAGTACAGTAACAGAAACAAACGAAGATCCAACACAAGGTATAGCGGCTCCTAAAATACATGCTGAAACTGATTCTACAAAGTTAAGACAATTTTTAAATAATCTCGGAACTAATGAGGAGTAAGAATGCGTACTCTATGGACGTTTGGTGATAGTTCTTCAGTAAACTTTGATGAAGAATGGACATGGATAAGGGCTCTCGGTAAAAAGTTAAATGTTAATGCACTACATAATAATTCAGCAAATGGTGTATCTAATGATTGGATACTCTTACAACTACGCAAACAATTAGATAATATTACAAAAGATGATACTGTAATTATTATTCTTACATCTCCTCATAGAAGTTGGTTACTAGAAAAATATCCTGAGTATAGTAATTACTCAGTTGCTAACCTAGACGAACTAATTACAAAAGAAGAAGCATCTGCTATAAAAAACTATGTGTTAAATATTCAACGAGATGATATAGATCTATTTCGTTTTGAACATCAAATAGCATGGCTTAAACAAATACAAAAAACAATAGGGTTTAATCTTTTAGTAATACCTGGATTTCCATTAACTATAGATTATACAGGATTAATTGAAGTAGTAGGTGATTTAAGTAGCTCGGTGTCGTCTGCAGAATTCTGTAGTAATAAAGATAATAACGAATGGTATGCTCAAGGTATTGATACTAGATACAATCATATGATACGAGATAACCATGCGATACTAGTTGACAAGTGTGTAAAAAGTTTACTTACTAATCAACCACTAAATTTATCTGTAGGATTTAAAAGATCGATTTTAAAAGCAACTGATCGTTATACTCATAAACAACTTGGACCAATGTTAATTATACAAGCTAAACAATTAAGCCAAAAATCCAATAGAACTAGTGAGTCGCCTGGTTGGTTAGATAAGTAATATTACTATGAGATTTTTATCAAATCACGAGCAGTGGATTAATCCGGAATGGATTAATCATTGTAGTGCAAACCAAGGCACAAAGCAAAATGGCTCTAAGGGTATTGAACATATTGCATTTGAAGGACTTTCGTGGGAACTATTCGATCGACATAATACAAACTTTACCGTATCACCACCATTTGATTTCGGAACACATAGTTGGGAATGGTGGATTAAAAAATTACTGCCTGGTGGCGGTTTTCCAGTAGTAACATTATCAGAATCAACTAGACGACTTTGGATGCCTTTAACAAATTATGAAATGGGTCATCTTTTTATATACGAAGATCAGATGATTGCTCCTTTTAATTCAGGTGACTTATTTGAGTTCGAACACAATGCTCCTTATGCCTCTGTTAACTTAGGTATCGACCCTATGTATATGATGATGTTTGCTGTGAGTAAAGAACAACTTTGGTAGATCAACTAAATACAGTCCATACTGAAAGCGTTAAGCGTGAAATCATGTTTTACCATATTGACATTATTGTTGCTCCAAGGCTGTGCAATGATTCCCTGGCAAATAGGGGTCGCACTGAATGGAGCAGATATTGTCTCTGCAACTACTACAAATAAAACTTTAGGCGAACATGCGTTAAGTGCCGCCACTGATAAAGACTGCCAGTGGTACAGGTTATTAGACGGCGAGAAAGCCTGCATGACTCAAAAAGAAGAAATAGCATACCTTAAAGCAAACAAGTGTAAAGTTCCAGCTTGGGACGTTAAAAAAATTCCGTATTGTAAAAACTTACTAACACGAATTGAAAACCCAATGTTGCCCAAAAAAGAACTTGACAATGCTAACTTAAGATAGTATACTATTGTCATGTTAGATAATAAATCAAATTTAGAAAAGAAGCTAGATAATATTAACCATACAATGGAACTTGTTAGAACTATTGTTCCAATGGTAATCTTAATCCTACAAGTAGTGATACTGATTAAATTATTCGGATAGAATAGAACGGCGGACAAGATACGTTTCGAACAAGGCCTCAAAATTGCTTTCATTTACTAGATAATCACTAATTTCTTGGTTTTTACTCGTCTGGATAAATATACTTTTAGTATGTTAAGAGTTGATAAAAATACTAAAAATCACAACAAAACACCAACCCACACCATTACTGACACCTATACTGATGTAGCACTTGTAAAGCTAATGACTGATGCTTTAGAAGGAAGTACAGAAGATTATAGAGTTAGAATACCAGACTGGGATGCCACAAGGTGCTGTCATTGGGAAACAAGTATTAAAAAAATCAATCATTGGGATACTTTAAACTTCAATTATATACCGGAAACGGATACATTTAACTTTAATAAAAGGAGCTTCCACGTAATGACCCAGTTAATAAATCCAGAACAATACACTAGTACCGTCGGCCGTTTAAGGTCGTTTTTTTTGGACCAAGGATTTCACGAAGTCCATACACAAAATAGATTAAGCATACTTGCCGCATGTGAAGACCCAACCACAGTGAGTACATATAACTATGCTGGCAATGTTTGGCCGCTACCGCAAACAGGCCAGATGTGGCTAGAATACGAACTGCTTACACGCCCTTCATCGAAGGGCTTTTTTTGTGTCTCAACATCCTATAGACAAGAACCTAACCCAGTTCCAGGGCGCCATGATTTAATATTTCCAATGTTTGAATTTGAATTTCCAGGAACTGTTGCAGACCTTGAAATTATGAATAAAGAGCTTACAGAACACATGGGCTTTGGTTCAAACCCTGTAGCTAAAGACTACTTGGAATGGGCTAAGGATTTTGATACTAAAGAATTAACACACAAAGATGAAGAAGCAATGTACGACAAGTATAAAGATCGTGTGTGTATGATTAAGAATTTTCCAAACTATACTAGTCCTTTCTGGAACATGAAACAAAACGGTGACGGAACTGCGGCTAAGATCGATGTTATTATAGCTGGACAGGAAACAATAGGCTCAGCTGAACGTAGTAGCGATCCGGAAGAAATGAAGCACATGTTCCACACTATTAGTGACGGACAGTATGCTGACTTGCTATACGGACAGTTTGGTAAGGAACGAGTAGAAGCAGAACTAAATGAATTCTTAAGTTACGATTTCCAACCTAGAGTAGGAGGGGGAATTGGAATGACTAGAATGATACGTGCTGTTGAGGAATATAAGAAGATTGCTCCTCCAAGTATTAGAAAAGGTAGACCATATCGTGTAGGAAGCAAAAACTTTAAAAGTAGTTTTTTAAACGCACACGGTATACCTCAATAAGTTATGATCCGGGGTGATGGAACTTGGTAGACATGGTAGACTGTTTATCTACTGCTTGGGAGAGTTTACGGCCCTTCCCTGGCGTGCTCGTTCGAATCGAGCCCCCGGAGCCACTTTTGGTTTAGTAAGATGATCTAATGTGATTGTCTGATGTAAAGGCATCATAGTAGTATCACCCTCAGCATTAATGTTTTTAGGTTTACGACGACGAAGTTTTTTATCTAACTTCTTCTGTTGTCTCATTATATATCTAGCAGAATGTTTAGCCATCACTATGCTCTATATAAAGCCAAATCTTTTTAAGTAACTTCTTTAAGACAGGATGACTAGTATCAAAATCAAAAGCCGCCATGTATCCAAATAAATTTGGTGATAATAAATTATTCATTTCGTCTTTAAAGTTTGCAGTTTTGCCTGCCATCCTAAGGAGCTTTAAAGCTCCGTCTTTATCTACTTTACGTATTAGCTCACTAGAAATATTTTTTGCAAAGGCTTCTATTTCATCATCGTTGCCTAAATATTCTCTAGTTCTTTTTAATTTATTGGATATGCCTTTAGCTGGTTTGTAACTTCTTTGCTTTTTAAAAGATCTACCACGATATTGATTTTTATGAATCATTTCGTGTTCTAATAAATCTATTAATCTATCTTTAATATTTTCAACACCTTCTTTACTAAATGCAATAGTTTCATCTGTTTCTGAAAATATTAACTCAAGACTAAAGTGCGGAAATTCATCTTCATCATCGTGCGGATCATATGCACCATTCATATTCATGTCACCAACATCTACATTTTTAGATCTTAGAATATCAATTTCATCTATACCAATAGGTTTTAATGCACGATATAATTTATTACGTATTTTTTTAATAGGAATTTCTTCCCCACTTTTAATAAAGTCTAGGAATGGTTGTAGTGCAGAATCGATATCTTTTCTATCAGCTGGTTTAGTAAACTCTGTAATTAACATTACGAACTTCCATCATCTTTGTGTACAGCATGACCGACATCTTTACGACCGTCTTCTTCTACTTTACGTTCAACGTTTTCGCCCTTAAGACTTGCGGCTACAAAACTAGCGGCCGCTAACATAGGTATTGTATATACCATCTTTTCTGTAAAAAAAGCCACAGAATAAGTAGGTACCAGAACTATTAGTCCTTGTAATAAAGCTACTCTCATGTTACTAAATTTCATATTCCACTTACTTCCTACAATTCATATATAAAATTAAACAACACTAGTAAGAAAAAAAATAACATTATAAAAATCATAGTACGATCTTTCATGTTACCTCCTAAAAAGTTTTTTAACTTATAACACCAATACCAAATAAAGTTATATACTCTACATTTTATAACCTAGAGTTTCATAGTATTTACCTAGCCATCATAGCCCGGAAGATCTTCTGTAGGGCCCAATCCTCCTATTGGATCAGGTCGGTTCTTCTTTTTATTAGCCTTTTCAAATTTTTCTATTATTGTTTTGCTATCTCTAGCTTCACTGAGCTTTGCTATTAGCATTGATTGTCTATCATTATCCATTTCCAAATTTTTGTTCATTTGGCGTAATAATGTTATTTGTTGTCTTAAAGATGCAGTTTGATGATCAAGTTGAGATTCTATTATAGCAATTTGTGTTCGTAATTGGGTTACTTCGCTATACTCATTCACGGGGGGTCTCCTCCTTATTACAAGTCCACTTATCAACCCATTTTATAACAGGGTTTGGTAAGAACATAATCCAGAGTATAATTCCGGCATAGAGAAAAAGAAAGTAAATCACCTCTTCATACAGAAATTATAGCCATGTATCGCACCACTAATAAACTTCTCTTCTTCTTGAAAGTTGTTATGGCACGTATTAAATGATACTGTTAATTCTGTTCCTGTTTCTACTTTCCAATGATTATCGGAAATTTTTTCACGTTTTGTTTCAATTGACTCTACATGAAAACCTACAGTTGATTCAGTCCAATCTATTATCTGTTCTCCTAACTCGCGAGATAGTGTTGGAACTGCTTCAACTATATATGATTTTTTAAATGGAGAATCATCTAATGAACATTCCATTATTCTTCAGTCCCCACAACTTCTACACGTATGGTACCGCCATGATGTTTTTTGTAAAGCATAGCACCTTTACCATCGTTGTGATAAGCACAGACTGTATCTTTCCTTTGTTTAGATTCGCACTCTTCTATTGTTTCGTATTTACTATGGAATGCATATGGTCCATCATCAAAAGATCCTTCAGGTAATAACCAACTACCTATAACTAATAACGCTATAACTATTGAAGCCATGAAACCTCCTTAGGTTAGTATTTTGTTGATAAAACAAAATATTGTGTTTGTATCTTTGGTGCTTTGGAATTTTTAGAAATAAATTCTCCACAGATGGTACAAGTAAAATCTTTAGTCCATTGTCTTCCAGCCCAGCCTTCAGATATTAATTCGTGTTTAGTTTTTTTGTTGCATTTACTACATTTAAAATTTACCATTTTCAGCATCCTCCTGCGATTGCACAATCAAATAATATTTTTGCTCTAACATGAAATGGCGCCAGTTCAGCACACCCCATGTTTATACTATAGAACCAAACTGCTCCTATACTTGCACCTACTAGAAAAGCTCCCATACCTATTTTCCAAAATGTTGTCATTACATCGTATATAAACTTCCAAACTTTGTACTAACTGCTTCTGAAAGTTTAACTTCCTCTTGTTTATGATAACCATAGTCACTAAGTTTATTCTGTAAAAATAGTTCAACCATTGTAAGTAGTCCTGACGCTGTTGTTAACTCGATAGCTGTAAACAATCTACCATTTAACTTTTCAGGATAGAATATTTTCTTATATATGCGTTCTGTATGATTGCTATTAACTATACCACTAACTGTAATAAAGATAATAACACAATCTTGTTTTGTACTAGACACTCCATGTTTAATAATATTAATTAAATCTTTCTTAGGTATTTTTAAATCATTCATTAAAAAATCTATATAATCATGATGTCCTACCCGCCTAATAGTTTTATAATTTACATTTGCTTCTGAATAACGTGGATCGTTAATAACAGTATCTACAAATGATCCTAATCCGCCACTTGTATTAAATGCTTCGTATTCTGTACCATCTATTAACAATGTTTCGTAATCTGTAAGTGTTGGCACTTCATTTAACTGCCCATCACGTATAACTTTACAATTACCACAGTATTCATTTATTAATCCGTCTGCACTCCAAGAAAGATGATACTTTAATTTGTTAGTAGCGTTCTGTGATAAAGCTCCTACTCTTATTTTAACTTCATTTACTTTTGTATAATCGTGTGCTAAGTCATTTGCAATAACTGTACTCATACCTGGTGCTAATCCACAATGTGGCATTGTAAATGGTAGTTCTTGTTCTTGACTTTGTATAAAGCTATTAAGCTCTGAATCTTCTGAGAAATCAAAGTATGGAATGTTTTCTTTTAAACATGCATTATATATAACCATATTTTCGGTATATGGTAATGCATTAATAACTAATGTCTTATCTCTTATTAATTGTTCAAGTGTTGAGCTATTAGTACCAGGGTGCCTAGTATCTATTTGTGCATAATCTTCTAACGGGATACCTGTAACAGACCCACGTATGTCAGCTACTGTAACGCTGTATTCTGTACGATCTTTTAAAAGATGATATACTGCATTACCTATAGATCCGCCACCAAATATAATAATTTTATTCATATTGTACTTACCTTGCAAAAAGTTCCTTTATAACATTTACCCCAACAAATTTAAGAGTCTTAAATTCAGATAACCTACGTATTACATAAGGCATCCAATCTGCGCCATATGGTATATAAGTTCTTACTGAGTAGCCTTCGCCAATTAATCTTTTTGCTAAGTCCCTTCTAATGCCAAAAAGCATTTCAAAATAGAACTTTTGTTTGCCACCGTATTGTTGGGACAATTTTTTTATATTTTCAATAATATATTCATCGTGTGTTCCTAAAGATACAAGTTCTTGCTTATAATCTTTATGATAAAAATATCCGCTTTTGAAAATGTCTTCTACTATATTTAGATAATTTTTTCTAATATCCTTCATGTTTCTGATATCACCTTTGTATGCTCCTTTACAAAGTCTAACTCTAGTATAACTTTCCATAGCCTTTTCCATATCAGTACCTGAACGTTGCATATTAGCTTGTAATACAATACCTACATCATTAAAACAACGGGAAAACTTTAATGTATCGTCAATAGTTGATTCCGTTTCCATATCAAATTTAATTTTAATTTTTGGAGTATCTTTTATTGCATCAATTATTGTTTCTACGGGCTCTTTCCATAAGTATGGTGCATTACCAAATTGACTTAATTTAATTGATATTTCGTATTCTCTAAACAATACTGACTTTAACTTGTAAATTAGATACAAGTATTTTTGTAAGTTAGCTTGAGCTATACAAGGTGCAGTAGCACTTTCGCCTACATAATTAATCGTAACAAGATCGTATTGTCTAATATTACTTAACATAGACTCTACATTATCTCCTGCTATAAATCTTTTAGCTAACGGATATAATAGTTTCATTTGATATCTCGCTTAAGGTGACTTAATTCGTTGTCCATAATTCCAAATTCTAATTGGATTTCTTTTAGTGGAACATCTAAATTATACTTCGACCAGTCAACTTCGCCTATACGATTAGTATTTCTTGAACTGCCATATTTAAAACCAACATCAAATATTTCTATTTGTGCTTTAGTAAATCTATTCTTTTTTGGATATAGGAAGCGTGAAATAAATTTAAAGAGCTTTACTTCCCATGGTTTAATTCTGTCGTCAGTACCCATTGTAAAACCAATAACAAATGCTTCTTCATCGTTTGACTGACCGCATTCTAGTAATACATGTATAGCATCATGATCTTTTAAAGATGCCGAACCGTGTAGATGAAATGGTGATTTTGGATTCTCTATCAACCATATCATAAACGATATATCTTTTTGTTCTACAGTACTATAAGTGTTAATAAACTTTTCATACTCATACTGAAAAGTCATAGCGTTGCCCCTACGCTAAAAACATCTTAGCTATTCCAAAAAGTGTTATGCACACTACAATAATATTTAACAAAAGTAAATTAATACTTTTTCGTAAATAAGCATTTATAGAATGTAAAAGAGCACCCGAGAGCGTGAATAAAAATACAATAAAGACTGGTGTATCATCACCAAACCACGCCATGATTAAATAGACACTTATGAAACAACATGCTCCGACTGTTTCTACTATTAATCTAAATCTATGATCTTGCCAATCATCAACCACCCACTCTCGGATGCTTTTCACTTCAGTACCCCTAAGAAACTATACTCCTGTGCCTTTAGGTGTAAACAGTTTAACACTATTACCACCAACTATGCAAGACAAATTTTTGTGCTTATATTTAAATATAATAGCCCATTGATCATTATTTGGATTAATCCACATTTCAACAGTTATTAACTCTTTATGAAACTTGTTGTGTACTAATCCTCTAGCGGCAACTCCCATCTGATAACTTTCAGTTGCCATCTTTGTAATGTTCTCATGGGTATCACAATACGTAAGTATAGCGTCTAATTTCTGTAACTTATGTTCTTCAGCTGTACTTGGTGTACTGTAAGCAAAATAAAATATTATTGCCATAAGCACAAACAATAAAAATAATTTAATATTAGTATTTGATTTCTTTCTCTTCATTAATTTCTTCCCTGCATTAAGTCGTCCGTTCCTGGACTAATTGCCATTGAACACGGCATCCAAACATTCTCTTTAGCATGGAAATGAATATTAGATCCACACTTTAAATACTTAGCCGCCAACAATGCATCTTGTGGTGTGTTGTATGTATGATCAAAAATATTATCTGACTGTACTACTACACCCGGACGTTTAAAAGGTTTATTATGACTAGAGTTTGGATCCATTCTAGGATCTTGCGGTGCTTCTTTACGCAACTCTATCCTTGCATCTGGAATGTCTTCACCATTCTTACTCCATTGCTCATTATCTGATTTACCAAGAAATACTTCTCCGTCTTTACCAAACAGATCTAAATTTGCATTTACGTATTGATTAATAATATCATAAAAACGTTCCTTGCCTGGATACCCAACAAACTTATATAGTTCGGTATCGTTTTGCCAAACTATAAAGGTTGGTGTTCCTCTAATCTGGCTAATACGTTTATCTCTATATGCTCGATCATACCAGTCTGGTACAGGTTGATCCATATCGATAACTCGTAATGGTAATAGCTTTCCAACTTTTGAATCAGAATATGTTGGTGCTACTTCTTTCAAAAAACTTTGACAGTATCCACAATGTGGATTACTAAACATTAATAATTCTGGATTGCCTATTGCTTGTGAAGGAGTAGCAAAAAGGATTGCTAACCCTACTACAAGTAGTAGAAGTTGTTTCATCTTATACCCCTTTAGGTTAAGTGTTAGTCTTCGATTTGAGCTTTTTGTAAAGTTCCGCTATAGTCTACAAAGACTGATTTCCACTCAGTGCAATTATCAATCATGTTGTGTCCTGCTTCACGATGCCCGTTTCCAGTTCCTTTGGTCCCTCCAAATGGTAACTGTATTTCAGCGCCGATTGTTGAAGAATTAATATATGTAATTCCAGTATCAATTTCGTTAAGGGCTCTAAAGGCAAAATTTACATTCGCCGTATAGACTGCGGCCGATAACCCGTACTTAGAATTGTTAACCATATCAATAACTTCATCGGTCTCGTTAAATGATATAATTGCTACTACAGGACCAAATACTTCTTCCTGAGCTATCATATCATGTACATCTACATCTGTAATAACTGTTGGCATATAAAACCAACCGTATGTTTCTGTAAACATTCCATACTTCTCTGGAATCTTACTAGATGGTTGTTGATTAATCGTTCCGCCACATAATAAAGTATTAGTAGCACTAGCTTCTGTAACCATCATATGAATCTTGTTTAATGCTTTTTCATTAATAACAGGCCCCATTTGTACTTTAGCATCTAAGCCATCACCTACCATTAACGATCCTGCACGTTTAACAAGTTTCTCTGTAAACTCTGCTTTAACGCTTTCGTGTACAAATACTCTTGAACATGCTGTACAACGTTGTCCTGTTGTACCAAATGCTCCCCACACAACTCCATCTACTGCTAAATCAATATCAGCATCTTCCATTACAACGATTGCGTTCTTACCACCCATTTCTAATGAGTAAGGTTTCATTTGCTCTGCACATCTAGTTGCTACTTGATGACCTGTTATAGTAGATCCTGTAAATGATATCATCATAACATCAGGATGATCTACTAACGGTTGTCCTGCTGTTGGACCATAACCTGTAACTACATTAAATACTCCCGCAGGTAATCCAGCTTCTTCAAATACCATTGCTAGTCTTAATACACTTAGTGGTGTATCCTCTGCAGGTTTAATAACCATTGTGTTACCTGCTACTAAGGCAGGGAAAGCCTTCCATGACGGAATTGCTATAGGAAAATTCCAAGGAGTGATTGCTCCAATGACGCCAAGTGGCATCCTCATGGACATACAAAACTTATCATTCAGTTCTGATGGAACAGTCTTTCCTCCTAATCTCCGACCTTCACCTGCCGCATAGTATCCCATGTCAATTGCTTCTTGAACATCACCGCGGGTTTCAGATAATGGTTTACCCATTTCTTTGGTCATCATTTTTGCTATATCTTCTTTATCTCGTACTAGTATTTCTGCCGCTTTAAATAATATCTCACCACGTTTTGGTGCTGGAATCTTTTTCCAAGTTCTAAATGCTCGTCGAGCTTCTTCTACAGCTTTGCTTATATCTTCTTCGTTACTGTCTTGAACAGTTGCTAATACTTTTGTACAATGAGCAGGATTAGTGACTTCAAACGTCTTACCTGAGGCTGAGTCTACCCATTGGCCACCAACATAGTTTTTATATTGAGTTGTTCCTATTTCCATGCAATCACCCCTTTCAGATAATTAGTTAACTACGTATTTAATACTTGCTGACCTTATGTCAGCATAATACTGACTATCTAACTTTAGATATATCGCTAACCATTTCCATTAAATTTCGCATACGGTCTGCTACTATTCGTAATAATGGATTTATAGCATCAGGTCTAACTTTTAGTAATGTAGTGTAATTCTCTCTAGTTACATGCCCTAACTTACATTGTGTCTTTGCTGTACACGTTGCAGTTCTGGGTCTTTGATCTACTAGAGCAATCTCACCAAAGATTGAGTTCTCTGTTAGTGTAGCTACTACCTTACCTTTTTTGGTAACTTCAACTTCTCCGTCTAAGATGATATATGCATCATCTGTTTCTTCACCCTCTGTTAAGATTACATCACCTTTGTTTTTGAATATTGTTTTCATTATCTTGTTCCTTCCTTGCAATGGTTTCTGAATAAGTTTCTCCGCCAAAAGGATGAACTACTGGTGTTGGCTCTGTATATGCGTTAGTAGGTATTACTACAGCATCAGGGTCAATATGATATCGTAAAGCACGTTCTATTCCCCGAAGGGTACCACCTGCACTTGATGGACAACTGCCACAGGCGCCTTGAAATGAAATCACCACGTCGTGACCCTTCACTAGATCTAATTCCAGATTGCCACCGTCGTTCATCAATGCAGGTCGTATAAGCTCGTCAAATAATTTCTCAACAGCTTCATACTTTTCTATATCATTACTCCATTTGTACTCTGTCATGCTAATGCTATCTTCTCTTTAGACATTTTAGTTTCCTTATAATAGTGACGTTAACGCAATTATGATTTCGTTTATAATCTGTTTAAGTGTGCTCATCGGTAATACTGCACCAATTTATAGCACATAATAACAACAACGATTCCAAATACTCCTAACCATAAATCTACTTGAGTCATGATAGGCTCCTTTAAAACAAGTAATATATTATCCCACCAACTGTATATACAACTGCTGGGGCTACTGCAAATATTAATACTAACTCTAATCCCATGATATCCCTTAAAGTAAAGGTGCCCGAAGGCACCTTACCATAATCTCTCAGACTAGCATCTCGCTAGTTACTTGCGGGTAAAGATAGCATATATGACACCAACTGAAGCAAGTCCAACTAGTCCCTGTCCGCCCAATGTACCAACTATAGCAGTGATGTTACCAATTACATCACCACCTATAAACGGTACAGCTTTACCAAACATAATCTGTAATATAATAGCTAAAGCAAGTAATGAAACACCTGCTTCAGTCATCTTCTTAATCCAACCAATTGCTTGGTCAAACATAAGCCCTCTCCTTTGTAAAAGCCGCGAAGCGGTCCCCCGCATTTCGCTAGATAGCCGAGAATCGGTAAGCTAATTTTACTAGTGCGTAGCACTTGTGGTTACGCAAAAATGCACCTCCGATCTGGCCTTTTTGTTAAAGCTCTACCCCTAAAATCAGCATAGCTTTAACGCACCTTAAACAGCTATAAAACACCCCTAAATGACTCTTAAAAGTCATATAAGCAATTATGTACTACTTGTGTACAATCGTTGCTACAAAACGCTCTAACGCTGTTTAAACCACCATTACAGTACTACATAGGAACAACTGTCGTTATCCTATACTGCTTATGGGGTTGGTGTAACGCTGTATAGATTGACAAGTCCAAAGCTGTCTACTAACAATAATATAAGCGGAATGGCTATACATACATAACCAATTAATACTAACATAACCAAACACCACTTACACGTATTAGTAACATTCTTGTCTTCTAAATTAAACATTACTTAAACCCTCAATATATACGAAGAGTCTTTCAGCAAAGCTGAAGCGACCCCTATTCAATTAGCTGTTTTGGTATTGCTTCCTTCTTTAAACTTTTGTACGTTTAAGAAATCAGCTTTTGTTCCACTATTATTACTAACTACTGCACCAAAACCTATAGCTAAAGCAACAACTAAAATTAAAATCCATTTCCATGGCATAGTAAACCTCCTTAAAGACTTCTTTTCGTCTTCCATGACTCTCTAACTGGTCCATCTTGTATGAAGGGAATCGAGAATTCGGATTCTCTCCTAGCACCCGTGCTATTCATTATAATTAAGCAGTTAAAACGGTTGCTGTTATATGAATAGCTCTTGTATGTTTACTTATCCGTATTTTGCTTACATAACTCATAATAAGGCGAATACAAAAGGCTTTTGTATCCAAATGGGTCTTACAAGCTAAAAAATTGGGCTACGATTTTTTTAAGAGAAGTACTTATGCTTTTGAGGTGGTGATTTTACCCCTGCCCGCGATCAAATTAGCTATTCAGTTTTGTTATATAAAGCCCCCCGACCTGAAAATAATTTTTTTTATTTTCTGTCTCGGCCGGGGAACCTTACACCCCTCCCCATTGGCAGAAACAAATTTCTGCCTTAATTTTATGATTTAAATTCTGATGCTTTTTTCTTTAGCGTTTCGATTACGCTGTTGAACTGGCTGTGTTCGCTGTTGCGTACAGCTAAGTTGCGTAGGAGCCACGCTACATTAGAACGGTTGGTAACGTCTCTACGCATAGCAGGTACGTCCATGTCTAGCGGTATGGTCCTTACTATACGTAAGCCTCTGGGCTGTGTAATGTCCCTCATGATACTGTCCTCATTGTGTATGGGTACTGTCATGCTCTGCCCCCTTTATCGTTATCATCGTTATTGAATAGCCATGCGATCCATACGCATAGAGTTATGGTGCCCATGATCTGTAATGTCTGTGCTAGTCCTACCATATGAATATAAAGAATATAAAGTCTAACATACTCTCTCCTGATAAGTGTTTAGGAAGAGTAGCCGCCTGTTACAGCGACTACCCAGGTGTTACCCCTCTCCCCTATGTTGTATATTTCTCGCCCGTGATTACGTTAACAAGTTCTACGCCAGGCCCATGTGCCGCTCGGGCTTCGAATCTCTCTTCTGCTATTTGTTCTTGGGACCTGTGCTTTTGTGCTTCTCTGTACTCGGCAAAGAATACTTCGTTGTCTGCGTTGCGAGCCTCTTCTGATTTGAGTACATCCTCCTGCGTTAACAGAGTTAAGTCCCTAAAGTCATTAAGCATATCGCTAAAAGGAACTCGATCATTGCTCCACCAACGGTATACGCCGTCGACTAATCTGCCGTCATCAAACTGCGTTAGCAATTTGGCTATGGTGTAGCCTGTCTCTGTGTCTTGCTGTGAACTGTGAATTGTTAAGCGTCTCATCTGCATACCCTCTGTTCTAATTATGTATACAGTATACTCTCAAAGGGCTACAATGTCAACCGAAAAGTTGCTCTGTAACCCTATGAAATTGCTTGGGCTATTAAGTCGCTATAAGAACGATCACGATGATCACTGCCGCGATCACGCCGATCTTGCCTAATTTTGATGCCCAGATATTACTAATAAAGTCCATAGGACCTCCTATTGTTTCTATTGTTATATAGTAGCATAGTTGCTCGTGCTTGTCAATCGAGGCTTCAGCCAAAAAAACCCCCTGGAATCAAGTCGAGGGCACAACTCTACCAGGGGGTCGACCCCAATACACCGGGGCCTATCAGTACTTACGGAGCTCTGATTGAGGGCAGTTAGCTTCGACGTAGTACTGTATTCTCAGCCATTGCTTGCCAATTGCTTGGAAATGCTTTAGCCAAGTCTGCTACTTTGAGCACCGTTCTTAACGATAGCTCTCGTAATCCCTTCTTGTTAATGTCGATGAAATCTACTACTTCCTGATGAACCTCTTCTGGAAGGTTATGTTCCTTCAGCATACCATCACCAACGATCTGTTTAATACGTAACATCTTCTCCCTCTCCGTATCAATTGTGAGATCGATATAATGACATCTGCTCTCGATAGCCAATAAGTGATCCCTCAGCTTCTTGCTCTTGACGTGTTCGAACTTAATATTAGTTATGAAGATTGCACTACCCTTAAACTCAAAGTGATCCGGAACACCCTCGTTTCGCAATTTAAATGAATCTGTATTCCAACATATTCTTCGTGACTTCTTTGAATCCAAAGCCGCTTTGAGTATGTTCAAACTCAGGTCATCCTGTAGAACACTATCGCAATCATCGAATACTAAAACGTTATCCTTGTCGGCGTAGTTGAATAGTTTACAGTACAAGCCGATGGCGCTCATTGCACCTTTGACAAACTCGAACTTCTTTGGTCGACCGTCGTTGGCTATGTCGTGTACAAGATCATGTTTGTTGAGTACTTTCTCTACACCGAAGCTCTTACCAACGCCTGGAGGTCCAGTAACGATCATTGCTCGAACTGTTCCTTTCTTACAAGCCTTAGTCATATCCTCAAGGATCTCAAATCGTTCCCTTAAACGATCGACTGTCTCCTCGTCCGTTTCTTCTCGCTTAGTTGTTTTGGATTTGGTACGTTCGTAATCCTGGGGACCATCGACTTTGATCTTAATGTTACGATCTGGAAAACCTGCAATTGCTTTCCCGTCGACTGTTACGTAACCTCCCTGGGCTCCCACCTTGTAGTCTTCTACTAGTGGAAATACCATTCCAGCAAGTTCTACGTCCTTGCCTCTTATTTTGTATACGCCTGATTTGATTTTTATTTGCATGTTGTGATTGCCCTCGTTGTTGAAATGTTGTTTACTTGCCTTATTGTTAACTACAGTATACAGCCATGCATACTGTAAGTCAACCTCTTTTTTGCCTAGCGCCTGATTTAATTTCTGTTATATTAAATGAAACAGGAATATTTACGAATTGATCACCATCAACTTGATCTTGATAGTATTCTAAATCTTCCTTTGCCACAACCTCGGCCTCTTCTTTCGTACCATCGAAAGTTCGGATTAAGGTTGTTTCTATTTGCCAGGATTGTTTCATCGCCTAGTCTGCTCTTGAAGCCCCGTAAGCCTTAACGCCATAGGATTCAAGCACTTCTGCATAAGCATCAGCACCTGCCTCTTTGGCATCCATGCTCTGACCATGATGGTCACCTGGGTTCCAAAGTGATAAGCCTCTGCCATAGCTCTTCTTGAAACCTGCTCTAGCAAAAGCCTTGCCTATCTTTGTTGACAGTTTAATACCTGGCACCTCAACCCACGCAAAACCACAATACATAGGTTCTCCGTATTCGTTGCCGCCTGTTTTCTCTGTCCAGTCAGCCAAGTAATCAGCGATCGCTGTTTTGGCTACTGTTAACGCTTTTTGATGGATCTCTGGAATCATTTCCGGAGTAATTGTTGGATTGTTCATATGCCCTCTTTCCTAATTGTTATAATACTATTATACGCTCAAAATGCTCAGAGGTCAACCCCTAATTTGCCTTAAATCAGAATATTTCCTACCCCTGTGATCAAGGATCCGATGAACACTATGATGACTCCCAACAGGTGAATTAGAACTGTTAAGATCCCGAAATAGTAAAGAACGAAAACGACACAAGCGACCACGAACCATTTGAAGAATGTATTAATCAATTAGTCCTCCTTTGTGTGAGAATGTTCCATCTTCTGAAGTTCCTTAACTAATTCAAGGAACTTATCGAACATCGTGTCCATCTGGTTAGACTTCTCTGTGAATCTGTAGTCTTTGCCCTTAGGTATGCACAAGGCTTGATGCCCTGCTCTCTCGATCTCGAACTTTGCTACGTTGCAAGTGTCGAGGTCTGCGTAGATCACGTTAAGGTTTAACGCCGCCGCTATTAGAAGGTATTGCATTAAGCATCCTCCCCGTAGTAGCCGTAGTCTTCGTCAGTACCGAATCCAGCTGACGCCATCGCACTATCGTGGTCACCGTCCATGCTGTCGTCGTACTCGTCGTCTTCCTGGAAGCGTGATGATAATTCGTTGCAATCCATCATGTCTGCAACGTCGTCCTCACTCATGTACTTTACGCACATGGTAACGACTTCTTTCGGATCCAACAAACCCTCTTCGATCATCTCTAAGAGCTTGTTAGTTTCTTGTCTTGCTATTGTTCCTATTGTCATATTGCCCTCGTTTGTTTAGTTTATACATACATAATAGCACCAAAATGCTCGTATGTCAACCGAAAAGATTCTTCAATGATATCAATGACTTAGAACAACTGCAACATCGCTAGTCTCTCTCACTAGGAAAGTAGCTAACTCATTGATATTACTGCGGATTAATTCGATGACTGTGGGGTCCTGGTAAGCAAGGACGCCTACTACCCCTATTGTGATTCCAAATAAGATTTGCATTTCGCCTCCTAGTTGAAGTTCTTAATTGTTTATAGTATAGCAAAGGATTCGGAGATTGTCAACCGAAAAATAAAGAAAAGATTAGGTGGAGCGGGCGGCCTCGTATACACCTGGTCGATCGACCGCCCTACTCCGAGAATCAGTTCCGCTCTACCATTGAGCGGTAAGTCACTGATTCTCAAGCTTCTACAGACTCAGCTTCTTCCTTAACGAAATCGTTAAGTGCCTTATCTTGTGGCTCTGTCACAGCTGGTTTAGAAACCTTTACATTCCTTACAACAAACTCAGCGATCGCTGACTGCGATGCTTCATCCTGGAATTTCTCGTGGGTTGATAGAAACTTACATACGTCGCCCTTACTCATTGAGTTTGGCAACTCAAGGATGTTCACATCTGTGTGACCATTCTTAGTAAGAATTTTGAATCGACCTACATAATCGTTCGCGAAACGAACTTTGGTTTTGCCGTTTGAAGTTGAAACTCCTGCTACGGTATACATTTTAGTGGTACTCATAATTTGGCCTCCTTGACCTTAGTTTGGGATAATTCCCGCCTCTTCATTATTTGTATATTATAACAAGAAATGGCCGATCTGTCAACCATTTATTTGTCCAAAATATACGAGCCTAATTAACATTCCGGTGCATTCCGAAAGTGTTAATAATACCCATCTTGAACTCTTGTTCAATCACAGGCATATTGATTTTGGATATGCTTCGTCCAGTATTGATTCCTCGGATCACATCCTTACCGGATATGCTAGATGACCCGATCCCAATTGAAGAACAAGCGTTCAGACTGACCGTTAAAGCAATTACCAAAATTAATTTATTCATCTAAAGCCCCTACTTTCAAGCTCAGGTATGCAAATACGAACATCGCACCCATCATCGCGAAGCATAAGCCCCAGTTATCGTTCTCGTATCCTGTAGGTCCGTCAATTGCACCCACAGCCAATATCGCTGAAAGAATTGTTAGTATTGGAAAAAGTGTTTTCATAATGTTTTGCCCTCTTAGTTATCTAATTGTTATATACATTATATGCTCAAAAGATGTATATGTCAACCATTTTATTTCATAAAAGTGTGATTTCCTACCACTTTTATATAGGTCTTTTTACCTGACCAGCTAGGATTCACCAAATTGTGGTTATAGTAGAACACCGCTCCCTCGGTATTATCACGTAGAGCGAGGTGATCTCCATAGCCTAGCGTTAAGGAAGCAATCATTAGCGAGTCTCTCCACGCTATCGCATTCCCCTTAATAGTCTCTCCGGTCTTCTCCAAGTTGGCCCATATCTTGTCCGCCTTGCCATCACAGTACCAGCTGAACTGACATCTGTGCTTGATTGGGTAGAAGACTGCATCATCTTTTGATGGTGTTGCTTTCGTCTTCCATGACTCTCTAACTGGTCCATCTTGTACGACCTTACAATAGGTATTAGGCCATCTCGGATCTTCAACTCTGTTCCTGGTGACGTTTGCCACTGCCGCTTTACCTCCGATTGGTTCAGCTCTCGCTTCGAAGTATATGTTCTCGGCCAAGCATACCAGATCCTTAACACTATCTTTGCCTTTGATCTGATACTCGCTTACCTTATCCCAGAGGATCACTTGAGCCTGCCCAGTTAGTTCGGCGGCTCCTAATTTCGTATACTGTTTGTCTGCCTTGGTCTCACCTGTATAGGCCCACATCACACTGGCCACGGCTACCGTGGCGATTAATGTCTTCATGCGTATTGGCTCCATAGTTCGTTCCACTGCTCCGATAGGATCTCCTCTATCTCATCGTTATCTTCATGGAGTGGTGGATAGGTTAGCTTCTCTCTGATAGTTCCCAGAGCTTCGCCGAAAGATTCGCTCTCCTTCATGATGTCTTCTGCATCACTCCAGAACTGCTCTTCTAAATCCATTAACCGATTTTTCGTTTTACTCATTACGCCTCCATCTCTTTCGCTTCTTCTTTATCGTCTTCGTCATATTCACGACCCGGAACATTTGTTAATTCATCTGCTTGGGTCCATTCATAATCATCTGAAGACCAAGTAGGATCATCATAATCTATACTGTCGGAATCTTCATATGGAATACATTCAGCAACCTTTTGAACTCTTGGTTCTCTGGCATACTTTTCATAGTCATAATCTGCACCAATATCACTATTGTAATCAGTTGCATAAACTTCTACCGGCTCATCACCATGATAACCGTCTTGCCATTCTATTCTTTCAATGCCGCCATGCTCGGAAACTGCATCTTCGGCTTCTTCTTTTGATTTTGCAACCACATCATATTCTACCCAAGCGGTATAATGTTTTCTTACTCTAAACTTCTGTTTGCCTATGTCCTTGTGTGGATTCTCTTTGCTATATTCTTTTTTCATGTTGCCCTCTTTCTGTTTCCTTATTATGCTTATAGTATACAACCAATTTATGCAGATGTCAACCCCTAATTTACCTTGCCATTGCAAGTCTTAACCTTCCACTCTGCAATCAATTGATCATTATCCATTTTATGATAGCCATAATACAAAATCCTACGATAAATAATCCGTATCCTATAATTTTCATTTTAGTAGCCCTCATTTATAAATTTTTCAACACATTACATCAGAATATGCTTATGGAAACGGCATATGATAAGAACGTAAGGATAACCAAATTCTTTCTCAACCGTTCCTCCGCAGGCGTTATTGAGTTACGGATGTGAGTTATACTTAGTGCGCCTGGAAATACTGTTTTCCTCATCTTGATCCTATGATTAAAGATGTTAGGATTAATTTATTCATATGGTATAGAATACTAGGAGAGTTCCTAGTTGTAAACCTATGATGAAATATAAGAATAGTCTGAGACTACGCATGGTATTCGCTCCATCTAGTTTCAAGTTGATCCTCGATCTCATCGTTGTCTTCGATGATCGCAGGATATGTTAATTTGTCTTTGATCTCTGCAAGAGCGTCTCCCCAGGATTGCTTCTTCTGTAGGATCTCGTCTGCATCTTCCCAGAATTTTTCTTCCAGGTCCATCAACCAACTTTTTACTGCTCCCATTATGCAACCACCTTGTCTGACAATCGCATATTGTCCATCGCCTGGTGAACTAAATCTTCAGCGTCTGGGCTGTGCCCGCCGACGTGCCATCTGTATTCACCGTATGGAGTTGAATCAAGTTTCCAATCGTATATAGTAGCATACATAGGAAACTCGCCTTCGTCTTCATCGTAAACGACAAATTCAATATGCCATTCACAAGTTGTTTTGTCGCCTCGCTCCAAGTCCGGCTGTCCAAATGCTTCAACCAGCTTATCATAGCTCGTTGTGATATATCCCTGTAGGCTTGTGCCTGCATAAGGAATATCATCGCCTGTATTAATTTTGACTATTTCTAACATTTATTTGCCCTCTCATTTGTTAATTGTTATATACATTATAGCACCGCAATTCCAATTTGTCAACCCCTAATTGCCCAAGTCTTCTTCTTCCCTGCCTTGTGCAAAGTCCAACAAGTCAGCCGCCATAGCCGCCGCTTGTGCTCGTGTCAACTGCACTGAATCAAAGAACTTGTCCGAAACTGCTGGAAGCTCTGTCTTCTTCTGTGTCAATTGTACACACGATCCTCGATTATCTCCACCCCAAAACCTTGTAAGTGATACGCCCTGTGCGTGTGATTTAAGTTCTGTACTCATGTTGCCCTCTCTTTCCTAATTGTTATACTTACAGTATACAGTCAACAAACCAATTTGTCAACCTCTTTTTTAACTTTTTTTGAATTATTTTATTTTAGGATAATTTTGCTGGCACAAGTGTTGCAAAAAAGCAACACTTTTTTTGTGCTTGTAAGTGCTTGTTAAAACGCTAGTTGCTCCTCCATATCCGCAATTAACGTACAAACGTCCTCGCTATTAAATTTATATTTGTTGCTAAAGTTATTAAGTTCCGCAATACATTGTATAAATTGCAATACGTTTTTATTTTCGCTATAAAAACTGTCACGCAAATTGCCGTATGCATCCACATTATTATTGTAATGTTTTTTAATATATACTGCGTCCGCTACACTATAAGCGTCCGTTAAAATGCCGCTGTCACACATATAATGTGCTATACCCTGCAACATTGTACTACTATAGTCCCCTTCTATATTTTTGTACTTGTTAACTATAGTTTGTAATTCCGCTTTTTCCGTTGCATTAATTGTATTAATTGCATAGTAACGTTCCGCTGTATATTTGCAAGTAATTAATTTTTTTAACATAGCAACTCCTTTTTTATTATTATTACTTTATTGTTATAAACATTGTAGCATAGTTTTTCCAAAATAGCAACTGTTTTTAATTTAATTGTTGTAATTTTGTTATAACAAACTCTCTGTAATCTGTGTCACAGTAAGTGTTTAATGCATTTAATACATCCGCATTATTAAAATTATAAGTAAATACATCCGCATTAATATTATATGTTTTTGCAAGTTGTTTATAAACTTCCGCTAAACAATAGCTATTATAAACTTGTGTTGTATTTTCACAATAATTGTTAGCTTGTACTTCCACACTTGCAAATGTATTTTGCATTATTTGTAGTATAGTTTTTAAAATTGTTGTTTGTTGTTTTAATGTTAGCATACGCCCTCTTTTTTATTATTATTACTTTATTGTTATAAACATTGTAGCATAGTTTTTCCAAAATAGCAACACTTTTTTTATTAGTAATTGTCATAGTATTCCCCGCAACGTTGTATACTAACAAGTCCTAGCTTTGCTGTAAAAACATACATTAAATAGTCTCCGTGCTCTATGTTAAACTTAAAATACTTAATTTTACCATTACCTGCACGTAATAAAAAGTTTTGCATAACACTTCCTCGCTTTGTATTATTATTAATTAACATATACATATAATAGCATAGTTTTTCCAAAATAGCAAGTAATTTATTTTGGTAAAATGCAAATAAATCTCTTGCATTTCCCTCAAAAATTTGCCAAGCTATTAAAAAAAATCGGAGATTTTGGTTGACTTCTTCTCCAAAATATGTTATAATATAACTACGCTCCCGATGGGCGAAGGCTCAAAAGCCTTTTTTTTCTAATCTCTCAACCTCGCCGGTCGACCACGATTCCCATTATAACATATTGTAGCATATCCTATCCAATTTGTCAACCAAAAAAAGATGAGATTTTGGTTAGATTTTGGTTGACCTCTCTGACATCCTGTGTTATAATGTTTACATACACTGGAGCAAGAGACGGCGCTCACCAAAAAAAGAGTTAGAATAAGTCAATTCAGCCGCAGAAAAACTTCATTACTCAAAGGGTGGGCCGAACTCTGACCTGGGTCTCATGCCGCTAACCTCTTGAAATCATTGGACTTTTTTCGGACGGTCTCCCATGAACAAAAAAGACCTCATGTTCTCCCTTAACTTTGGTGAGCTAACCTCTTGTTATTACTAGAGAAAAATGTTATAATAAATATAAAAAGAAACAAAAAATGAGAAAAATTAAATATAAAAATCCGCCGTTTAAAAAAACAATAGCACAAGAAATAAAAACGGACGCAGAAATAAAAGTTCCTCCAAAAAACGAAGTTAAAAAATTATGGTGGAGCAAATACAATAGTGAAGATTTAAAAAATCCCAAAACCAAACAGTGAAGATTCTCTTAGTGAGCTTATAGTAGTGAGCTTTCACAGTGAGCCTAGTGAGCTTATAGTAGTGACCGTCCCTAGTGGCCTTAGTGAGCTTATAGTGAGGGGCCATGGTAGTGGCCATGACAGTGGCCATAGTGAGGCATAGTGAGGATGGTCAGCTGAGGCATCCCTATTACAGCTCTCCTCAGAACCATTGACACTATAGAGACCCCACCATATCAAGAAACCTCATGTATCACTCGAGGTTCTATGGTGTAAATGCCACC
>Ga0080013_1001259_pt1 | contig 34148 bp, 40 predicted proteins | sample ETNvirenome_6_85_FD_69236 | JGI IMG/M metagenome (GOLD analysis project Ga0080013, IMG submission 69236) | Marine viral communities from the Pacific Ocean - ETNP_6_85 (SPADES assembly) (version 2) | ecosystem: Environmental > Aquatic > Marine > Oceanic | place: Pacific Ocean | collected 2013-06-19
TCCTTCGATTCAATCGAACATTAAAAAAGCACTTCCTGATGATACCGCTTTCTTCAAAGGGATAGACGATTTAACTGAAGAACAACTTAAAAATTTAGGTGCGGCTCAAAAACTTACTCGCGCTGGATTCGCGGCGGCTGACGGTGGAAAGAAGTTTTTCACTAAAGTCTGGGATGATATAGGAACAGGAAAGGCTTGGAATAGGGGCAAGTTTGTAATGGGGGCAGGAGTAGCATGGGTTGTTATTGATGTTTTAGCAAGTTTAACGGGTCAGACTAAGTTAGAATTCTTCTCCGACCTTTTTGAATTCATCAAAGACCCTTCAAAATCACTTTTCGCTAACGATGATGGTAGCGGAGTAAATGGTTCATGGGAACTTACAGGTCTGGGACAGATGGTTTTCGGAACTGTGGCTATCTTTGGAATAGCCGTAGCCGTTAAACTCATTAAAACTTTAACGCCATCGGAGGCATAGGGATGATGCTTGGCGATTCGCCATTCGACATTTCTTCCGTAGCCTTCAACGCCATGCAAACTAATGCTCAAAGTCAGAGTAGCCCGACTAATCCTCTGGAATCCTCTCCGAAGCAAGGTTTTTGGGAACGATTGTCTGGAGCGTGGAGTGGTCTAAACACTATTGCACCTGAAGTTTCTGATGCTGAATTAGAATTCTCAGAACTGCTGGTCTAAATGGAATGTCTTGGCCTTTGGTAGCCTTTTTCCGTAGGCGACCATTCCACCCACTCCACTTTTTGACCTTCAAGATTATCAGGAGTGGTGGTGTAATAGACACTTCGTAATCCATTCTCTTGTATGGCTCGCCGAAGTTCTTCACTACATTCTCTGCATGGCGCGGCAAGACGCGACCCTCCAGACCTGTCCTTATGTCCATATCTTGTGATAAACATAGTCGCTCCTTTGAGAGCCTTCGATGGGGCGCGATTCAAAGCATCCATTTCAGCGTGAATCGAAGTCACCCCGTTTCGGGGAAAGGTCTTACGGTTGTAGCCCACAGAAATAACTCGGCTCTTATTCACGATAACTGCACTCATTCCAATATGGCAATCCGATTTGCGTGAAGCCTCGCGGCTGACTTTGATAATACGGTCAGTTTTCTTCATTTGACTTCGACCTGTCTTCATCCTTTTCAAGTTTCACCTTTTGTGCGTTAAGGATAGCCATCGCTTCTTTGTAGCGGTTGCGAATAGTCACTTCTGTTATTTCCAACTCGCGAGCGATTTGTCTTTGAGTTCTTCGCTCATCACAATCAACACAAGCGATATAGATGCAAGCCGCTACTACACCAATAGGATTCCGCCCTTGATTCATTCCGCCATCAAAGCAAGTCTTCAACAAGTCATTCGCTCGGTTCTGCACCTTAAGAGAGAGATTTAAGGCAAAGATATATCTGTGGAGGTATTGGTCAGGAGTAGTAGGAGGCATTCTCTTGAGTCGAATAATGTTCTTCTTCAAAGTATTGTAATTCCGAGCGATTTCCTTACGCCCTGTTCGCGTCAAATCAGCAACTTCATCCAATGAACGAGGAACACCCCTGATTCGGCAAGCAGTATAAATTGACGCGGCGACCATACCTTCGATACTGCGCCCTCTAATCAACTGCAAGTCCACCGCATCACGATAGACATTAACTGCTTCTTGGTGGACAGACTTGGTTAAACCACCTCTGCTTATGACTCTTTCAATATCTCTAAGAGCCACCGCGAGGTTTCTCTCTTTGTTGGTGACAGTCTGTTGATTTATCCTCTTGAGTATGAAGGACTTCTGCCTGTCTTTCCTATCGGCTTCCATTGGATTGAATGTAGTTCGCAATCCCTTATCCGCGAATAGATTACTTGCAGGTGCGCCATAATGGGCATTATCCACCGATGGGTCTGTGGAACTGAATCTGCGCGTAGGAGCAGAAGGGTCAATCATGTTGGAGAGAATAAGCGTTCCACATTGGTTGCACGACACTTCTCCTTTGTCATCATTGGTGTGAAAATCCTCATTATTAGTGTTTCCACATTCGCAAGTGTAATTCTCAGGCTGACCTGAATCTGAAATTTCTCTTATTTCAGGAACAGCAGTTTCTTCTCCTCTGTTCCACATATCGCTGTCTGAGTAAATGTTTCTTTCCTGTTCCATGTGCGTTACCTACTATCTCTTAATGACTATACCTATTTAAGTGTTGCGTTCTATTCATATCAAATGACCTATTTTTACGGACTTTTCTTCCAATACTGTTGAAATAATATCAACGACCACACGACACTCGATAGAATCACAAGTCTTCCGACCCTTCTGTTCCCTATAAACATAACCCGCCGTTGTGATGAGCATACATTCTTATAGTCAAACCCCTTCATAGTGATGAGGTTTTCCTATGGATTTGAATCAAACTATATCCGACAGTCTAAAATACACTCCTGTCGAGAGTGCAAATCGTGGTATTGTTTCCGAGTTAGGACAGCAGTTCGATTTGATTACCACACCCATTCTAAACCTTAGTCCTCATCAACAAGTAGCCATGAGGCAGGTAAATTCTCAGATTCCCTCACCTATTATGCACTATGATATGGTTAAACCCCTCCCTAACAAAACATGGATTTTCCAGAATTGGGAAGTCAAGTTCAAGGACGGTGTAATGACGGTGAGCGAAAAGGTCGAAAAGCCGTTCCTAATAATATTCACACGAAGTCACAGCGAGGTTAGAAAGATTATCAAGGGGGGACACATCCATCAGCGTTTTCTCAATTACATGACTGATGAAAGGAGAATGAGTCGCAACGCCAAGAACTTCTTCAGAACTGCTATGGTTCATCACGCTCATTCACAAGATAAGATTAGACACGCTAAGAGTCCATTGGGTAAGATGGTTACACAACCTGTCCACACGGCTTCTGATATGGTAACGGCTGTTGACCCCACAGGGTTAGTTAACACCGATATTTACGATACAGGCTTCGCATGGGGGCAATCAGTTGAGTCCCTCCCAGATTTCTAAGACACAAAGGCTTAAGGCTAAACTGCTCGACTTAAGGTTATGTCTGATGTTAATTCTGACCGTGAGCGCATCCAAACCGAGATTGCTAAAAGACAACCGTTTGCTATGCAAATAGATGTTCATGGTGTTATGACTCAATACGAATCCCAAATTCCTGTAACTGCGGATTCAGGTGAGGCTATTCAGTTCGGCTATCATCCGTTAAACTTATGGGAGTCTATTAAGACTCCACTCATTCAGGATGTAAAAGGGCAGAGAATTTTAGATGTCGGATGCAACGCGGGATTCTTCAGTTTTGAACTTGCGAAAAGAGGTGGTGAGGTATTGGGTGTGGATGTGAACCAAGTCGAGAGAGTGTTCAATAGAGAATGTATGCCTTTACAACAAGCCGAATGGATAGAGTCAGAACTTAAAACAGGGGCTAAATTCAAAGAAATGGATTTTATGGATTGTGATGAATCTCAACGCTATGATAAGATATTATTCTTAGGGGTCTATTATCATTTAGAAGACCCCTCGCGAGGGTTAGCCAAATTGAATCGTTTGTTGAAAATGGGTGGCGAACTTTATGTGGAGTCTGAAACTAACCCTACCGAAACTAACTACTATCCTGATGATACGGTTTATCGTTTGGATGCTTCTAACTTCCTTGTTCCTACTCCTGAGTATCTTAACGCAGATATGAAAAGAAACGGATTTGAAATTGTTGAGGTTTTCCGAACTAAAGAAGTCTGTTGCGGGAATCGTTATGCGTTCCGCGCCGTTAAGGTATCGGATAATCCTCAACCACAGAATACTTTTGTGGGTGCAAAGGACGAACCAATAGGTCAGCCCCCTAAGAGCCTCACCTTGAACGAGGAGAATATGTTAAGAGTGTATGCGCTTTTACAGGATGCGGTGAAAACGATGGGACAACTTGTGGATGAAATTCGGTGAGGAATCATGGTTCTTGTTTCTCACAAGTATAAATTCCTATATTTGAAAAATTTCAAAGTGGGAGGCACATCAGTCGAACACTTTTTTTCTAAGTATTGCGTGAACCCTGAAAGTTCTTTTGAATATCAAGATAGCGATAGCCATCGAGAGTTTCAGATAGATGGTGAGTGGATAGGGGTGGATAACACAGGGGACGAACATATTGATGACTATGGAATTGTAGGAAAGGTTAATGGAGTGGGGCAGGAAGTCTGGTGGTGTCACTCTGATGTGGGACAGGTCAAACACGAATTCACAGTCAATGAAAGTTTGGGATTAGAAAAATTTGAAGAATACTTAAAGTTCTGTGTTATCCGTAATCCTTATGATAAAATGGTATCACTTTATTTCTGGCAAACTCAACATCCATTAGGACAGAACATTTGGACAAAAACAGGGGGAACGGCGTGGACGCAAACTCCCATATCTTTCAAGGAGTTCATTGAGGTGTCCCATCCTGATGTGTGCAATAATCTGAAGTCGGTGCATGGTATTAAAGGAGAAAGTCTATGCGACTATTTTATCCGTTATGAAAACTTGGAGGAAGACATCATCAAATTGTGCGAAATGTTAAACTTGCCTGATTATGATATTAACGACTTACCACATCTTAAAGGCGGAGTTAGACCTCGCGATACTTCCTATCGAGATTACTATGATGAGGAAACCAAACAGAAAGTTTATGAAAATCACAAAGAGGAATTTGAGATGTTTGGGTATGAATTTTAAGAAGATACTTTCAAATAGCAAAAACGGCATAGTAATGGTTGGTGAGTGAGTGTCCCCTAAGAAAATTACCTTCCAAAAAAGACTCCCTCGTATAAGAGGGACTAAAAGGGAATACGATGAAACTGTGGCTAAGATGGCTGAGTTAGGGCCGTTTTACCATAACATTTCCTTGAAGGGAATACAGACAACAGGGGTGCATGACCATCCAATTCCTATCTGGGATAAACTTCATCCCCACCTTCCTGCCGACATAATTGATAAAAAGTGTTTGGACATAGGATGCAATTCAGGCTTTTATTCACTTATTTTAGCAAAAGGAGGTGCAGAAGTCTTAGGCATTGATAATAATCAAGCAGGAATTGATGTAGTGGCTCAGGCAGAGTGGTTAGAATCGGAATTCCAAACAGGCGCACAGTTTGAAGAAACAAGTATTATGGATTTATCGGCATCCCACAAAAACACTTACGATATGGTATTGTGTTTAGGAGTCTATCATCATTTACCTGATACTGATTCTGCCCTCCAGAAAATTAACCAAATAATGAAAAAAGATGCTATGTTAGTATTTGGTTCTGCGACTAACCGTTACGGGCCGAGTGAATACTATGCTGAAGATTCCGCAGAGTTCGCGAATGACCCTACTTGCTATCGCATCGCCACTCCAGAAGACATCTTAGAAGATTTAGAGGAAAATGGATTTACTCTGATAGAGGAAATCTGGATTAACACCTCTCTTTTCTATGGTGTTTTCAAAAAAACTAAAACGACTCGGAAGAAAACCTCTCGATTTACTCCTGAGAAAATCGCCGAGATAGTAGCCGCCAAAAAGAAGGTGACGAAAGCACTCAAGAGTAGTTCCAAAAAGAAAAGTAAGAAGTGAACTGAATAGTTTAATAAAGCATACAGGCTTCTTTGAAGTATGAGTGCGGATTACTTAGTTTCAGTTTTACTCCCCACGCGAGGCAGACCAGAATTGATGTTAAGAGCAGTTTCCAGCATTATCGCCACCGCTACTAATCCTGAACGAGTGCAAATTTTATTGAAGATTGATAATGATGATATAAGCACCTATCAAAAGGCTTATGCAGAATTGGAAGTAATAACTTCTCATTACAAGGTTATTTATTCACCTCGCGGATTAGGATATGCTGATTTGCACACCCATGTTAATGATTTGTGTGCTATCGCTGATGGAGAGTATCTCTTTCTTTGGAATGATGATGCTTTATTGTTAACTTCTGAATGGGATGAAATTCTGGAAGAACATCGGACGGGATTACACGGTAATCCCAGAGCCGTAATTCAAATAGATGTTCGCACAGACCTTACCGAAAATTTGGTGTCTTTCAATTCTGAAGTCTTTCAAGCCCGAACTGATTATCTGGAGATTCCTGATGGCCCTAAAGATGGATGGAAATTTGGTTTTCCTCTTGTTCATCGGGATATTTACAAGGCGATGGGTCACTTCTCCTTAAATGCACATAATGATACTTGGATGCACTATGTAGCGGAAGACGCAGGGGTGGAACGAATGGAATGGAGAATCATATCTCAGCATAACAGATATGATTTAACCAACGACCCTTTGATGAATGATGATACTTACCGAAATATTTGGCCGACAGGGGGAGATGGCCTATCGAGTGGCTATGCGGAAACTCATACACTCTTTATTACACCGAAAGAAACCGAGTTGCGAAGACAGGATAGTATAAAAGTAAAAAGGTTGTTAGATAGGGTGTGGTGAGTAAATGAATATAGGATTTGTAGGATTGGGCAAATTAGGATTGCCTGTGGCTTTAGCGGTGGAAGACAAAGGACACAAAGTAGCGGGTATTGATATTGACGAAAACACCTTAAGAATGATTAAAAATAAGCGGCTATTAGATGCTAACGGAGCATTAGCCGAAGGCCACGAACCTAAAGCGGAGAAATTATTGTTGACCTCAGAGTTGGAGATTATGGATTTACCCGAATTAGTCGCCTTTTCAGATATAATTTTTGTTCCTATTCAAACACCTCACGACCCTCTCTATGAAGGAGTTACTCGTTTGCCCGAAACCAGAGTGGATTTTGATTACACATGGTTAAGGGAAGGTATGAAGGAATTGGCGGCGGTTATAGACCAGCAAGAGGAGGATAAAGTAGTCATTATCATTTCCACAGTCTTACCCACAACTATCGAGAGAGAGATTAAACCCCTCCTTAATCCAAAGGTCAAACTCTGTTACAATCCATTCTTTATTGCGATGGGGACTGTTATTCCTGATTTCCTGAATCCTGAGTTCGTCTTGTTTGGGGTGGATGATGACGATGCCGCAAAGGTAGCCGAAGATTTTTACACTACTTTGCATGATAGACCTTTCTTTCACACAGATTTGAAGTCTGCGGAACTCATTAAAGTCGCCTACAATACCTACATCGGTATGAAGATTGTTTTCGCCAATACGATGATGGAAATCTGTCATCACACAGGGGCTAATGTGGATGCAGTTACAGAAGCGATGGGATTAGCCCATGACCGTTTAATGTCCAAGAAGTATCTTTCAGGCGGGATGGGTGATGGTGGTGGGTGTCATCCGCGAGATAACATCGCTATGTCGTGGTTGGCTAATGAGTTAAACTTATCTCATAACTTCTTTGATGATTTAATGAAGGCGAGAGAACACCAAACCGAGTGGTTAGCCGATTTAATAGAAGCAGAGCATAATCTCGCGCCCGAATTACCTGTTGTTTTGATGGGGCGCACCTTTAAGCCTGATACTAAACTAACTGTGGGTAGTCCTGCTATACTTCTGGAGAACATCTTGAAGGAACGAGGGATTGAAGTGGAATCTTATGACCCCTACCACCGTGAACCTGATACCTTATGGTTCACCCCTAAAGCCATCTATCTGATTTCCACTAAACATCAAGCCTTTGAAAACCTTACATTCCCTGTTGGCTCAATTGTCTTAGACCCTCACCGATACATCACTAAAAATCAGGCCGAAGGAGTCAAAATAATCCATCTCGGCGGTAAAAACGAATCATAATCCTAATATAGTGGTTGCCTCTAACATTTGTTAAGGTGAAAAAATGAAATGCCCCAATTGTGAAAGATTCTTTTCCCACGCACCTCATCTAACCGTGTTTTGTAGTGAGAAATGCTATACCAACTATGTTGAGTGAGTTAAATGATTATTAACTTGCTTTGTAACCCGAAAAGACCCTTTAGTTCCTTTCCATCTCATCCTCGTTTAAGGGGCATCGCAGAGGGTTTGATATGCCGATTTTGAAAAATCAAGACATCAAATGTTTAGAATGTCAAGAAGTATTGCGAGCCGTTATGGGGCAAACTGAAGAATTGGAATGCAAATGTGGCGGTGTGCGTGTTAAAGTTCATCAGAATTACATTACTACTGAAACTAAAACGGATGCTTATGAGATGGGAGAAATCGAGGAAGTGGTTTCTTCGTACATTCCTTTAGTTCCTCACCCTGACAATAGACCCTTAAACGAGGATAAAATAGATAGAGTGTGTGCGCTTTTGCGGGAGGCTGTGGAAAGGGTGGGCGAACTTGAGTGGGAACTCAAGAGATTGGTTAAATTAGTTGATGATATTAGGTGATTATATGGACTATGTGGTGGCGGGTTTAGGAGTGGGATTGTTCCTTCTGTTATTGTATGTTTTATTTTTACACACTCGGATTAGAAAGTTGAGTTTGGAAATTGATAACCTCAATACGAGTGTGGATGGTTTGGACACTAAAGCGAATCAGTTGAATGTATGGAGTTTTAAGATACACAAGTGGTTGGAAGATAGGAAGGGGTGGGATTCGTGAATGAAATAAATTCTCGTAGGATATGGGTAGCGATTCAAGAAGGGGGCGACTTCTTACAAGGTAAATTGCCTCCATCCTCGCGACATCCTAATGGCCGCAATCCTTATGCACATTTAGCGAAGTGCATTAAGTCTAAATACAAGTGTTCCTACAAAGAGGTGTCTGATGATAAAGTTGATGAGATTATGACTTTTATTGATTATTTGGTTCAGAATCCTTTTTAGGTGAGAAAATGAGTGCTATTTTGTATGAACCCCCTGTGGTTGGGTTGATTGGTTTAGGTCACTTGGGGAATGCGCTATTAGAAGGCATATTTAATCACACTCCACACATGATTAGGGCTTCTGATGTCCGACCCATTATTCTAAGTGACCCTAAGTTCTCTCACATTCCTGTTATGCAAGACAATAGGCGACTTGCGAAAGAAGTAGGAGTTCTTATCTTAGCCGTGAGGCCGCAAGACATGGAACAAGTATTAGATGAAATTTCTGATTTCACAGGTTTGATAATCACTTTTGCCGCAGGACTTCCTTTACAGTATTATTCTTCGCGGGTGCGCGAGGCGACTATTGTGAGGGCTATGACGAATTTATCTATTGCTTACGGGCAAGGCATGACCGCATGGGTGACAAGTGCGGAGAGTGTGGACGAAGATGTTTGGATAGCAAATGCGTTATTTTCAGATTTAGGTAATTGTATTAGAGTGGCGGAGGCAGATGAATCTCATTTGGATGTCGTTACCGCTTTATCAGGTTCAGGGCTTGCTTACTTAGCCCAAGTTTTTGATAGTATGAAGGTTGTGGGAATGGAACATGGCTTATCTGAGAAGGATGCGGAATTAACAGTATTAGAAACAGTTAAAGGATTATTGACCTTGTATCGGAATACGGATTTAAGTTTAGATGAGATTGTGTCGAGCGTTGCTTCACAAGGGGGAACAACGGAGGCGGGCTTACAAACGATGCGAGCCAAAGGTTTAGAAACGGCTTTGAAGCAGGGTTTGGAAGACACTATTTCTAAGTGTAAGGACTTGGCTGACTCTTGAAGTTCAGGGCTAAGGTTCTTATAGTCGTGCAGATGAATAGGGGCAAGTGAGTTAAATGGTTGTTAAAGAGTCCATAGATACGGTTGAAGAAGGTGCAAGAGAATTGGCATCAGTCCCAATGCTTTTGGGCGTTGCGGCTGTGTTATCATCAGGAGCAGTTATCTCATCCTATATGGGGCTATTTGGTAGTCGCTCACAATTAGTGAGAAATGTAGGGCTTGGTGTATTTGCATCGGCTCTGGTTGGATATGCGGCTCGCGGAGATACACTCTTTGAGGGTGAGATGAGCAGAGGCGTTCAAGCCTTTAGCGGAACTCTCGGACTTCTGGCCTTTACTCAACTAATTCGTAGCATTCACTCTGAAGGATTTATGGCTGAAGGCGACCCTTCAGACATAGTTTATCCTGATGGTGACGGTTCAGTTATTGGACAAACCACTACTACTACTACAACCGACCCTCTTGGACAGCAAGCAGGTGCTTCAACACCTAACAACCTATTACAAGACCAACTCGATTACCGCCACGAATACGAGTTAGTTGATTACCGAGATTTGGGTCAATACAATCCTCTCGACAGTCATCGAGCAGATATAGGTCACGCACCTCCTGTGTGGATGGCGGAAACCGTTCCAACCATTAGACAAGACCCTATGGTAGTTGATGCTTCTAATCTTGATGTAACAGGAAAGTCTGCGGATGTTTTCAATTCGTGGATTCTTCCAACTGTTATGAGAAACAGCGCAGGTAATAGTGGTCATGGTGTTATTCAGAACTTCGGTGCTGAATACGGTCGCAAGGGCAATCATGTTCAAGGTGCAGTAGGCTACGGTTCAATAATGGGACAGTAATACTTCTTACTTCCTTTCTTACGCGCATAGTATAGTGTGGTGGCGAGAGTGGGATTTGAACCTACGAAGCACTACGCACAGAATCTTAAGTCCTACCTCTTTGACCAAACTTGGGTATCTCGCCCTGTTTTACTTGATTCTCACATAGCATTTAAGACTCCCTCCAAAATGCAAGACTTCATATAGTGCAAAAAGTGGTCATTAGTTGTCCCTCAGTAAATCGGGGGGCAACAAAACCAAAAAATAAAAATGGAGATGAAAAATATGGCAATGAGAAGTCAGATATATGAATGGACTAACCTCGCCCCTGGTGGAACAGGAAGCACACTCTCCCGTAACATAGCAGACCTACCTGTTGCTATGACGGCGGGCGACCAAGCATCTGTTTTCACAGGCGGTATCGGTTACAACATTACGAAGCCCGCAGAAACGACCGCCACGCAGTTTGTAGTAATAGAGGACATAGCGTGTTCCCCTGATGACACCACCAATGTAGGTGGAAATGTCCAAATCAGGATTAACACAACCGATTACTTTCAGAACCCCGATGTTACCTCAATGTCAGGAGTATCTGGAACTGCAAGCCCTTACCCAAGAGGGGCAAGCGATGGAACTAACAACTTGTTAAAGTCCTTCGACCTATACCCAGATGTTTATGTCCTACCTGGACAAGTTTGGGATGTTCTATACACAGCAGGAACTACTCTTGTTGCGGGAACTACCGCAGATGGTGTCGCCGCATTCATCAAGTACACTTTGTATGATGGCCCTGACGCACTTATCGCAAACAAACTACTTGAATTGGGAATTACTGTAAATCCAGCAAATGTGGATTGGTATAAGAGAACCCTTATCGAACAGCAAGCAGGAGGTTTTTAAGATGGCAATGAGAAGTCAAATTTATCAATACTTAGCAACAGCAGACAGCACGAGCCAGAACAGCATATTCGTGGGTGGAGATGGTAACAACATCACGAAGCCAGCAGAAACAACTGCTACACAATTCGTGGTTATTGAGCAGGTCGCTTCGACCCCAACCCTACCTAACGCTACCGCAGGTGCAACAGGTGTCGGTGCTTTCACACAAGTTAGAATCAACACAACCGATTACTTCCTGAACCCAGACAACCGCCCTAACGAGGGTGTCCCTGGAACTGCAAGCCCTTACCCAAGAAGCGTTCAGTTCCAACCATCCTTCAATCTATACCCAGATGTTTATGTCCTACCTGGACAAGTTTGGGATGTATTGATTGTCGTCACAGGCAATTCGGGAACAGCCGCACGACCAGAGGCATTCGTCAAGTACACTTTGTATGACGGCCCTGACGCGCTCATCGCTAACAAACTCCTTGAATTGGGAATATCTGTATCACCAGCAAATGTTGATTGGTATAAGAGAAGCCTAATCTCGGCACAGTCAGCCCCTCCTGCACCCCCACAGGATTAAGCGTTTAACCGTTTGAGTCTTAAGTGACTCTTAAGGTGGCTTACCTCTAAGGTGCAAACATGGAAGACAAAGAGGCAAAGGTGGGAGAGGTTTAACCTCTCTCCCTTAGCCCGACTGTTGATAACATAAGGTGAGTGGGTGGGAGATATTCGTATCTCTCCCCATTCACCCTTTTTTTAATTCAGATTTCATTTGAGTCGTTGCTAACGCTCATATAGTGGCTGGCGTTATTTAGACCATGAACTCTATCGCAGACTCTAAAGTAGCCCTTATTACAGGTGTTAATGGAATGGATGGTAGCCATTTGGCTGATTTGCTTTTAGAAAAGGGCTATCGCGTCTATGGTTTGGAACGCAGAACTTCTAAACCTAACCGAAGTAATACAGCACACCTTGAGGGAAACCCTAATTTTACTTTCATCATTGGGGATTTAGGCGACCAAAACTCTTTGTTACGAGCCTTGAATCAATCCACTCCTACTGAAGTCTATAATTTAGCCGCACAGTCTTTCGTGGGGTCTTCGTGGACTATTCCTGAACAAACAGGCAACATAAATGGGTTGGGAGTTTTAAGAATGTTAGAGGCTATCAGAGAATATCAAGATAACACAGGACATGAAGTGCGATTCTATCAAGCGGCTACAAGCGAGATGTTTGGGAAGATGGTGGAAAATCCTGCAAAGGAAACTACACCATTTTATCCCCGAAGCCCTTACGGAGTAGCGAAACTATACGGGTATTGGATTACTAAGAATTACCGAGAGTCTTATGATATGTTTGCGTGTTGTGGTATTCTCTTTAACCATGAGTCTGAAAGGCGCGGTATTGAGTTCGTGACGCGCAAGATAACGGATGGGGTCACGAAGATTAAATTAGGATTGGAAGACTCTATTTCATTGGGTAATCTTGATTCGTGTCGTGATTGGGGTTATGCGCCTGATTATGTCGAAGGGATGTGGCTTATGCTTCAACAAGATGAACCTGATGATTTTGTATTAGCCACAGGAAACACCCATTCTATCCGAGAATTTTTAGATTTGGCTTTCAAGGAGATTGGAATAACTGATTGGGATGGTTATGTTAAGCAAGACGCTCGATTTATGCGTCCTGCTGAAGTTGATGTCTTGAGAGGGGATGCTACTAAAGCCTTGAAAGAATTAAATTGGAAACCGAAAGTAAATTTGGATGAAATGGTAAGGATAATGGTAAGAGAAGACCTGAAAAGAAATTCTGCACTTCTTTATCAACTTAATAGGTTGGAAGAAGAATGAGAGTTGGTGTGGTTTCTTTGGGTTGGCCTCCTGTGTGGGCTGGTGGTGAAACTTATCTCTATCGTATCGTGGATGCCTTGAATGAAATGGGCATAGATGCTAAAGGAATTACGGCTACAAGTGCGGATAATAATTACGGGTCAAGTGATGATAATGCGATTCGCATTATCCCTCCTTTCGCGCCAACAATTACTAAAGACACTATCAAGATAATGTTTCAAGATACGGAAGACAATTATCGTAGTCTTTCTAAAGAGGAGCAACTTGAGAGAATGAAGATTTGGAGCGATATGATTAATGAGGAATTAGAAGAAAATGAATTCGATATTGGAATTATCTATGTGGAAAACTTAACTTCTCTCTCGATTATTGATTACAAGGAACTCTTTGGCCGTCCATTCAAAAAATTGATTTCCATTTCTTTTGATGTGGATTACAATTTGTTTTTGGAATATGAACGAGATTTAGAAAAGCATCAAACTTTGCTGAATAAAGTTGAAGAAGTAAGTTCGCACTTGAGAGCGATGAGTAAGTCGGAATACAAAAATCTCACCACACGCCATTACAATCCTGAAATGGAAGGCATACTACATTTGACCAATTTTACCCAACAAGTAATAAATAGGGTATTTGGAAAACGGGACTATGAGTTTGTTTTACACCCTTTGATGGAGAAAAAATGGTTAGAAACTCCTCTTTCCTCCTTAAATCTGAAGTCCAATAAGGGAGATTTCGTAGTAGGCATGATAAATCCTATTCCCAAAAAGGGTTCGGATATAATGCTCCAAGTTATTGCTCAATCACCTTATCAGTTTAAGATTTTAGAGGGTGGTCATGGTAATGGGAACATATTTCGGATGTCTTTACACGATGAATACAGTTATGGTTTTGGAGATAGGGTTGAATTGATTCATTATGTGGAGGACATCGTGGAGTTCTTTGATTCTATTGATGTTCTCTTTATGCCTTCGATGATAGAAGGTTATGGGCAAGTAGCCCATGAAGCGATGGTGCGAGGAACGCCCGTAATAACTAAAAAATTCCCTACGATTCAAGAAGCCACTCTCAATAAAGCGTCTTTTGTTGACCCTCACGATTATCAAGATGTGGGCAAATGGTTAGCCTGTCTAACGGACATTTACGAAAATCAAGAAGAATGGCGGAACAAAACTCTCATTAGTCGCAGAGGTTTAATTGATAGACAACATCGAGAAGTCGGTGATTTCATAGATTTTCTCATTCAAATGGGGGTGGAGAAATGAATATAGGAATTGTTAGCCTTACGGCGATGCCTTCGTGGGGGGGTGCGGAAATTTATCTGGATAGATTAAATCGTTTCCTAAATGAGCATGAACATACTTCGATTCTTTACACCGCAACCCCTGAAGTGGAAGGATATGATAATGGAAGTGAAAGTTATCATCGGATAGTTTTGCCCGATATTAAGCAAGCCATTAAGGATAATGGTGTAAAAAAAGGAGTATCATCCATACTTTACAACCAACTCAACCAATTAGAAAATGGGACGAATGATTGGTGGGATGAGTTAGAATTGCACCTACGCACCCTACCTAAACAAGACATTGGTATTGTCTATGTTCAAACGCTTTATCCTGAAAATATTGCTATTGTATTAGAGAGATTACAACCTTATTTCCGAAATTTAGTCACTACTTCATTTGATATTGAACCAACCTATGTGGAATATCTTTATGAGGAGAATAAGAAGACTCCTAAGTTGACTTTATTGGAAACCTTTGAGCGAGTAAAAGATAAGTTAGTAGCGGAAGTTGGGGAACTTAATGATTCTGTCTTGATGTGTAAGCAGAATGTTGCTGAAGTGGATTATCATTTGCACCTCACTCATTTTCATCAAGAAATTATGCAATACCTCAAACCCACTAAGGGTTACGATTTTGTGTTGCACCCATTAGTGCAAGGAGAATGGACGAGAGGTATAGATTATGGGAGTCATTATCAACCTGTCGTGACTGACCCTGCGGAATATACGCTCGGAGCGATAAATCCTTGTTGGAAAAAGGGGAAAGCGTTACTTGCTCAAATTATTGCCCGCACTCCACACAAGTATTTGATTTTACAAGGTGGGTGGGGTAATGGAGAAGATTTTCTTAATTATTTGCAGGAGGAATATGGGACTACTTTTCCTGACCGTGTAAGATTGGGAGATTACAGTCAAGATATGATAGGTTATTTTGATATTCTGGACGCATTTCTTTTTCCATCTTGGCTTGAAGGATATGGACAAGTCGCCCATGAATCTATATTAAGACGCACTCCTGTTATTACCACAAATTATCCCACTATTCATCAGGCAACCATTGGGAAGGGCAAGTATGTTCCCTTAACAGAGTATCTGAATGTTGAGATGTGGTTGGAGGCTCTCAAAGATGTTTTTGATAATCAGGAGTATTGGCATTTTGAGTGTAATGATGGGGCGTTGATGCTTCTTAATAGAACGATGTTTAATGGGCAGGATTTCCTTCAATACTTAGAAATGATAAATCAGAAGGAAGAAATGTCCCATAAACACATCGCTCATTTGATTTCACAGAATAATTTATTGGAGGATTAAGTATGTTTGATGTTATTATTCCTGTGTATAAGACTGAGCCAGATTACTTGCGCGAAGCGATTGATTCAGTCCTCAATCAGACCTATACTAATTTCCACATATACATCTCGGACGGCACTCCCGAAAACCATGAATGGCATTCCACTAAGACTTTAGCAGATTATGATGATGAGAGGATTCATATTATTCAACAAGAAGGTAAAGGGATTGCCGATGCTCGCAACCAAGCAGGAAAAATGGGGAAGAATCCCTATATTGCTACATTGGATTCAGATGATACTTGGTTTGAGTTGAAATTGGAATACTACAAACAACTTCTTGACGAGAATCCTAATTTAAGTATTATTTGGGGGGAAGCGCAAGTTACGGCAGAACTAACGAGTGTAAAGGGAGAAACACGGAAGATTACAGCGTTTGGAGGAATTTGTTGGGGGTGGTCAGAAACCCTACCTCAACACAGATGGTTTAGAGTATGTTGGAATCCTTTGATGACTTCCACACAAGTTTATTCTCGGAAAATCATAGAATCGGTAGGATGGTGGAATCCTACTCTTACAATGGGAGAAGATACTGATTTGAATGTTAGAATACTAAAGGAATATCCTGATGCACATCAAGTTGAATCCTGTGTGGGAACTTATCGAGTGCATCCCACTCAGACCACTAAAGGAGGGGATTCACATGGAGTGGAATCGGGGATTGGTATTCAAACACGCCCTGATACCTTTGATAATATGTTTAGAGAATTAAAGCAACAAGAAGAAGGTATAGATGAGAAGTATTGGGATTGGTTATACGAAATAGTAAATTCTAACCGACAACCCGATATTGGAGAAGTAGTGGAATTTTCATTAGTAGGGGGTCGGAGGTTTGTCTAAATATGAATGGCCTTTAATGGCTAATGCGATTGGAGAGGAAGAAAAATCCGCTATGCTGAATTTTATTGAGTCAAGCAATCGTTTTACTAACGGGCCTAAAGTGAAGGAGTTTGAAAGAAAGTGGTCACAATGGTTGGGTATCAAACATTCCGTCTTTGTTAATTCTGGTTCTTCGGCCAATGCCTTATTATTGTGGGCCGTTAAACGCCGTTTCTTTGACCCTGAAGATAAGGAAATGGTTGTCTTAACACCTGCTTGCACTTGGGCTACCAATCTCGCCACTCTGCAACAATTTAATATCCGTTTTGTTGTGTGTGATAATGACTTGTGGGATTTTGGGTTTTCTGAAGATACCTTGAAAGAGGTCAAAATGAATTATCCCGATGTTAATGTTATTTGGGCCACACATCTTATGGGTTCTCCTGTTAATATGGATTTAATAGATGAATATTTTCCTGATGCTCATATTATCGAAGATTGTTGTGAATCGCATGGGGCAGACCTAAATGGGAAATTAGTAGGGACTTTTGGTGTTGGTTCGACTTTTAGTTTTTATTTCGGTCATCACATGACAACCATTGAAGGTGGAATGATTTGCACTAACGATACGGATTTTTATCATTTGTTGTTAATGCTTAGGTCACATGGTCTATCAAGAGAACTTCCTGCTGAAGTAAAACAAAAATTTGAAAGAAAGAATCCTGAGATAGATTCTCGGTTCTTATTTCCTGAAGGGGGTTTCAATTTCCGAAGCGGCGAACTAAATGCGGTCATAGGGTTGACTCAATTATCACATTTGGACAGGTTCATTCAGATACGAAAGGAAAATGTGATACAGTTTGATAGCATTTTACGAAAGCACCCTCAACTATTCAAACCGTTCAATCTGAAGGGGAACAGCAGTATGGTTCTTCCTTTCATTTGTCAAACTTCTCAAATTCGGAATACAGTTTTAGAAAAGTTAGAAGAACAGGGGATTGAAACGCGACCATTTTTAGTAGGTAATATTCTTAATCAACCTTTCGTGAATGCCCTTGAAGTTGTAGCCACCCCTAATGCAGATTTCTTAGATAAATGTGCATTCTATATTGGGAATAATCAATTTGTAGGAAAAAAAGAACTTCGACTGTTAGAAAAGGCACTTTCAGAGGTTTCTCTATGAAGATTCTTATTTGCACGATTGTTAGAAATGCTGAATTGACCATTCAGAGATGGTGGGAAAATGTAACGAAGATAGCCACACTTTATCCTGAAATTGAATTTAGTATCTCAGTATATGAAAATGATTCTCTGGATAATAGCAAAAATCTCTTAACCGAAGTAATGAAAGATTCTTCCGCTTATTTTAGTGAAACTTTCTTAGGCTCGGAAGACCTTCAGACTGATTTTTATGCAAGTGTGGTGGATGGGGTGCGAGTGGAAAACTTAGCCAGAGCAAGAAATAATTGTTTTGACCAAGTTAAAAGGTTGGATGAATATGATTATGCGCTGTCGGTGGAGGTGGACGCTCATTTTACCGTGAGCAGTTTAGGATTATTGTTCCAGAAAAGCGGCCAATGGGATATTCTTTCTCTTACATCTTACACCCAACCGTCCCTTACCCCATCTCCTTTTTATGACCATTGGGCTACCCGCCTTACTGATAAAGAAGATATGTGGGATAATGAAATTACAGAAGGTGTGCCGTTGTTCAAAGGGTCATTATCTCCCTTACACCCTCAAACTTTGGTTTCCAATAAAATAGATGCTATTCTTCCTGTGTATGCGACTTTTAATTTGGTGTGTTTATATCGGATGAAACCTATTCTTGAAGGATGTCGCTTTTCGGGATATTCAGAAAGACTTGAAAGTTTTGACTGTGATACGACTGTTATCTGTGAACAGTTTCACCAAGCAGGTTATCATAAGATAGGAATGATGCCTTACATAGAAGTTTTCAATGACCCATTACATGAAATTGTGCCTCAAAAAACGCTAATATCAACCCTACGAAAAGAAAATTGTTGTGACTGAAATTATGCCTCTCAATAAAGGCCATTTAGAGGGGGTTTTACACAGACCTGTGGGACACCCCTTCTTACCCTTTCTATCAGGCCACAGAAGCGTTGGAAGGGATTGAAAAAGACCATTTCTGCAAGATAACCTAAGTCTTCTTAGAATGGTGCAAAATTACAGACGCTCACTCTCATAGTTTTTCTTCATATTAAGTAAATACTCATCGGTGAGAAAATCAGGTCGCTCAATGAATTTTGAGCCATTATCTATTCCATCCACTCGTTGCAGAATGTGTAATGGATGAGTTCTGGCTGAAGCATATTCCTCATTACTTGAGGCTCGACACTCATGTAAGACCTTTTCATACCATCGCCAATACCATGTCCAATGAGGAGTCGGATTGTGACGAGTATTATCTTTCAAGGCTTGAAACATTTTTTCTGCGGAAAATCTCCTATTGTTGGGTATAACAGATGTGTTGAATCGTGTATGTCCCGATTCTCCCCCTTGCATCGTGGATTCACTATTATGTCGGTAACTTCCCAGATAGACAGGACATTGAATACATTGGTTGGGATGATACCACATAAACTTCCAATTAACTTCCATGTCCTCCCCCATCGTCATAAAGGGATTCCACCCTCCAAATTTTTCTAAGGATTTTCTCTCATACACTATGGTCGAAGTCATTAGAGGACTCCAATAAAGTCTTAACCACCTATGTTCAGGTTTAGTAGTTTCCCATTCTTCAAAATACCCTGCACGATATGTCGGTTCATCCGTGTCCATTTCATATTCTGCCGCACCCCACAGCATTTTAGGTGGCTCATCTGAATTTTCTATTCTAAGTTTAAGATACTCTAATTTCCTTATGTCCCACACATCATCCGAATCTAAAGTGCAGACATACGGATTAGAACCTACTTTGAATGCTTGATTCCGAGCATCGGAAATTCCAATGCCAACCTGTTGCAGAATATGAATCCGCTTATCATCTATATCTTCAAGTATTTTCTGGCTGTGGCGAGCGTGGTCAGGTGGCGCACCTTCTGAGATGTAAATTTGAAACTCTTGACAGGTTTGGTTTAAGACTGACTGAATTGCTAATCTTAGATAAATAGGATTAGATTTGAAAGTTGGTATAATCACATCAAACATTAAAATCCCTCCATCCTAATTCTAAAGGATGTTCCTTAAACTTTGACCCATTCTCTGTTCCATCAACTCTAAGCAAGATATAGTTTTTCCAATCCCTTTCATTGGGATTGTCACTTGCGATGCGATGTTCTTGAACTATTTTTTCTAAGTGTAACCAATAATTCGGAGGATAGGATTTAGTGGATTCTTGTTTTAACTTTTCAAATGTGGTCTTAAACAACTGTGGGCGGTCATTCGGGTTTAGACCGTTTCTTAGATTTTCCTTGAAATGAGATTCATTGAGTGTGGTTTGGTTTTCATGCTTACGATAATAACCCATATAGCGATTGATTTGAAAACAGGACTCTGAGTAGGATTTTATCATTCTCACATTCAACTCTGTATCTTCACCCAGAAACAAATTTTCATTCCATAATCCAATTTTTTCTAATTCATATCTCCGAAAGACAATAGAGGATGTAGCAAGAGGCAACCAATAAATCCGAAACCATCGGTGTTCCAGAGCAATAGTATTCCAATCTTCCATAAAACCTGTTCGATAATCCGTTATATCACCTGTCCACCTTAATTTGACCGCCGACCACATCATCACAAGATTATTTTGTTGAATAAACCGCGCCACATACTCTAATTTTCTTTCAACCCATACATCATCAGAATCGAGGAGAGCCACATAAGGATTATTACCTACTCTTACGGCTTCATTTCGTGCATTAGATGGCCCAACCCCTGTTTGTTTAAGAAGATGAATCCTCTCATCATCATAGTGGGCCAAAGTTTGCTCAATTTGGATGGGAGAATCGTGGGGTGTGCCGTCACAAATGTAAATCTGGAAGTCCTGATAAGTTTGATTCAATACAGAATCAATGGCTTCTTTCAAAAATTCAGGGACAGAATTGTAAGTAGGAATAATAACATCAAACATAAACTTCATTCTCCATTATGAGAAGTTCCTATTTAGTTGTTCCCTTATTTAGATAACCAAATCTGCACTCACTAATATAGTGGATAAGATAATTAAAGGTGATACAGATGAGCCGTCCAAAAAATTCCATTGATTCTGATGAAGAAATTCTTGAGATAATGGGTTCTTCGATTACCGCCAAGAACATAGAAAATCTGTTGGATGTGATAAATGCACACAATAAAGATAAGTCTGAAGAAGATTCGGTTGATAGCGTGATTGAAAATTATTTCGATGAGGCTAATTATGCTCACACTACGACTCATTATGAAGATTTTGAGTCTGCGATTATGCGTCTTTGTGCTTATCAAGTAATCAAACGAGATTACACTATTGAGGAGTGTTGGTATATCAAGGAAGGAAACTTCAGTCGGTCGGCAAAAAAGTTACCCCCTCTTTTTGGGAATTGTGTAGTGCGGGATTCTTTCAAACTGACAGAAACTAAAGTTCCCATCCCTCGCCGAGTGACCTTTTTCTGTCGGAGAAAAAAAGACGACTCCAAATGGGTATTTCATTTTAACACTTGGGATGACGAAATGTGTGAATTTGAACTCTTTACTGAAGGTCATCATAAAGAAGTGAAAGAAGTCATAGAATCTATTGATAAATACTTTGAAACTGAAGGGCCGTTAAAAGGAGGGTGTTTCACACCTCAATGGAAGTGGGTGAACATCGAAGAAAGTGATTGGTCGAAAATCATCTTACCTTCTGAGATAAAAGATTCTTTGGATTTGAATGTGGTGAACTTTGTTAAAAATTTAGACTTATATGAAGAACATGGACTTCCTACTTCCAGAGGTGTCTTATTAGTTGGGCCACCAGGAACGGGAAAAACTCTGACAATGGAAGTTATCTTGAACGAGTTTCCTGATATAACTCGGATTTATGCTCCTGCTGAAACTCTTTCTCAACCTGGTGCGATTAATGAGTGCTATCAATTGGCGCGTAGGTTAAGTCCCACTATTGTTATCATTGAGGATATAGACACTTTAGGGCAAGCCGAAGGGCATCAAGACCGCAATATTTATGTTTCTCAATTATTATCCTCATTGAATAGTGTGGAATCCAATAAGGGTGTAATCACTTTGGGTTCATCCAATTATCCTCAAGCGTTAGATATTGCTTTAAGAGATAGACCAGGTAGGTTTGATAGTCGGATAGAGTTTCCTATGCCTAATACCAAAGGAAGGGAAAAGATTCTATTGAAATATGCCGAGCCTTTCAAGATAAAAGGAATAAAATGGGACAAATGGGCAAAAAAGACAGATAATTTCTCTGGGGCGTGGTTAAGAGAGTTAGTTACCACCGCTTTTTCTCTGGCGGTTCAGAACCGAAAGGCTAATAATGAAATTGTCCTAACCGATGTTCAGATGAACCACGCATACACTTTAGTTACAGAATCGAGAAATAAGGCGAATACCCTGTATTCGCAAGAAGAAGAATTGGAAACATCTTATTACTGAGGCCATATCATGTGTAGTTTATCTGACTTTGAATCGGAAGCGTCTAAATGGACATTAAAGTTCCCTCGTAAATATGGGGCAGAAAGAATAAATGGGCTTCCTTCTATGAGAGGAGAGTTTGAAAACCTATTTCAGACTCACGGAATACCCCCAAGCCCCGAAGTCTTTGCACAAGCGGTGTGGAATGGTTGCACTAAAGTTAAACCCGCATTAGAGGAAGATGTGAAAGCGAGAGCAAGGAGAGCGCATCCCTCTTTTGTTAGAGAAGCGCATTTTCAATTAGTGCTTGCAGAACGATTGCATGGAGTAGCAGAAGTATTATCCAATGTGGAATTAGATATGAAGAATAAAACGGACTTTCTAATCACTTCTGTAACCGCCCCTATACAACTCCGTATTCATACTTTCACTAATACTCCAAGAGGAAATCGGTTTGCTGAGATGCGAAAAAAACAACCTGTAAGTCAGACTAAGTATTCCCCCCAAAATGGGATTGAAGATACACTTATCGTGGATATGAAAGTCACAATCGCGAAAGGAGAGGGAACAGAACTCGACAATGGTTTATGGTTGTATGACTCAGGCCATGCCGATGAAGTCTTTGATACCCTACATGAGATTCATGTTGCAGAAGGGTTTGACTTTTAAGTTTTGCGCCTCAGTAAAGCGAATCCTCATATAGTTGAGGTTACACTTCTGCTTAGGGATAGTATGAGTCGTAACTTAGATGATGTCTTACAAAGAGATACTGATGGTAAAGTTACATGGTTGGTTTCCACCGTTAACGATATAGACAAAAGAGTGGAAGTCATTGAAACTAATCACTTAACCCACATCGAAGACGAAATTAGCATTCTTCGTAAGGGAATGATGTTAATCGCGGGTGTGGGATTAACTATACTCACAGGGATGAATGTGCTTTAGTTTCATTCCCGAAAGACAAGCCTTCTTATAGTCCTTCAACATAGTTAAGATGAGGATTCTGTATGAGCGATGCGTTTTCTTTTGTTGGCGACCACAAATGGACTATACTCGGAGGAGTGGCTATTGGGTTTATTTTCCGTAGTCAACTATCCGAAATGGCTTCCAAGTTCAGAGATTCAATAAGTGATAGTAAAGCCGCAGAGTTAGTTTTGCGCCCCAAACCTTTAGATGGGGTATGGAGTGGTCGCACCACAGGTCAAATCCGCACCGAAAGAGATGGCCCGTTGAAGATGACCAACAGAAGTCGTGCTGTCGGTCAGAGTATTGCTACTAATCCTGCATTGGCTATAACCGACAGCCCCGTTCCTATGGCAAATGTTCACGACCCTAACATGGACACAACTCTGTGGGAAGGAAAATTCACAGATGGTGCTTTGAAATACACAGTTTCCTCTTTCGGTTCTAACTATTCAGGTTCGGCTATCGGCGTTCAGTAATGGAAGAAAACCATCGTTGTAACGAAGAAAATGCAACAGGTTCCACAGATTAAAGGGATAAGATAAGAAGCCAAGCCTTCTTATAGTCTGACGACATACTCTGAATGAGGTATCACCATGCGTAAGAGATTCATGGAAAAAGGTGCAGAACAAGGTTTATGGAACGCAGAGTCTTTCTCTGTGGAATCGAGTGATGGTGAAGAAGTCCATAAAGAGAGTAAAATGAATATTCCTTTCAAAGACACTCTCCAAAGCGTTAGAAACGACCCTTTTACATTAGGACTCCTATGCCTTTCAGCCACTTCCGCCCTCGCAGGGTTCTCAGTTAAAGATGATGTGCTACAAGCAAGCACTAAGTCAGGATTAAAAATGTCATCTCTCGTAATGGGTTCTTTTGCTTTAGGTCGTTTAAGTCGTAATTCGGATGTTAAATCCATGTCGGAATCATTCGCGATGGAAAGGATGCAGATGGAACAAGTCTTGGATATGATGGAACACGAACAAGAGGAAAAAGAGGAGGAAGCGCGAACACACGAAAGAAGAAACTTCTTCGATGTTGGAGGGGGAATTCTGAACTCTTTCCACAATACGATGGGGTCGAGTTTAACTAACAGTAGCAACGCTTACACCACTCGCGCACATGGGCAAGACCCCTTTGCACAGATTCGTTACTAATCACGCCCTGTAAGTGCATTTAAGTAGCATTACACCCTAATTTTAGTGGTAGTCTTATGAATAAGTTATCTAATGTCTATTGTTTGGGGTGCAAAATGCGTCATCCCGAAGTGGAAATTAATGAAGTAATTGAAATGTCGGTCAGAGGTTCGACCCGTTATCAAGGCAAAGGAGTTTGTGAAAATGGGAAAACATGGTGTAAGATTTTGAAACAAGAAGAAATCCCTGTTGACTACTTAGATTTGACCCCTAACGAGGCGGGTGATTCAATGAGTGTGTTTGAAAAGGGCGCGGCGATTGCTGGTGAGAAAGAACCTGTGGTTGAAGAACCTGTGGTTGAAGAACCTGTGGTTGAAGAACCTGTGGTTGAAAAACCTGTGGTTGAAGAACCTGTGGTCGAAAAACCTGTGGTTGAAGAACCTGTGGTTGAAGAACCTGTGGTTGAAGAACCTGTGGTTGAAGAACCTGTGGTTGAAGAACCTGTGGTTGAAGAACCTGTGGTTGAAGAACCTGTGGTTGAAGAACCTGTGCGGATTCCACAACCTATGATGCCTTCAGAGATAGAAAGTTTTGATATTCCAATGCCTCCTAAGTTGGAGGATTCTCCCGAAGATTCTGTTGCGGAAATGGATTGGGAAGATAAAGGTGGAGCGGTGGTAACACCCGCTATCCCTCCACGCCCGATGCGGGTTAGACCACCTACTTCTCGCCCCCGAAGGATTATTCGCTCACCATATATTCCTGAACGGCAAAGGGTTGAAGAATCACCCTCCAAGATTCCTGATGCCGCAGAAATAGATAGGGCAAGAAAAGTTGGGGAATTCATGGGTCGAAGTATGTTTAACGCTGTTGGGGATGAATATGTTAAGTATCTGAGAGCGAATTGGAACAAAACAAAGATTCCAACTGAACATTTTGAGTATTTTGAAGCCGCATACTTGGCTGGAGGGGCTAAAGAGGTTGCTGAAAATAAGGCGGAAGAAAGTCAAATGGATGCTCGGACTATTGCGGGAATTGCAGGAATTGGTATTTTAGCCGCTTGGTTTGCGAGTCAAATTAACAATACTGACAGCCCATAGATTTATGATGTTGTGCTGTTACCTTTCTATGGTGTTGTAATGGGTGTAAGACGACAAGCGTATGTTTTTACTATCGCAGATAATGGTTTAGACTCTGTTGCTGACTTAGAGGCTTTCGCTAACAAGCCCAAGAGTATCTTCACTTCTAATGATGTGGGAAGCACTAAAGATAAGAATTACCCCCGCGCCAGCACATCCATAAATCAGTTCATCACCGTTGAGGCTATGGGTTCGACACCAGGTTTCCGTAACGCATCCGCTTCTGCATGGAATCCTAGAGGAGCATTAAATCTTCTGATAGAGAATACCTATTTTTACAATCAACCTGATGGGACTTGGAGTGAGGGGTTAACGGGGACAGCATCTCCTTATCCTGTATCAGTTCAACGCCAGCGTTCCTATAATGCGTTTCCGAGAGTTTATTTCGATGAAAATACTAACTACGATGTGACTTATTACATGGGTAATTCTATTATTGGAGAGCCTGATAATTTTGTGGCTGCGGAATATGTGCAGGTTACGCTAGGGTGATGTGGAGGTGATAATATGGTAGCATCATTGTTTAAGAAAATAATAGATATTGATACTTTTGCGACATATCCTGACGGCAGTTTAGAGGTCGCGTGTCGCGCACAAATTTCTGATTATACAGTTGGCACAGTTAACATTCAAGATATGGCGTATGATGAAAATAGTTCCATGATGTGCGCCGTAGGTAATTACTTTTCTGATGGGACAGCCACGAATACAGGTGGTGATACAATTGCTACACAAGGTATTCCTTTAGTGGCTTTAGCAACCGCAGGTGCTACAACTCCTGCTACTACTACTTGGACACTTGTTCCTCAATACGATTCGGTGGATATTACACTTCAAACCCCTCAAACAGAGCAATCAGGGTTAGTTTCAGTAATTGCTTTACCTGCTGGAAAGTCAACTAATTGGGTTAATGAAACTTGGTTGGCCGTAGGCCATGCGAATACTGATTTCACGGCTATGGGAGGTGGATTTTCGGCTCAAGTCGCTCCGAACAGCAATATGACTCCTCTTATAGTGAGTATTCGGACAGATGGTACTACTACTTTTGAAAGTTCAGTTAATGCAGGTTCTCGGCCTTCATGGGCGTGGACAGGCTTACCTAATCAATATGTAGGAGGTCTGAATCCGAGTTTGTTAGGAGATATTGTTTATTCTGAGCAAAACGACCAATTATTTATAGTGGGGGGTTGTTCAGCAGATGGGTCTGTGAATTCATTTGGGATGTTAGTTGAAACGGATTTTGGAGGGGCTTTTGATACCTTTGAATTTATGTCCAAAGCAAGTAATGGGGTTGGAACACCATCAAGCCCTTGTCTTATCCGAACTTGCACCATTCAAGAAACTGATGTTTCGGGAAATCCGAGTGCAACTAATACTCTGTGTTTGTATGGAGGGGGAAGTAATTATAATGGGGGTATTGGAGGTGGAACGGGAATTTTTGGAGTTTATCAACCTAATTTTTCTCTCTCATGGGGTAGTGGAATCGGGGCCACGAGGGTCGCAACTCTGGCTTCAGGAATATATGTCACAGGAGGTATGTGGATAGATTATATTAACGGAGTTAAAGGTGGAACATCGGACGATTATTTCAATTCCGTGATTTCCATTGAGCGTGTGACTACTGATGGTGAGGATTTGTATGTTATCATGGGAACTTCCAATGATGGGCCAACTATGTTGATTTCTGATGCTCCAATTCAAACGGGTGCAACAGCAACACCTACTGTGTATGATAACACTATCCCCACTTCAGGGAATGCCGATGTTAAATTCCCTGAGATAGATTGGTTTGGGCCGACTCTGCAAGCCAACCTTCCTTCGGGTTACACTCCTGATGCAGATAAATCTGCATACAGTTGTGTGGGTTTAACCAATAGGAAAACCAAAGTTCTATCTGGAGGTATGGTTGATGATGGGGCTATATTTCCACTTTCAGGGCCATCAGGCACAGGTTTCCTGATTTCGATGAGTCGGGGCGCGGTGGATTTCAATACCGATGTTCAGGATAATGGGGAACTTCCTCAAAATACGGCTTCATTCCTGAAATCTTATTACATTCCTAATAGTGAAGTTGATAGATTTTACATTCTGAACTCTCGTATCAATGGATTATTCTTTTCTTCGCCCACATCGGGCAATATGACTGACCTTTCCACCGTAACACCTATTACGAATCATAAAGCAGAAGCCTACTTTGAGTATATCCTCTATGATGGGATTGATGCTCTTATCGCTAAGAAACTTCAACAATTGGGCGTTAGAGTTACTATTACGAACTTAGAGTGGTATAAACAAGATGTCCTTAAACAAGGATTGGATTTAGATGCTGACTTCTTCCGCGAATGGGCGACTTCACAGACTAAAGAAAATGAGAAGCGAGAAAGGTTAGCAGAGTTTTATGGGGCATTCCGCCCACAAAAGCGACAAGTAAGACAAGAGTTCTTTGACGATTACAATAATCGTGAAGAAATACTCAAAGAAATGGATTTCCACCGAGAGGAAAGTCCTCTGGATGATGCCCCTTACAATGATGAAGTGGCTGAAGATATGGAGGCTAAAAAATTAGAAAAAGACTTGGATGATAAAATTCGTATTGAAAAATTGGTGGATGAAGAAACCGCAGATAAGGACAAGACTTGAAATAGTCGTATTACCAACTTAAAGGTATGGTTGACCCATCCAAGAAGTCTAAGAAACCCATGCAAGGGAGTTTGAAGGTTAAAGGTAGTGGTAGCCGTAAAGTCCCTTCCTTCAATGATAGCATGATGAGGTATGTAGGCATCCCTATCGTATGGTGCTGGCTATTGTCGGCTATGACGATTATTTTTATGGGAATTAGCGCACCCGATATGGTTATGCCTATGTTAGAAGGTTTTGTTGCTCTATTGGCTATCATCGGCACTTTAGCCACTTTAATCGTGACTTCTATGTTGGAATTATGGAAAACGGAACAAATGAAAGAAGTTGATGTTATTCCTGAGCGATTGACGCACAGTATTCGGTTGGATGGAGAAGAACGCAGACATATTATGGAGATAGAGAAACTTAAGTTGGCTTTAGAGGCTGACGATTCTATTGCTTTCTTGCGTCAAATGCAGAAGGATAACCTTCCTTCAGAATTAGATTCTCACCACTTTGACCCTGTGCCTCTTAAGTCCAAGAAAAAGAGGTGAAGATATTGATGCAAGAAGATATATACTCTCGCGCTACGGATTGGTATGATGTTTGTGTAGGTGAGTGTTAATGGCTGATGCACTTTCCGCTTTATCTATGGTTGAAGATTATGGACTTCCATTAGTCTTGCTTTTAGGAGCGATTTACGCTCTTTACCGCTTTATGGTATTCGCTCTTTACGAAGTGAAGAATGAGTTTGGCGCACATCACCGCAAGGCTAAAGAAGATATGCAAGATGTTAAAGTCCAACTCGCCGAGATTAAGACTCAACTCGATTTGATGATACGGAATAAATAATAAGTGAATCCCTGCTCTTTTGTGGTTCATTTGTAATATTCTCCTCGCATTTGGGTATGAAGCATTAGGGTTGAACACATAGTTCTGCGAAAATCCAATGTAAGGGTTGAAATAGTCGGACTACCACATAATTTTGATTACTATGGTGGCTGGATATGGTGGACATTGTGATGCGGGAGATTTATACACTCGCCGTTGTTACGATAAAGATGGACATGAAATTATTGCTTACACTTCAAAGGGTCAGCCGATTGGTTTTGACGACAAGACAGGGAAGACCTATTTAACCGCCTTAGATTCAAGCGGCAACGCCTATTCGCCCTACCCAGATGGAATGCCCTATACACTTAATGATGCAGGGGCAATTTCCAATGTAGCAGGTAAGTGGAGGCTTTCGTCAGGTGCAGACCCCCAATGGATTACTCGATTGCTGACCCTTCCTGGCGCACAAGCCCGCATACGAGCCGCTACTACTACTGTTCCCTGGTATTATGATGTTTTCGGACTCCGAAAACAACCTATGCCTGACGAATACAAGGCAGAGGAAGATGAGAGTGGAACAGGTTTTGTGGATTACCTCAAGAGAATCATGCAACTTCCAGACATTAAAGTAGGTCGCGCCCCTACTCGCACCATCGCGGCTGCGGGGGCTATTGCTTTAATCGCAGGAATGATGTATTCTAAAGATGAGTAATGGTGATGTAAATGAGTGAAAAGAAGGCAATCTCTAATCACAACTCTGAGAAGGCCAAAGCCATTAAGACACGCTTCACTATTGAAGCCCTCTCTTTCTTGGGTATCACCATTGGTTTTTCTTTATCCCTATGGAACACTTATCGTTCTTACAAAAATCTAAACCAGCAGTTGAATGGTATAGAATAACTGCACTCTTACCCGAAGGAGTAGGTTTAAGAGTAAGGCGCGATGAATAAGGGTGGTTTTACCTATGTTAGTGGATGCTGATGATGAACCTTTAGACACGCTCCCTGACGAGGTGTTGGAGGAAACTGTCGAGTCGGTAACTGAAAAGGGCGCGGCAGATTCGATAGCGATGGAATACCGATTTTACGAATCTTCTCGCTTGGCTATTGGGGATGCTGAGTATAAGTTAGACCCTGAGTTTTGGGCAACGCAGTTTAGCAGAGATTTTGAGATAATTAAAGAGAGGTTGCGGATGGAGCAAGAGGCTCTTTCCACAGGTGCTATCGTAAGTGAAGCCGATTTAAGTGGATTGGAAACTCCTGTTTTTCATTGGGAAAGGGTTGGGGGTTTAAGGTTGGTTTCTCTCCAACAATTCGTTTTAGAGAGCAATCAAGGAATTTTTCGTGAAGATAGGTTTTACTGTGATAAGGGCAGGGGATGGTTAAAGAAAACGATGTTGACTCTTTCGGAACATGGTTTTCCCTATGCGCGTAAAGTGCAGGTGGAGGGGCGATGGCTTATTGAGGTAAGTCGCAATCCGATGGGGGAATTATGATGGAGGACATTGATTGGGAGAGGTTCTCAGACCCTACTATTATTTCGGCTCGGACTTTGATTCTGATTGTGGTTGGTATTGCTCTTGTTCTTCAGAGTGTGGCTTTGATGATTCAGCCTACGGAGTGGTGGACTTGGCAACTTTTAAGTTTCATTACGGCTACTAACTTAGGGGCGGTGGTCTTAGCCGTTTTAGCCCAGAGGTCAGCCAATGATATTGGTAATGCGTATAAGACTGTTTTTACTCCTTCTTTTTACAAAACCGTTAATTTGTTTTCTAAGTTTCAAGAGTATTTTGAAGCGGAAGCGATAAAAGAAGGGCGAAATTTGGATGATGAAATAAAAGATATTGCTCCGAAGATGTGGAGTTTAATACGCGCCAACTTAGATGTGAAAGAGAACATTCCTTCGCTTGCTCCAATCGCTAAAGAACAGGATGATGATTTATTTGAGTGACCGCTTAAATACAAGCATACATTCTTATAGTCGCCCTGTGAGATATAGTTAGGTATCACACCCACGAACCACAAGCATAAATAGTAGGGCAACCAATTAAAGATACATTAGGAGATGAAAAAATGGCAAATCAAGACCCACAGCCAGAGATTTACCGCGTCAATGCAGCATTCGCACCAGCGACAACCGCAGGAACTACGAGCGTTACTAACATTACCACTTCACAAGCCAACAACGAGGAAGTGCGTGTTTATGCACTTCAAGTGGCTCTCTTAGACGAGTTAGGGACAGGTATTTCGGCAACTGCTACGGACATCGAGTTCGATGTTAAAATTACTGTGGGAGCAAACAATGTTCCATCTCAGACTTTTTCTCTTACCCCTGCTTTGCTTTCCGAAAGCAAGATGCTAACATTACCCTCCCCAATTTTGGTATTGTATCAATACCCAATGTCTGTTACCGTCACTTGCGTTAACGCATTGGCGGCTGGTGCAAACAACGGGCGAACTCTTATCATTAACATGATAAGCGAATTGGCTCTCCAGAAGGTTGCGGGAACATATACGGACAGCGACTTCCCACGCTCTCGCTAAGGTGGTCGTTCCGCTTAAGCGAATGAAGGTGAAGAAAAATGGGCGAACCAACAAGAGGACAGCGCAATCTCAAACAGCCTTATCGCAATAAGGGTTTTCAGATACCTTATAGTCTGGCGGGAGATGCGGTTGACCCGAATCCTCCACCGCCAAGCAGTTATTCCACTACTACTCATGTAGCGACTTCAGCCCATCGTGAGGGTTTAACAAGTCCTGTGCAACAGCGACCTGTCCGTTCCCGTTTCGGTGATAGGTCAGCCTTAATGCGATATAACAACCTAATAACCCCCTGGCATCTTTATCCAAAGGCCGATTCTGCGAATATCATAGAGAGGCAGAAATTAGATACAGGAACGGTGGCTGATGGGGCTTCTGCTGATATTTTTGCAGTTTATTTGACTGATTCTGGGGCATCTCAGACAGGAGCAACCGCCATTCTTGCAGGAACTCCTGATTTGGAATTTTGGAGATTAAAGAAATTTGGTCACGCAGAGTTAAATGGCGTAACAGGAATTACTTATCAGATTTTAATTGACGGCAATATTGCTTTAGCATGGTCTGATTTTCAGTTATCACCTTCTGCTCCTTACAATCAATTGTGGGAGTTTGAGAATCCAATAGTGGTAAAACAATCTATTATTTTCCGTGTGATAAACAATAGCGGTGGAACTTATGATTTTTCTGCCGCAGGAAACGCGGTTGATGGAATTTTCTCAGGTTGGACAGAGCAATATGTGGCTTCTTCCGATACTGACCATACTGATATAACGATGCCCGCATGATTTTAAGTGGCTATTCCTCAACGAGAGGTTTCTTATAGTCTGACTGTTGCATATAAGATAGAGTAATCTATCGAGGTATTTCTATGACTTATCCACTTACAGGAACAGACAGAGGTTCAGGATTACTGAGGGTAAGCACCATAGACCTTGCTACGGATGTTTCTAATGTTACTCACATTAATGTTTCCAACGGGACTTTAGTGGATAATGGGCATGGAGAAGTTACTATCACCACAGGTGGTGGTGGTGCGGCCAACATTACCGTTAAACTCTCAGATAGTTCGGTGAGTGTAGCCAATGTGGACACTATGTCTTTCGATGTTACGGATGGATTTACCATTACTAATGATGGTGGAGGTTCAGTTACGGTGGGAATGAACTCTTTTTGGTATGTTATTTCTGTTGCAGGTCAAACTTCTCTCACTCCTACGGGAGAACAGCCTATTGAGTTCGTGGCTGGAACGAATATGACTATGACTACTGATAGTGGGACTTCGCCTGTAAGCATCACTTGGAATGTTACAAATCCCACAGGTGTTACAGGAGATAAAGGTTTAACAGGCAATACAGGTTTAACAGGTGCAACAGGAGATAAAGGTTTAACAGGCAATACAGGTCTAACAGGGAACGCAGGTTTAACAGGAAATACAGGATTAACAGGTGCGACAGGTGGTATCGGAACTGACGGACTAACAGGCAATACAGGTCTAACAGGTAATACGGGATTAACAGGAAACACAGGGTTGACGGGCAATATAGGTCTAATAGGTAATACGGGATTAACAGGTAATACGGGTGTGATAGGATTAACAGGTCTAACAGGCAATACAGGATTAACAGGAAACACAGGTCTTACAGGTAATACAGGACTTACAGGTAATACAGGATTAACAGGAAACACAGGTCTAACAGGTAATACGGGGGACACAGGTTTTAGGGGATTAACGGGAAACACAGGATTAACAGGGGCAATAGGAGGCATTGGAACTCAAGGACTTACAGGCATAACAGGACTCACAGGAAACACAGGTCTTACAGGCAACACAGGATTAACAGGTGCGACAGGAGGTATTGGCACTCAAGGACTCACAGGTAACACAGGTCTAACAGGAAACACAGGTCTAACAGGGGCAATCGGAGGAATAGGTGATGTCGGAGGCATAGGTGATACAGGTCTGGCTGGCGTAGGTGGTGCGACAGGTGATATAGGGCTTACAGGTAATACAGGTTTAACAGGCAATACAGGACTCACAGGTAATACGGGCTTAACGGGAGTTGCAGGTGGGGTGGGAGATACAGGTTTAACAGGAGATGTTGGTCTAACAGGTCTTACAGGCTTAACAGGTGTAACAGGTGGAGATGGAGTAGCAGGTGGTATTGGAACTCAAGGACTTACAGGAAACACAGGGTTAACAGGTGTAACAGGTGGAACAGGGACAACAGGTGGTGGAGGGACGCAAGGACTCACAGGAAACACAGGGCTAACAGGCAATACAGGATTAACGGGTTCGACAGGTGGTGCGGGAACAGAAGGACTCACAGGAAACACAGGGCTAACAGGCAATACAGGATTAACAGGTTCAATAGGTGGTATCGGCACTCAAGGACTCACAGGAAACACAGGGCTAACAGGCAATACAGGACTCACAGGTTCAATAGGTGGAACAGGAGCGATAGGTGGACAAGGCACTCAAGGACTCACAGGGAATACAGGTCTTACAGGTAATACAGGTCTAACAGGTGTAACAGGTGGTGCGGGAACTCAAGGACTCACAGGGAATACAGGTCTAACAGGTAATACAGGTCTAACAGGCGTAACAGGTGGAGATGGAACGATAGGTGGTATTGGGACTCAAGGACTCACAGGAAACACAGGTCTTACAGGCAACACAGGATTAACAGGTTCGACAGGTGGTGCAGGTGCGGCAGGTGGAGATGGAACGACAGGTAGGATTGGAAAA
>Ga0080013_1001260_pt1 | contig 34123 bp, 22 predicted proteins | sample ETNvirenome_6_85_FD_69236 | JGI IMG/M metagenome (GOLD analysis project Ga0080013, IMG submission 69236) | Marine viral communities from the Pacific Ocean - ETNP_6_85 (SPADES assembly) (version 2) | ecosystem: Environmental > Aquatic > Marine > Oceanic | place: Pacific Ocean | collected 2013-06-19
TATAACTTCTAACTGTTGCGGATCTTAGGTCAGGAATCATCCCGTGCTTACTTCCACGACGAGACCCCGACATAGTTTGAAATGTTGCTATTTTCCCACCATCGCCACTCGGCTTTGCCCTTTCTTCAGCCTTCTTCTGCCACCTAGTTTTTTCATTCAACTTATCTCTCATAAAGTTAACGAATTGGGTGGAATCATTCTTAGGGGTATATTTTTTACTGCTTCTCACGCCCGTAACTATTGTAGTTGGTGCAGTCACTGCTGCTTGTTGTCTAGCAGTATTCCCACTCCTCATCCACTTCAAATGATCTTCATACTGGTCCCATGTCATCTTCTTACCACCCACTTCCACAAAACTCGCAGTTGTATCATCATGTTTCTTGGGTGCTGCCTCCATCAACTTATCTCTCATAAAGTTAACGAATTGGGTGGAGGAGTGTTGTTGAGGTGTATTGTATTCTTGTTCCGCTGCTTTCTTACGGGCTGCTATTCGTCGATCCAATTCTGCTCTACTGGCAGGGCTAAGTTTAGCCCGTTTCTTCCCCTTATACCACTCATTATGGTCCAGAGCCGCTCGTCGTGCCAAACGGGCATCGACTGGTGCTTCCATCAACTTATCTCTCATAAAGTTAACGAATTGTGTGGAGGAGTTTTGTTGCCTAGCAGCAGCAGCAGCAGCTATAGCCTTTTTCTTCTCAGCCGCATCTGTTCTTCGTTCTGCTGGGGTTCGATGGGCTTCCATCGCGGCTGGCTGATTAGATGCAGCCGAGTAAGTTGTACTTGTAACTTTAGAACTTCGTGTAGCTACTCTCCCAAGCCTTTCCCGTTGCGCCTCTACGGAAGGCTTTCTTCCCCCCGCTTCATTAGTTACTTCACTTATTAACTCTTCCTTAAGAAGAGTAGTAAAGTTCTTAACCTTTTGGGCTTCTGGGAGAACCCTGTCAATAATTTCTTGAATTTCTGTGGACTCTGTAAGACCAGGATAAGCACCTCTGGTTGAGGGATCAGCAACAATATCCCAAGTAATTAATTTAAAGTCTTCGTTGACATATCTCTTACCGTCTAACTCTTCAGTAACAGTACCCATACCCCTTGAAGAAATACCAATCTTTACCCCGCCATCAATAAGAGCCTTAGCTACTTTACCTGAGGGAGTATCTAATATTTCTGCTTCTCCAATAACCTCATTACCTTTCATATTAAGGCCAGTAATTAAGTGAGAGACATTAGAAAGCTTAACTGAGTCGTGTTGTGGGTGATCTAATTCTCCCATCAACCTTCTTTCATTCATAGCATCAGCAAGTTTAGTAATTTCTCTTTCTAGAAGAGGCTTTCTGTAAATTCTTTTATTGTTATTTGCTTCGTCTGCTCTTTGGAAACACCCCTGGATCTTCATAGGACCAGACCCGTTCTTACCTTCGTTAATAACCTGTAGGTTCTCAATAATAAATACGTCTTCTAATAATCTCATTTTTGTCCTCTCGCTTTGCGGGTTTTTCTCTTGTACTTTTTACCCTTACGGGCTTCTCTTCTAGCTTTAGCAGAGAGCTTCTTAGCTTTCTTACCACCATATTTATGGCTTACTCTAGAAGCATGATCCTTAACTGATCCCCATTCAGCACTTGGGGTAGCACTTCCTGGTGTAAATCCTTTTGCTATTCTTCCACTAACTACAGACTCTGAATCTTTCCCACCGTGAGTTCTTTTGGATACTACATAGAGTCTTCGTGATCCTTTAGTAGAAAATATGTGTCCTGGTCCATGGGACTTTAGAGCAGCTTTAATAGTGGAGTATACTTTAACTCTAGATTTAATAGCTAAGTTACCGCTCTTTCCTTTGGTTTTGTATTTACCTCGACCTGAGGGGTAACGACTACTTTTTTTTTCGTTAAGTATATTAAGAGCGTCTATTATATCCACTTTTTATAACTCGTTTTTTCTTTCTACTTTTTTTTTCACTAAAATTAGGAGGACCAACACCCCCTACACAACTAGTAAAATTTTCTGCCATCATAGCAGCTTCAGAAACCAAGGAAGTTAACTTATTAATAGTCTCAACTAATTCAGACTTAAGACTAGTAATTTTTTCTTGAAGAAGTTCTTGTTCAGATAGTAAGGGCTCCCTAACGGTTTCCCGCTTAGGAGCCTCACCCACACCAAAAGATTCTTGGAGAACTTGTTCAACCATAGAGCCAGGAATAGCAACATCAGATATATCGACATCTGTGGCAGGTAATTCTTTAGGACGAGCAACCTCAGGAGATTGCACCTTCTTAGAAATCTTACCAGATTCCATTAAAGACATAGCAAAGTCTCCAATGCCTATTCCAGCCTCATCTAATCTACCCATTATTACTCTTCGTCAGCTTCTTCGTTGGTAGCTTCAACAATAAGACCAGCTTCAGAAAGAACATCAAGAATTTCTTCTGCGTTCTCAATAATGAAAGACTCTTCAACTTGCTCAGAAATGAGACCAGCTTCCGAGAAAACTTCCATCATAGAGGCAGCATGCTCTTGAAGGGCTTCATCGGTAAGCTCCTCTTCTAAATGAGCAGCACACAAGGGGCAAGCAAGAGCTTCCTCTTCCGTAATGCCCTTAGGGTCATTCTTTTTGTTGTCGTAAGCACTCTTACCAACCTCTTTAGCACCTTCCACTTCAGGACCAGCACCCTTAATCTTTTCATCAACACGAACTCCAGCCTTGTCCCAACCATTGGACTCAAGTAACTGGCTTACAAAATCATCAGTAACTATTTTATTCATTTTTTTCTCCAAAAAAAAGTATGCGGGAATGTACCCGTCTGTTATTATGTAGACCTCATTAAATTTAATGGGGTATATTTTATAAAAAATTCCTTCAATATGCGTATACAGTATAATTAACGAGGGAAGCCCCTATGGAACCACAGCCAGTATACTTATCTCCAGCCCTAGCTATTTGAACAGGAGTCCCATTAGGGTATACATATACAGTAGATGTATTAACATCTAAAGAGGGTAAGTGTGATTCATCACAGTCACTATTATACAGGTGCGATGTAGTGCGGCCACCAACATAATGGACTCCCACCCCACCAACCAAAACATCTGATATGACAGATTCACAGGTAGCTGAATCACCACATTCATGCTCTGTTATACTTACTGTATCTCCTGCTAAAGCTACTAAACTCAATTTATTGGCTCCGGGGTATCTGTTTGGTTATCTAGGGGCTTCTTCTCTAATGTCACATACCCAGATAAAAAGTTTGGGTTATCAATACGAAGGTTATTACTCCTAACTTCTGTAATCTTTTTAGGATAATTATCATTTACCACAGTAGAAGAGGAAACCTTACCAATACTAATAGCGTGTCTGGTATTGTTCCAATTACTAGACTCTAGATATAAATCTTTCATTTTACTTCTATCAATACTATCGTAAACTTCTTTCCAGGTTACGGTGTCATTTTCAAGAACCCAATTTTCTTTAAGATCTTTTAATTTAGCCAGCAACTGCCTCATTCCAAACTTAGGACGAGGTAACACGGGGTCTGTGCTAGTATATTTATCTAAATCTACTAGAGCAGTAGTATCCAGAGCGTATTGTATAGTATTAGGATCAACAGTTTTTACACTTACCCCTTTCTGGGGCCAGGGGAACTCTTGTTTTACATACGGAGCATCCCAAATATCACTCTTGTCTGGGTTTGCGTTAGGTGTAAATTTTAATTCTCTTTCCCCATAGGACATTTGCCTAGAGATGAAATGGTTAGCCACATTCTGATCTTTATCAGAAGGTATAAGCACTACTATAGGAGCAATTCTCTTTACATAAATATCATATTGAGGATCATCCTCAAACATATCAAAGGTAAAGTCTTTGGAAGTTATTGAAATTTCCTCTGCATTAGTAACATAAGTTAGTATGGGATCATCTGCATCAACATAGAATACCATAAAGGGCCACGGAGTAAATTTTATAAGATCAGCTATAGTATCTGTGTTGGTTTCATAAGTATACCTAGCAGTCGTATTGGCTATAAATGTAGATGTTCTAGATGCATCTGTTACACTATCAGGTATTAAGTTTAAGAAATAATAATCATCTCTTTTTTCAGCTACTCCATATCGTTCATCTATTCTAGAAGCTACAGCAGTCTTTACATTCAAAGTATGTGAATACTCATCACCTAATAGGTAACACATTTTTTGAAGATCTTCTATTTGTAGTACTCTAGCCCTATCAAACTCTCCAGCAACAGCGATCTCGTCTATATCTCCCCCACTTCTAAGTACTCTTTGTAAGTTTCCTGGGCTCATAGTGAGAGATCCAGTAGAGTTTAATGGGATAGTATCCCCAACACTGTAATAAAGTTGGCTTGTAGTCCCATTAGAAAGCTTTACTGGTATGTTTTTCTTCAAATCAGTGGATAAAGTTTTCCATAACTTCATCTGTTGTTGCACAAGACCCTCGTAATCTTCAGATACTAATGGGAAAGAGTTCTCCCCAGCCATCCGTATAACCTTAGCTTCCGCAGAATGAGACCCTCTAATACCTACAGTATCCCCCCTAGTGGATGGGTGCTTTACTTGTGCAGACTTTATACCTGATAGATAATCAATTAATTCATCTGCATCTATAGCGTATAGCCTATTAGATATTAATAATCTTCGTATAGTACCTAGTACTTCATTTTTAATAGATTCTCCTGTTGCAAGTTTTACTTCATTTAATAAATCTACTATATTGTCATTTAAACTTCTTTCTATATTGTAATTACTTAAATTAGTATAAGGAAAATCAGAAAATAATAGATTACTATTATTATTCATATTATAAACCATAGATATAGAAGAGTGTACTTTCTCTTTAAATAAACCAGAGGGTAAAGATCCCCGACCAACCCCTATAAACGAAGTATCTCCTGAGTAATATTTCCTATTACTAATATTTCTTTCAAATACAGGATCAACATAATTATAAGCATACGCAACCTCATCAGGATCCACTTCTTCTCCACCGCCTCCTACTCGTTGTTCAAACTCACAATGTTTCTCACAGTCGCTTAACTCTTTATACTGACAGCCAAAAATACAACTCTTCGCTGTTGGAGGATCACATTTCCACTTAGGGGGTCCTAGGCATTCGAAGCATAGATGTTTACAATTAGCACCTACATTACAAAGTAGCTCAGTTTTATAGGAAAATGGGGGGCACTTACCAGTAATCGGATCAGCATAAACATCCATCACGCAGCAAGTTCCAAATCCTGGCTCTGGTGATGGGCAACGCCAACACACAGGGTGTGATGGGGGGGGAGCAGGGGGTACTGGGGGAGGAGTTACTATATTAGTACAAAACGCCTCGCAAGTGTCCTTCTTTGGGTAGATATCGTTACAAATTTTACCCTTTTCACATACCTTATCATAACATTCATTACCCTCAAAAAGAGTAACCCCTTCACAATCCTTAGTTTTATTATTACATGTCCATCCTTTACAATGTTTGGTAGTCGGTCCTGGTGTTGGGGGACCTCCTCCTCCTTTTGGTCCACCACAACCATTGTCAGCTAATAAACATGCAGCAGGAGAAGAATACCATAATGCTTGTCCATCATCATATGTTGGGGGGTTAGCGGTACAAACACTACCCCACTCATCCTGCCAAGGAATCATGGTCATAGTACAATTAGCTAATGGGGTAGCGGGATCATGGCAATTCCAATAAGGAACAGCGTCACAATCATGTCCAGGGTTACATTCGTCCCCATCACAGGTAGAATCAAAAGTTCCACCTCCCCCAGCACCCTGTTCTCCAGGTGGAAAAGTTCCAGGAGGTCTAAGTGAACATGCTATCCATGAATCAGCCATATTCTATGTTCCACTTTAACCAGCACCAATTACAATTTTTTCTAAGTAAGTATAGCCTCTAATAGAAAGAGACCACTTTACACTAGTTTTATAATCAGGATCCGTTCCAGGGGGCGACATAGATGTATCAAACGAAATCTTACCGTTTGGATCATTCTCATCATCTGGGTTGTCTAAGACAAACGATATTGGGAGTCTAGTCTCGTTATTAGCATGTCCGTAAGTACCAAAACTGTAAAACGATTTTATTTCTTGCCAATAGGGGTTCCCAGCAGCCCTGTATTGAAGGGTGTTTGTGTTCCCACCGTCCTTCTCCCAGGCCCGAACATATAATTGAATTGAAGTTACCGTTTCTCTATGCTCTTCGGCAATGGCTTCTGTTACATCCCAAGTTGTGAAGTTTCCCTCAACATCGTTTCTCCCACCCATCTGGTTATATGACTTATCTCTGCATACCAAAAACTTATGTCCTGGTTCGTTATTCACTACTAGGGGATTTTGATACCATTGGGGAAATACGGCTCTTTCAATTTCAAAAGTATTACCAACAACTACTGGGATAGTATCATTAAGTTCAGTTATTCTTCGCTGTACATCACGATCAGTTACATAAGGATTAGCTAAGGAAGCAGGGGGATTAGCAGCAGCCAAACCAGCCCTCTCGTTATAAGTTAATTCAGCAGTCCTAAAGAAAGGTCTGATATCTAATAGATTATCATTACTAAGACTAGTAGCCCCGTTCTGCACAAATATATATGCTATAGGTAACACAGACTGTCCTATATGAGAGAGAGATGGAGTGCCATGTAATTCATCAGCTAGGTAAGGAGCTAGATTCATTAAATCGTCTGGGCTTGGGAAGTTAGTAAATACTCCAGCAGTACCAATATCCTTATTATGATCACCGATGGGGGAAGTTATTTGAGTGTTACCAAACTGATCAAAAGACTCATTAATATCTCTCTGTAAGAAATTACCTACCGTCTTTCTAGCATCACCGTATTTGTCTTCCTGTAGGAAAGTAGAATCAACCTTATCTCCAGTCCATGTTTGACCATCCATACTCTTAGCATACAAGCTCACTACTCCAGCCCCCTTAACAATGCCCAAGGCTGGTTTAGTTAGGGTAACTGGAGTTGTTGTATCTAGTGCTTTAGCAATAGTAGTAGCCGAAGCATCTATAGGTACAGTATAAATAAACAGTAAATCAACCCTTACTGAAGGGACAAAACTTGTATCCTCAATAGGATAATCCCCCTCTGAAAATTCAGGTATAATAATATCTAATTGGTTTTCCACATTTACTAATGCAGTTCTGAATGGTGCGCCCCACGCTCTAGTGAATTCAACTGCTAATTGTTGGAGGTCTGTAGCGGTTGGGAATGCCCAAGTACGAGTAGTGGTATCTTGTTGCCATAAAGCCAATTTTAATTTTGGTATATCGTATATTCCTTCCGCTAGATTTTTTTGATCAAAAGTATATCCAGGACCATACGGGATGTCGCTACCCACATAGTTGGCTGCATGAGATTGTAAATGATCATACAAACCATTATTATTTAATATACCAGCAGTAGTCTGTCCAACTAAGTTAAATAAAACACTATCAGATAACTCTACAGATTTTTGTGTATCAAAAATAGAAGCATCATAATTAGTTTTAGCATCAACTATTAGTTTTGATATGCCAGTCTTGTAAGCATCATTTACCCTGCCCATAAAATTCCCAGGCTTGACACTTACTTCCATACCATTCCCAGCAAAAGGACGCAATTCTGTAAACTCCTTACGACCTATATCACCAGTAGAAGTTCCTGCTCCTATCATGCCAACCTGATCTTTAAGCCACAGAATATTTTCCTGTACTTGTTTAAGAGGAATATTATCTACCTCCCAATAGTAAGGATCATTAGCTTTAAAATATCGGATGGGGTCCGTAAATTTATAGGTACTGGGGTTATAAGTTACATTTGCCCCACCCTGATTATCTCCAAAAGTATCATCAGCCATTATGTTCTCCGTTTAGTATCAAATATATTGGATGTTCTAAATCCAAATCCTCTTCCTTGTAGATTACCAACATAGGTTTCTCCATACAAATCAGTTCTAGATCTATAGATATTAACTAATTTTATTCTATTACTATAGTTGGTATTACAATGTTTTGCATTAGCAAAAGTATTGGCTGCTGATTCATCTAGCCACACTGAAGCTCTTTCAACAGGCATTAAAGCTGAAGGCCAATAGTATCCGCTTGTAGCCACAACCCCGCTCATGTCGAAAGTTCGCTCATTCAATAATTGTGGATAGTATCCACTAAAATCCGCAGGACCAGAACAACTCCCAGATAATAAATATCCCTGAGCTAAATGTTGCGCTGGTATAGTATCTTCTGGGTTTACCTGTAGATCGTTAAAAACATACGGGTTAATGTCCAACCCACTAGTGTAAGACAATACTTTAGCGGCAGGGAGTACTGAAAAGAATAATCTAAACGGGCCAGCATTTTCATATGCAGAAGCCCCATAACTACCACTAACTGAAGCAGTGGGCGTTGTAGTCACAACTCTCCTAATATTCCCTATCGAACTCATAAATGCGGATAGCCCTAAATTACGAGTGGAACCGAACCCATCATCAAACGCACCTTCAGGCCAAGACCTACCTTTACCAAAATGATCTAACACAGCAATCTTACCCGTATCTGGTGTACCAGATGGAATACTGGACGCTATGTTTACCCATCCACTAGCATCATCATCATTTATACCAGCGTTATTCAGGTAAGAACTAGCGAGATACAGTGCCCCAGGACCATGATACCCAGCCACATTTGGGTACACCCCACTAACAGCTAAGTAAGCAGCATCTAAACGAGAAGTATCAGCAATATTCCAAATTAATATCTGACCACACCCAGCAGGGTTACTAGAAGTATCATAATAACTCTCAGTACTTGGAGGATGACCCATTGGGAAATGGACATTTCTTACTTTTACAGAACTATCATTTACAGCCCTTACACACATCCCACCTGTACTTATAGTCTGTATATTAGAAGAGCAAGACTGGTTAGGCCCACCAGCCCCGTCCCCGTATCCATCCTGATAAAGAATACTATAGCAACTTAACTGAACATCCTTCTTTAAATACTGAGTATACTCTCTATTATTAGTTACAGAAGTTCCTATAAATCCACCACCTTTAGTACCTGAATCCCCAGAGCGCATAGGTTGCGTCATACCAGACACATTGGGATCAGTAGGAGATTCGTTTGGATAGAATTGCACTGCACCCGAACTACATAAATCCGCTAAAGTACCTGAAGATGGGTGAACCTGCATTCCACCAACCCCCGTCTCCAAAGGTCCTCTAACAAGAAGGTCTATGCTATCATTTCTTTGTACCCTTGATTCTGGTCTACGATTCCATATAGCAGGTGCATAACCCAACTCTTCTAACACTATACTAGATTTATTATCAGCCACTAATGCAGCACCCTGACAATGAATCTCTAGTACAGGGGTCGCTTTGTATTTTCCTCCACCCCACCCACTAGTATTATAACCTGAAACCGCCGAGGGGCGGTAATGCAGAGCATAAGTATCCACATAAGCATTAAACTCATCTAGAGGAGGACCAGCCTTAATCATGGAATTGTTTGTAGCAATTGCTCCAAACCCATGATTGTAAATAGCTACGGGTCCTGTAAAATTAATGATGGAATTATTATCCGCTATAGCAGCAGCACAATACACCGAACTAGGACCATCAAAGTAACTTACAGTATTAGTACCCCCATCTGCTTCGGAATCAATGTTAGTAAGACCCCTAACAGTAGCAGTACCGTTATTAGTAGCAAGTAAATGCCTTGGAACTGAAGGGTCTCCATGAGGTTGCGGCCCCGCAATAAACTTAGCACAGGTAAACTCCCCTAATGAGTTATCAACAACCACACTGGGTTTCATCGCTGGTGTAGAGGATACATCTGAGAAGGACGCAACAGCTTGCACACGACCATGATTGGTGTAGTAGATCTCTTGGTTATACATAGTGGTAATATCAATACCAGAAGTATGCGTAGGATAGGTAGGACCATAAGTAGATCCCCCCTTCAACACTACATGCTGACCATTATGAGAGAATAAGATAGGATAGTTATGAGACCTAGCCACTTCCTCTCCTGCTGCTACTGTAGAAGCATTTTTTCTTAGAGTATTAAGACCTAGGGCACGGGGGTTTAAATTCTTATTGTATTTAAAGTCACTACTATCCATGAGTAATCCATAAGATTGGGCATTACTACTTCGTAATTGCTCAACTTCTATCACCGAATTACGAGCTTCTATATTAGTTCTATTGTTGTAAGCAGTTGTAACACCATTCATAGAATACTTAGAGTTGGAACAATACAATCCCACACCATTGAATCCGATGTCTGTGTAGAAAGGTCCCATAGGGTCTGCATACCCATCTCCCCTATAAGCTATCATCTGTCTATTATCCATCTTATCTCCACCATGGAGTTTAGAATTATCTAGATAGATACCATAATCATGAAACTGACTAGCTAATGTAGCAACCATCCCACTGGCATAAGTATCGGTAACAAAAGATATATCACTATTAGTAGCTTTAAATCCGTAGCTAGTTATAGTACTTCTATTATCCGTAGGAGTAGTTCCTGTAGACTTATAGTTTCTAGCTGCTATCGCTTGTCTTCGTAAATTAATTTGGGAGTTCTTAATATCGAATCCCACTGTGGTACATCTCATAGCCCCACAGTTCTCTAAAGTTAGACCATCACAATTGTAAGCACCTATACCTTCAGGGGTAGCGTTGTTACCGTCTACTACAAATCCCCTGATGTATACTGGGCCATCACAATTCTGAACTTTTATTCTACTAAACCAGTTCGCAGCCCATATACCTTTGGCTAGTTGTCCATCTATAAACGGGCTAGTGGATATACTTCCTTGATTATCTTCTCTTATAGTAGAAACATCATAATTATTTATAGTAGTATCAGCAACAACAGTAGTTCCTGTAGATCCTGTTTTAGGCCCTAATGTATTAGCATATACATAAAAAGGTTTAGCGTTCCACGAATTTGCAGTTGGCGTGATGGGCCTCCAAGTGTCTGTATTAGTATTAATTCCTAGATGAATATACCCACCAATATCTTCCCAAGAGTAGTCTCCCCTGTCAGCCGATGAATTCCATCTTCCTGGTACAATTAAACTTCTAACAGGGCACTCTGTACCCTCCTGAATTCTTGTAACCCCAGAAGTAACAGCGGAAACAGAAAGAACTTCTGTATGAAATACAGTACTTAGGAATCCACTAGTATCACCACTAAGAACATTAGGGGCATACATCGGCGCAATACTACTAGTTATTGATGGCCCCCCACCCCTAAGCATATGCATAGTATAAGTATTGTCACTAATAGCAGCATAAGCTCTATTAACTATCTCAAGAACCCCGTCATCCTCGCACTTAATATTATTAAGATTTAACTGCCCCATATCTCCAGTAACAGCTACCTCAATAATAGTAGGCATTCTAATGATTTCAGGCAAAGCTTCTATGGCTGCTGATACCGTGGTAAATATATTGGCACTAGCAGCAAGAGTACTATCTATAGATGACGATACAACATATGCCATGCCTGGGGCACCAGAAAGAGGGTATCCAAGTTTCTCCCACAAATACTGAGTTCTTTCCTCTAAATCATAAAGAGGTAAGTTGTCCTGTTCCCAGTTGTAAAAGGAAGAGGTGTCATGCTTAGTTACGAAGGGGTTCCAGTAATTAAATACTTTTACTCCTGAACTAACACTGTAGGAATCCTCTCTGTTGAAAGAATTAATAGTTTGAATATAGTTAGTAGCCATTAGAACTGTAGGGTCCAGCGGAAGATGAGACTAAAATCATTAGTCTTAGTTATTTGTGTGAAAGGTCTATAAGCTACAAGAATAGGGCGAGATGGAGAAAGTCCCCGTGGATTTCTCATATATAATCCCACCTCATTAACTGCTGCTGTGTTTAAAGTATGCCTATCCAATACTAGGGTGTACCTTACAGATGTAGAAGTTACTTTGTGTATATTACTGAATCGTATTCTAGCTAGAGGCACCTCGTTTGCAGCTACCAGTACCCCATCCTCAATAAGTTCAAACGGTTCAATTATTAAACCAGTATCAGAACCCCAATCTATAGAGGATAATAAAGGCTTCTTTAGTCTGAAAGTAGAAACTCCATAATCATTGTAATCTCCACCTGACCCAATTAAAAAGTTTAGTATCTGATAATCGGTAATTGTAGTTCCACCAGAAGCAGCAAATAGGTGAGAGAACCCTACCCCCATACCAGAGGTAATAACATTATTTTCATCAAATACAATCTCTTCGTCACCGTTTTCATACAGCTTAAATATTTGTAAATGTCCCGTAGGATTTAATGATTTATTATTCTTCATTGTATTTATATAGAATACTTGTCAAATACTATCAGTATCTGCAACACGCAACTCCCAATCAATTATATACGAAAATTCCTTATTCTTTTCGAGAGGAGGGTATATTATTTTATAACTAGTCATAAATGGAGCATCAACCCCAGAGTTGCCGCTTGGGTTCTTTAAAAATAACCCCACTTCTTTTATAGTCTGTCCATTAGCTAAAAACTCATCCAGCAGTAGTCGGACATTTGCAGTATCATCATTTAGTCTGGTAGTATACCCATAGGGTATTTGAACAAAGTACTGTGGTTTTGTAATATAGTAAGGTCTCTCCCCATGTATATATTGATTTGGGGTTGCACTGGGGTTATATTCAAACTGAAAATTAGCTACATATGCTGCCTCTCTTGGAGTCACATTATGATTGTTTATACTACCTACGGTAGCATCCGATATGCCTCCCTGTGGAGTCTTATTTACATACAATAAAGATGATAATAATGGGTAGTGCATTATTTGCACATTGGACCTAGAAAGAGTCCCATTGTCCACATTTAAAACAGCTTCAGGGACTTCATTTAGAGATACGGATATTCTGTAAAAATTTCCACTTGGCCCGAAACCTGAATTAGCTGTAGTATAACAATCTTTTCCTGGGCCATTACGGGTAGTATAGCCATTAGATGCGTCCCAACCATTGTACATACCCCCGTCTTTACAGTGTACATTTGCAGAAAGAGTTCCTCCAGTGGTGGTAACCCCATAAAAAGATTTCCAATTAGAAGAACAATCACCTACTAGATCAAAACATTTATGGTATCCTGAACTTGTACCAAAATCAAGGATCTCTGGGGGATACCATTCTGGTGGATCTGGGGAAGCGTCATCCGTAGAATTAGTTTTAAGATCATACCTATACATAAAGGACACCCTATTCTCCCCAGCCTCCTTAAATCCTGCTCCAGACGCAGCAACCTCGTTATATATCTGCAAAGCTCCACCTATAGGAGTACTAGCGGAAGCAGCCGCATTACTTGAAGCGTAATAATCTGTCATATAATAAACAGATGCAGTCTGATTCTTTTGGAGGGGGTTCCATACCTTCCTAACAGTTCCATCAGTGTGCTTATACCCATCCAAAGTCTTAATACATCCAGTAGTATTCGCTACATTCTCAACTTCATTATATCTAGTTACATATACAGGGTCAACCTCATAGAGACCAGAGGTAAGCAGCGGGGTTGCGTTAGGTCCCGATGCTGTCAGGGGAGCCGCAGAAGTCCACAGGATACGCTTCACGCCATTCCTCGCGTCCTGCCAGTCATCGGAGCATCCATCCACCCAAATGGAAGAGGGGGCAGCAGAGTCCCTATCCCCTTGAAGCGTCTTCTGTCCATCAACGAACCCTTGAAAGTTATTAGTATAATCATCAAATACTTTAGTAGTGTCAGGGGGATCTACAAAATTATCAAAGACCTTAGTTCTATCGTGGGGTAGAATAGAACCCAACCCATAAATATCTCTTTTTACTACAGGAAAAACACTCTCTCTACCATAAGCAGATACATCTAATGGATTTTTAATGGTCCACACATTAGGCTTCAATCTGTTTAATGGCACATCCGAGGACACACCAAAACTACTTAGGTTATAATTATTAAGACCTAGTTGAAAATATCTAAAGGAATAATCTCCGACATTTCTAGACCCAGTTCCAGTTAAGACATTTACCATAGCCGCAGCAAACCCAGCAGCTACCTGATTACTTTCTTCTAAAATAACTTCGGAGGCTCCAGTAGCTTTGTCAATCTTCTTTAGTTTAAATATCCCTCTCATATGAACTTAACCTTCCAATGTATATCTATATCCTTGTAATGATCAAAGATACCAGCAATGCCGTCTTTCCCCTCCATTTTAACAATATTATCTGTTAGCACTATCTTATTAAACAGTTTGTATCTTCTAACAGAAGGATCGTCAATATAACCGTAAGGAGGATTATAGGATAGCCCCACATTAACCCCAGAGGATACCGTATCTCTTATGCCCTCTAAGTCTAGCCCCCACAAACCTAAAGTATCTACTCCCCCAAATATATTTAATAAGATAGCATCTGAGGAGGATGGGTCTGGACCAGGAAGGTTCCTCAGACGCACCTTATAAGTAATTTCCCCCGTAGAAGAAAAATCAACAGCTACAGTTTTATAAAAACTACTACTGGTTGCCAGATCTCCTCCCTTTACAAGAGTACCGTTATCACTTAAACCTACATAACCATACTTATCTGTAAGTTTAGCTAACCCATCTATCCCAGCGTGTAATCGTACACTTGATAGAACATCAACAGCATAATTAGTATGATTATCAGTAGAGCTAATAAAAGTTGCAGACACGATCATACTTGTTGGATCAGGAACATAAGAACCAAGATAAAGAGCATGTCTTCCTATGTATGGAATATAATCATCTGTATAGGACCAACCTTTTAGACCTCCTTCCGTAGATAAATTTAGATTTCCACTTGTACTTAGGAAGGCCCCATTTTGTCCTCTGAGTAAAGTTACACCTATAGCCTTCTCTACAGGAGTAATAACCCCATCTGTTAAAACTCTATCATTAGGGTTGGGTGCTGGGGTAACAGTCCCTACCTCTGGTATATAAGCTGAAACTCCTATATCATCCGTTCTAGGATAGTTACTATTAGTACCGAATCCAGTTCCATAAGTTGAACTTAAAGATCTTCCTCCACTGCCACTAACTATAAAATAGTTAGCTACTGAAGCACTAGTGCCTGTAGTTTTTCCAAAGGGAAAAGTTTCATTCAGTAATGAAAAGGCTAATGTATTGGACCTCTGCGCTGTACCGCTTACAAAAGAAGAAGTCTCAACATAATTAGTAGGTATACGACCTAATTCTAATTGTGGACGAGAGATGTATATAGATCCTGCACTCCCATCTACACCAACTGACCCTACAGTAGTATCTACAAGATCCAAAGATCCGCTTCCTATGAATGGGTATATTCTAGGAGTAATGTCATCATGATTAATGTGATAACCAGTTACAAAAACTCTATACCAATGATTATCTAATTTTTTTATGCCCCCTTTCCAGTTGGGGAATGGGGCTCCTGGGTTATCCATTAAAGTAGCACCCCCACTATTATCCCACTTAATACAAGTTTTTGGGTATGCGGCTGCGGAACTAACTCCTCCGTTAATTTGGGAAAACCCAATGTAATCTCCTGAGGAAGTGGATGACACAAGCACAGGAGGATTGTCTGTATTCCATTTCATATCAACTGAAAAAGTAAACTCAGTACCACTAAAGTATCTCGCAGCGAAAGCCCCATTTGTAGCATTAGTAGCATCAAATTTAATAGTTTGGGATAAGTATGCCGTTGATAGCTGGGTATTTATTAAAGACCCACTAGTGTCTGGTTCTGCGCCAGCTATAACATTAGAACTTAGTATACAGTTAGTTAAATCCCAACCAGTAGTACTTTTTAAATCAGAGTTTTGGAAAAAATTAACCGTTGTATAATCGTGTTGGTGCTTTAAAAAATGATCCTTGTTTTTTGAAGTTGAAAAGCCTTGGGTAGCATAATTAGAAGCATCTAATATATTATCATTTTGTGGAGAAGGGTATTTAACAGAAGAGGGGGTAGTTAGAAAATTAACTATATTTTCAGAAAACCCAACAGTTGTTAAGTTATTCTTTTCCAGTATAAGTTCTCTTTCCCCTTGAGAATTTGTACCGTATATTTTTACTACTCCCTTCATTAATTCTCCAAATGTATTTTTGTATATTGATTATTATTTGTTACGAAGGTTACATGTCCCCCTGGTTGAGACCACATAGGAGCAGCCCTGTAACTAAGCCTACTGCCACCAGATAAACCATATCTATCCGCAGCCTCCCCTCCCCCAGGAAGCCTCTGTCCTATATAAATATCTTTTTCTGCTATACTTGAGTTTCTAGCTGCCAAGTCCTGTTGTAATCTATTAAATTCTCTCAATATAGCTAAAGTCTCATCCTCAGAATAAGGAATATATAAACTAACATCTTTAGTAATATTAGATCCCTTAGTAGTTCCTACTATAGTTATAGTAGAAGGTTCTAGCATAGTAGAACTTGCACCAAGTAATATTGGTCCCGCATATATTCTATCTGCTACCTTTAGAGCCTTACCATTAGCATCTTTTACCCACTTAGAATATTCGGTAGCCTTAACTTTAGAGTACAGAGTAGCTTTAGTATTAGAAATTCCCGGACCAGTAGACTCCTTAAGAGTAACTTTATCTCCACCACTAGCGGTTATCTCACCAGAATAGTCCACCCATATATAAACTCCAGAAGGTACAGCACCCCCATCTTTATATAGGAATTTACTACTTTGTTGCTCTGGTTTATTAATTTCCTCATAATCACTATAAGGGAATGAATGTTTATGGTGTAATCTACTATTTTGAGTAATATCTCTAATAGAAAACTGATCTATAACTCCAAACTTAGCTTTATCAAAGGTATCATACATGAATACTTCTATTATATAATTTTGATTTGTCCTATGTACCTGCTCCTTATACTGATAGTAAGAAAGAGGGACTCTTATTGGAGCATTATTTGTATTAAAGTTAACTACTTTATGAAGAAAAGATGATGGTGTAATATCCATTAAAACATCTTTAGTAGATTTAGATAATATACAAATATCTACATTTTCAGCAACCTCATACACTTCATCATACTTTAGGGTATGAGACAAAGTATTCTTTACATATTGGGGGCCAGTAGTTCCACTTATTACAGAAGGGTATGTTAACTCCCACTTCCCATTTGGCATATAAGTCCAGAACACCTTATTACCATAGTAATCAGTCTCTGTGTCAGTATGTATCCACACCCCATAAGATCCTCCACCTAAAGTATGACTATCCTCTGTAGCTATAAAAGCCCTTAAATCAATTTCAAAATCATGCTCAGGAATTAATAGATTAGTAGAAGGTCCATAAGACCTTACATCATATCTTAATCTAGATAAAGCACCAGAAGGTTTACATAATACTATTGGATTCCTTGCTAAAGCAGAAGGCTCCCCCTTAACAGTAGTACTTGGATCTAGATTAAATATAGTAAACTTAGAATATCCAGCACTAAGGTCAGTAAATTCTACACCAGATAAAAGATAAGGATTTCTATATTCTGGGCCACCAACATACAAATCATCAGTACTTGATGCTGTGATGTTACTTATACCACTTAAGTCTTTAACAGAGAAAGGCTTCTCTTCAGAGATAGCTCTACCAATGAATTGGGAACTTGTATCTACACCAGAACCCTCTACAGTAAAGTTACCGTTGTACACCAAAGGGCCATAAGCATGAGAAAGAATATTTAAACCCCCATCTTTTTGAGTATCTAATAATCCGTTACCCACACTATGCCCATTATAATAAGTTATATAATCTTTAAAAGATTTATGTATACCTGCTAAAGATCCTCTACTAAGTCTCCGTTGTCCTAAGATTGTATTATTAGTTTCTTCTTCTGTGTATTCATACTTATTCCATAAATCATTTTTTATTGAGACGACAGAATTTTGAAAAGAAGATAGATCTAATAAGAATTTATTTTTTTCAGCTAAATACTTAGCTTGATACTCAAACTTCTTGTCTCTAATCTTGTGTAAATACTTATAGAACTCTGGGGTTCTTTCCCTAGCAACATAAGAATTACAGGTGCTTACCTCAACAGAAGCAGATCCTCTGATATCAAAGGTAGAAGAAGCTGGAATTCCACTCATAACTCTGGTAGAATCTAGTCCCCAACACTCAGACCATACATCCAAATTATAGGGGCAGGAAGAAACTTCATAGAGATTAAACGGATTAAGTACTTTATGATATTTAAAAATAAGATTCAATAAGCCCAACGGCTGATATTCAGCCTTTAAATCTTGGCTACTTGTATTAAAGTAGCTTGGCATATTAAACCCAGTTCTAGTATACAGACCCCCCTTTTGTAGATTCTTTTCAAAGTTTCTACGCCGCATTGCGTTTCTGTATAGATTGGTTAATGGGGGCACAGTTATAGAAGACCCCATTAAATTAGCATGATCAAACGGACCATCTATGAAAGATCTATCGAATACAGTCTTATCATTGTGGTTTACAAAAGATCTAATAGAATTTGGTGGGGAAGTATAGGAACTTCCCATAGTTCCTACAATAGATCTAAAGTCCATGCCTGAAGTATGGGAACCCGCCTGTACCCCAGATAGAGTTACATCATCTACCCAATACCGCATGGAAGGACAAATATAATCTAAAGAACTTAGGTTATCCGTGTTGTCTAAATTAACTCTAGTTTGTGGTATAGCTTTAGATGGCGAGAAAGAATCTACTATAGCTAAAGATTGGAAAAAATCTTGTTTTGAAAATCCTAATCCTTGAAAGAAGGCTGCATCAAAAGAACCACTTGAAACATCTACATCAAAATGAGAAGATTTGCCACTCCATAAAGGTATAAAATCATATTTGTCAACTTCAAAATTATCAAATAAATAATCTCTATTAGGTGGTTGGTATACGGAACTGGTAAGAAAGAAGAAACCATTATTATAAAACTTGGTATCCACTGATCCATTTACAGTGTGGTCCCCAACAAAAGATCTAAATGCTTGAGAATTAATAGGTCTCACACCTAAGCATACTAACTCCCTTTCAAGGAAAGCTAAAAGTTCGTCCGTTATATCACAAGTGGAGTAAAACTTTTCCTCTTCCCAGGGAGGTATTGGGAAGGCCCTATTTCTATAGAAAAATTGGAATTTTGGATCGTTTATATCAAACTTAAAAGTTCTAATATAAAACAATTCTGGGAAGAACAGAACAGCTTTAAGAAGTATATTATCCACAACCATTCTGATATTATTATCCATATTTTGTGGATCATAATTATCAATATAATTTTTAGCTTTCTCAGCAGAGAAAGAATCAAAACTATCGAATAATGTAGTATCAGTTTTTATTAAATAATATAATAAGTTTGGTACATAAGACTCATAAAATTCGGATATAGCTGAAAGCTGTATGCCTACTGTTGGTAATACAGTAGTAATAGCATTGTGCAATCCAACCTTAGTTCCCTTTTGTTTATATAACTTTGTTGCCCCACGGATCTGTCTGCGCCAAGAGTCTGGGCTAGATCCATATAAAGTCCAACCTATTAAATCAGCTATATAAGGAAGGAATTCTTCAGGACACTTTTCTATATCATAAATATTAGATAATTTACTTACAGCATTATTAGTATCAAAAAAAGAATAAGATAGGGATTGCAAGAATCTAGCAAATGGAGCAGCCAACTCCTCCCCTTCCAAAAAGTCTCCTGTAGTTATATAATTTAAAAAGGCATCCTTAATGTATGGGTCGTCTTTATTTAAATGCTGCTCAGAGTAAACAATATCTATTAATGTTTTAATAGCTGATAAATTCTGAATACCACTAGTATACACCCCACCCGCAGGGGCATACATTCCTGGTAGTATACTAGGGTATGTAGCTGAAAGATTTTCCCAATCTCTCCATAAGTATTCTGTTAATCCTTTTATACCTGTATTAGTATCGAAAGTAATGGCATCGAAATATACATCACTAATAGCACTAGCCACATAGGAGGAAGGTGAGAAAGCATCTGCGGTAGATCCTTTAGTATTTAAAAAGTAAGCCCAACCTAACTTATCTACAAGGTACTCATGAGTCCCCTCTGATGTATTAGAAAACGCACTAGCCGTATTGTCGGCCATGTTCCCAGTGTTTAAAACTATTTTAGGGAGGACAGTATCCTCCAAAAAAGATCTAAAGGTGGCTCTTTGGTCGGCAGATTCTATAGCAACAGAGTTATCTTTAGTAAAGAAAGTACATTTTTTTCCAGTGTACTCCCCCGCACAATACCCCAAGGGATGAAGTATGTCTAATTCAAATGTTCTAGAGGTAACCTCTGTAAGATTATTTTCTATTACAAACCACCTAGATAGCCCAGGCACTGTTCCTATATCCGAGTAATTGGTAGTTGCGGATATTGCTAATATGTTAGGTTCGTTTATACAAAAGTTAATGTGGCTATTTACTAGAGTGTCGGTCAGTTTGCGCTGAGTACCACTTAAATCATAGTCCTCCGCAAAATAAAATGCGGGAACTACCTTTTCTATTGAGTCTAAATACTCTCTTTTGTATTTTTTATTACTAGCCATTATACATAGTTAACATTGATAACCGTATTATTCAATTGAATAATTTCATTAAAATCTACAGAGATAAGTTCTTCCTCGAAATTATCTATAGTAGAAAATTTAACTTCCTCTATACCAAAAATAACCCTATTTAAAGAAGCAAAGGAAATACTATCTCCAAAATCCACATTATCAGATAAGAAGTAGTCTTTAATAACATTAGATACTTTAGTTACCAAAGTACTTTCTACACCTTGAAATCTACGATCTATATTTACAGTAACGATTAAATCTAAAGTTCTTATAAGCCCATCAGATATAACAACATCATCTGTTATTAATTTCTTTTCAGAGATAGCAGTTAATAATGCGTTTTTAAAAGAAATAGAAGCTTTTTGTAACTGAAGACTACTAGCTTTTTCTAAGATATATAAATCAATTATATTAGCAGACGAGTATGCTTTTCTAGCTACCACAGTTGCCTTCCCTGTAGTGCCAGCAGGGGACACAAACCTACTAGCAAATGTAGCGTAATCGTCTAAGGAGACTATTCTATCTTGCCGTTTAAAAGCTAAGGGGCCATACTTCTTGGCATGGTCCATTGTTTCCGCATCTGCACCTCCTGTGGCTATTTGGGTCTGCTCTAACCTAAAAGAAGCATCTGCGGTGTCATAGGTCCCTGCTATCAAAGTATTTATGTATCCGTCTGGTACATTCCCCCTGTCCCCACCACCTACTCTGTAAGTTACAATATAATCAGAGTTGTTAGTAGGGGATACCCCATTAGTTCCATTTCCAAATATTATTTTAGCTTTAAATTGATCATCATATATTACCTGAAACATCTTATCACTAGAGGAGGAAGCCTGATACAAATCTTCTACCTGTCTAAATGCCCCAGAGGTAGCTATGTCCGATGACTCTAGGAAAACTTGTACACTATTTTGGATTACAGGAGAGTTCTCTAAAGAAATACTTTTAAAGGTGTCTAATTGTGAGAAAGTTCCGCTCTCGGTAGCAAAAGCTCCTTCCAATAAAACAACATCCCAAGAGTTCTCCACTCCTGGTGTATAGTTAGCAGCAGTTATTTCTAAGTCAGCATTATAATCATCTAAAGGAGAAACCACTCCATCAATAGCTTTATATATAGTATAGGTTACTGGCTCTCCATCCTCTGGTGATGTAACAACCACAACCCTATTTTCAGCATCTAATTCTATAGCTTTATCCAAAACAGTAGAAGAGTCGTCAGGCATAGTTAACTTAGCTACGGCTTGGGCCGATGTAGGACCCTTCATAGAAACTCCTACCAATTGAAATAACTTTCTTACGCTCTCTCTATCTTTAGCAGTGTGAATAAAATTTTCATGAGCTAACATGTCTGCCTTCATAGACATTATTGCTCCCATATAGGAAACTAATTCAACTAGCATTATACCTAAATCTGATTCTATAAAATTATTATAATCTACAGGGTATATTGCCCTAATGTACTCTAGCAAAGAAGCCCTTAAAGACGCAAAATCTGTGGCAGTAAAATCTATATAAGATGATTTTATATTATCTGAAATTTTAATGGCTTTCATAAAGTCAGATGCTACATCTGTAAATGGTACAGTCTTATTTGTATTAATACTCATATTGTTATCTCCACATCTATTGGTTGAGCGTGTAAAGAACTCATTACTGTTAAGCTTATTAGTAGTCCTGGCATTCCATAACCTTTTATATTGTCGTCCCCCACAACTCTAGCACTCAACAAAACTATATTAGAAGCATATACTGCCATAGCTCTTTGTATGTCCTGTGTTATCTCAGCCGCTCTATCGGAAGTTAATGGATTAAACAGGTAACGCTCTAAATCCAATCCAAATTCAGGGAGCATTACCCGCTCCCCCTTTCTTGTCCTGAGTAGCTGCATCATCTGTGCTTTTACTAGATGCCTACCCGAAGCTTTATTGAAGAGAGGTTCATTGGAAAGTTTACCTATAGGCCAACCCAACCCATGCACTTTGGTTTTCAGATCACCTATGGTGTTATGTAAAACTTCCTCAGACGCTACTTTTCCGTATAGTACCATTTTTTATAAATCCATATTCTCGAAAAACTTCCTTTGGTGATTGTAATTCGTTACAACCTCATTTTTATTTAGAGCTTTGCCATACATTTTTAAACTTCCTACATACCCATTATAAGAACTCATGATCCCCGAACCTGTATCTAAGAAGCCACCAGAAGAAGTAGCTAAGTTTATATCTCTACCATCAGACCACCCACCACCGACTATCCAGGGAGTAAACAATGTATTATTCTTAGGTCCGTTATCGAATAAATGAACATCACTATACTGATCTACCGTACCAGAAGTATATTCAAAACTACTAGTAGACTCAGTATTGGGTACTATGAAAGACGGTACTTGTGGTGCTGCTCCCGCATCTCTACCAAAAATATTTGATAATGTATCAGTCTTAAGTAAGTTGCCGTTTATATAAAAGTTAAGCTTGTCTCCCCCTACATCGAAGACCACGCTGATATTAACAAATTTATTTACACAGTCTTTTAACTTTACATCGTTAACCATTAGCTCATCAGATACAGTAAACTTTAATATCTCCCCTACATCATTATCACACCCTGCCGCTTTTGTAAATCCAACAGCACTAGTATTATAAGATCTAGTAGGGGCTATAAAGAATACAGTGGAAGGAGTACCTATGTTTAAAGTAGCATCATCCCCTGTAGCAAAATAAGACAACCCTAGAGATGCACTTGTTGCTACGGGGACAGGAACAGTAGTACCATCATTTGGACCACCTACATCCGATAAAGTATATAGAGCATACCCAAAAGGACTTGAAGAATGGGAAGACGCAGTATACCCGTCCCCACTACTAGCTTGCGCCCCCACCGTATATATCATTGTACCGTTACTACTTACACTGAATGTTCCGCTGGCTTGCGTTAGGGCTTGCGGAAGGCTGGTATTCTCTTTATGACCATTAGCGGTATTAGTGGCAGATAAAGTCCATACACCACTAGCACCAACAGCATACGGATGCCCTCCACTAGGCGTAATACTGTCCACTATACCCCCAAAATAATACCTAGGATCAAAATCATTGGGTCCTACGGTTACCGCACTCCCGTTATAATACATTCTTGGGTCTCTAGAGAACCCCATAACCATCCCTTTCACTGAATCAGACGAATTATCTATAGCGAGAGAGGATGCACTAATGTTCTTATTCTCCCCACCTGTATTCTCACACCCTAATAATACTCTATAGTAGTGACCATCACACCATTTACCCTCACTAGAGCTTAGAGCAAACCCAAAAGAACTAAGTGGGGAGGGATGTTTCCACCAACCTTCTTCTTGTTCATATAGCCCTGGCATGTAAGTCCAGAAGTCTATAGTAGCCCCTCTTGAGTTATATAATAAGTTCTGGTAATCAGTAGTGTCAGGAAGTCTAATGTAGTTCCCAGTGTCAGAGATTTTGAACTCATGACTACTCCAAGTTTCCCCCGTGAAATCAACAAAAGAATCTAATTTATTTCTTACAGGTATTCCTGTTAAGTAAGGTAGCCCTAAACCTTGCTGAAATAGGACTGGAGGATTATTAGTAACTGTTTGTGCCCTATTTTCTGTCCCAACAGCATTACAATTTAAGGTATTAAAAACAGTAGAGTCTGGTAACTGGAAATTAACATCTGTAAAGTTATAAACAGCTATTAGATCTGAGGTTGTTATACCCGTTACTAGTGATAATCTACTAGGTTCTGTCTCCAAGTCTTCTCCATCTATGATACTTCCTGCACCAGGAGGGGTTACTAATAGAGGAGTTACTGATACAGTAGCAGTACTTCCTGAAGCATGAACATATTTAGGAACTATAGGTAGGATAACCCCGCTTACCTCCCCATGATCAAACGCAATATTCTTTTGTTGGCTTATAGAAATGTCTAAGTTAATGGAACTAAGATAAGAGAAATCATTAATAGGGACATTTCCAGGGGAGTAGGGTGATTGAAATCCAAATACATCAAAAGTTTTTGCAGCAGCCTCGATCTGCTTCTTTCTTTTATTAATTTTACTATTAAATGATGCACTTTCAGAGACAATCTGCTGTTCAAAGTTTAAGTAAATAGCTGAGTCTGTAGTATACCCATTAGCTTTTAAATCTACTAAATTATCTTGTATATCATTAATTCTTTTATTTTTTTGTGAAATCATAAAAGGAATTAGATGATCACTGTCGTACCATACCTGTAAATCTTTACTTTCGTCAATAACATTAATATCAAATATGGTATCTACATACCTATTCAAATCATCCAACGAATAACTAGTTCCCCTACCCCCCAAGTTAGGAGCATGGTCCAATAACCATCTACTTTCGTCAGGAACAAATTCTAAAGCAGATAAGTCAGTAATAGTCGGAACTCCCGTAGGAGATCCACTCGTACCATATTCTCTAGTTTGAGAATCATAATATAAACCATCTACCGATAATATGAACTGTCCACTCTTAGCTTTGGGAGGACCAAAAGTTAGTCTGAAAATTGGCTCCACTACTTCTTCCTCATCAACAAATACAGGAATTAACGCTGGGTTAGCCTCCCTTTCTTGAAATATTAATTCAATCTTTGCTTGAAAGTCTTCTGCTTTACTTAAAAAGTCGTATACAGCCGCAGTTTGGGCAGAAAAAATTGCAAGTTTAGCGGGAGTAACAGATAATTGTTCAGGACCCAAGATATTGGACTTATTTTCTACACCATTTAACCAATCCTTATACTGCGTCAGGCAGCCCTCTATCTGCGTTACAAACTCTGATGCGTTTGCATAACCTTCCCCTATAGCAGTTAGAAAACCAGCAAGTTCTCCCAAAACACTAGTACCATAGCTATCAACCCCAAATATAGAGTTATCTGATATGAAAGCAAACTTTCCTGTCACAGAATCGTACTCTACAATACCCAAATCCTGAAATATAGTACTATAAATGTTAGCAAGAAGACTTTGCGCCATACCCATACCGTCTGAAACCCCAGAATGAAGGCCCCCCAGGATAGATCCAGGTAATAAGCTAAGGGCAGCTTGAGCAAGCCCAAAAATGCAAGTAGGAATCCCAAACTGAGCGTCTAGGCCACCCATTGGGTCTGTTAATATATTTGGATTAAGCTTAGGCATATAATATTTCCTTAATTTATAGGATATAGATCGTCGTTACTAAAAGTAGGAGTACCCTTAACACTTCCTGGGGATCCTGGTGGGGGGTTTAAATTTATATTCCCTGGGCCAGGATAAGATGTAGTGGGTGGGGCAGGAACTTGTGGTGGTTTTATTCCAGGCTCGGTAGGGGTGCCCCAATAGGCTTTAGCTTCGGGACTACCAGACTTCAAATTAATATCTCCTGCGGCATTAACATTAAAGTTTCCTTTACAATTAAAATCAATATCTCCCTCACTCCATACTTCTACTCCACCAACACTAGCTTTAATTTGCACTACCCCTGTATATCTAGAGGCATCAATAAAAATTCCCTTATTACCTATTGCGGGAAGCCCGTCATACCCTCCTCCCTGGGGAAACTCTGTGCCATAGGACACTATGTTAACTGAATTACCATACGACTCTATATTAACTTCTCCAACTTTAGTATCAGCAGCTATAGGTCTAGTGCCTGGAACATTAGCGGATTGATTTCGTATATTTAATTGATAGCCACCCTTAATATCAGCATTAAGAGAACCTGAATCAGAAGTTATAAACATATTTTGTTTAGCCCATAGTGCTGCTGCCCTAGGCCCAGGTCCTGGGCCTTCTAGATTCTTTGCATTATACTTAAGACCAGTAATTTTTAAACCGTCTCCATGCTCAGTTTGCACAGCAATATAGTCCTTACTATCAGAAGCCATAACTTTTTTACCTGTCATACTTTCTAACTTAGTAAACCATTGATTATCTTTCGCATTAGCAGAATCACTTATTTGGAATTTCCCCCCTCTGGGACTAGCCATAGTGTACTTTTGCGGGTTAGGGCCATGAGAGTATGCACCCATATCATATGCTGAGTTAGGGAATGGACTAACATAGTCACCTTCAGGTCCTGCTGTTAAAGCATCGTCATCTTTCTCTGATTTTACTAATCTCGTATAAGATGCTCCTGTGATAGTAGTTAAATAGTACCACTTATAATCATCTGGGTTACTGCTTATTAAAATATAAGCTCCAACACCAGGAACTCCAGTAAATCCAGTAAAGGAAAAGGCTCCCTCCCCATCGACTGGTACATAATAAGGAGAAGTATAGTACACTGTAAGGGGAGTTTCATTCTCACCATCTCCAATTAACTTAGCAGTAATTATACCTTGCTTAGTTACATCCTCGACGGAAATAATTCTTGCAACCCTTATGTATGCGTTTATATCTGTAGTACTCATTATTTAAGCCTTCATGGTGAACACATCCCCTGTTCCTTCAGCATTTAGCAGTGATGGTAATGCAACTTTCATAATCTTAAACTCCGAGAAAACATCTCTTTCGCTTATTACATGCTTAAATCCTGTAATTGTATAAATCCCATTATAGAAGGTATCTTTTTCACCAAAATTTTTGGGATTGAGCAACTTCCCCTTATCGTCTACTGCTAAGGGAAGGACGGAAGGAGCTTCTTTTATTTTTACTTGACATTGTGACCCCAACATAAATTGATCAGATAGTTGAAAATATGGGAAAGTTCTAATGGTTCCTGTTATACCAGATTTTACAGCTACGGTATAAAAATAGTTTAGAAAATTACTTATTATAGGTTTCCAATTTTTGGAATTAGGTACTTTATAAGTGAATCCAGTACTCTTAGGATCTTTACTATTAGCTAGTATTTCTTCGGTTAGGCTTGCAGCTACACCAGAAAGGTCAAAATTTTCTGAATTTTCTGCTAGTTGTCCTAAAGTGTTAAGTATATGCTTTTGTACTTCATCATGAGTTGCATCTATCTTACCAAGTTTTCTTCTAATAGCAGCAAAAGTAAATAGATTAGCATCAAAATTATAAGAAGTTATGTTGGAGTTCGCTGTGTGTGCCTCAAATTTTAAAGGAATGTCGTCAGGGCCTCTTGTTTCCATCTCATCTAAATCAAAATCATTAACTTCATCTAAATCTGTGAAATAATGACTAGCAAATCTTCCTAAAAGTTTATTCACATAATATTGGTGTATACTCTCCTTTGCAAAAGCCTTTCCTGGTGCGCCATCTGGGTCTAGGGGCTTTACAATTAATTTTACATTTCCAAAATTTCTTAACTCATCTTTAATAAGATTAAGCTCTCCTACTATTACAACAGGCTTATCAACATCTGTTATTGCTGTAGAAGATCCTTTCCCTTTCATGTACTTTACAATAGTTGGATTATTTTCCACAAAAGCGTCTACTATTAAAGTCTTTCCTGTGTAACTCCCTAATTTACTATAGAATTTTTTAAATATTAAAAGAAAATCAATTTTCTCCCTACATTCTTTTGTCATATCTAGCATTATCGTACCTTTTGGGACTGGGCTAGGGGAAGGGGGTGTAATTGGTGGTCCCATAGGGGTAGTAGTTCTTACTGGGGTTGGTGCGGATCTTTGATAATATACAGTTAGTCCAAACTCAGCTAAAAATGTATTTATATCTGTTATATTTTTTGCTTGATTTATCCAGGTAACCCCGAGCATGGGAATTTTAGCATCAAGTAATTGGCTTATCAAATTCCTAAATTCTTTTGTTAAGTAGCATATAAAATTTGGAATTCCCCAAACATTAGCATAATTAGTATATAATTTTCTAATAGCTTCAACTAGTTGATCTGGTGATATTTTCCATTCTGGTGGTGTCGCCATCGTTGGACCCATTAAAGGTTCATCAGAAAGGAGTCCTAGATCTACTGGGGAAGAGTCTACACTAGTTCCTCCCGTAGGGAGTACCGAAAAAGGGGTTGCATTTATCCTCCCAGCTACCGTACTCCATAGTGGTCTAGTAGAAATATATGATTTCACCAATGGATGTACTATATCTGGACTAGTTTGTAAGGTTAAGTTAGCTTGTAGAGGAAGTAAAGCCATTAATGTCATTTCAACTATATCACTGCCTTCTCCTGTACTATAGTTTCTAAATTCTAAAACATTACATATAAAAGGCCCAGCCCAATGTCTAGACTTATTATTACCAAGCCCATACATGATAAAGAAGTCTACCTGTCTGCCCTCTGGAAGCTCATCTTTAATCACAGATAATACATCCGAATGAATAAAAGCTTTCATAAAAGTATCATCAGGATCTTGTATTTTTAATTTTATCGAAAAGTGTGATAAACCCCCTCCCTTTCCTGCTAACTCCATAGTATGCTCTAAAGAAAGAAAATTTGTATTTGTAGGGGAGAATATACCAGAACCTTTGTCTGCCTCTACCTCCCCAGTCCTAATAAACCTTTCTAAATTGGCTTTATTAGTTGATAATAATATACTGGGGGCTGCAACAGGATTCATACTCATGATATCTTATTATACTCCTAATCCATCAATACTAGGTATTAAAAGTCTATCTCCTCCGTTAAATCCTTCAAAAGGATCGTTTATATTATTAAATAATTGTATATACCACCATAATGCAGGGGTATCGTAAAATAGATCTGATATCAACTCTGGCCTATTAACAATAAAGGCAGCGCACTGACCTACCTCATAATCTATATCTTGAGGAATCTTATTTATTAGATCATCTATTTTAGTATTGAGGGAAGTAGTAATATTTACTCCTTTATGAAATATAGTTTTTACTCCGTAATCGTATCTAGACGGATATATTTTAGAATCAGCCATTATACCCAACCCCCACCAGGATCTGTAGTTACACCGAATACACCTTCAGGATCTGTTACAATTATTTCCCAGCCTCGTATGCCCTCTCTATCAGTAGTAAATTGAGCAGCTTCTGCTTTTGCAAAATTTCTAACTTCCTTTAAACTCATAGTTATGGTTATTACTCTAGGCAACATAGTTCTTAAATCAAAGCCGCCAACAGGATCATACCCAACTGAGTAGGAATCACATACGCAAGGAACATTATCATACAATATACCATAAGATAATTTAACTATAGGAGTTCCGTAAGTAGGATTTTCAGCATTATTAAGAGTGGAAGACCTTATAGAAGCTACAAAAGATGCAATCTTATTTATAACTTTTTGACGCTCACGATTAGCATACCCAGGCTTCCTTTCCTTAATATTCTCTTTCTTACTCCCCCTCATATCATACATAGGAGTGTGCCTTTGTGCCCATTTATATAATTTCTTACTCATCTCATCGAGAGTATCTACATAATGCTTATCATACCTATCAGCACCAAAATCTTCCTCAACTCTCCCAAGGGCTGGTCGGTCGGGAGAGCCCTTCTTAGCATCTTTATAATTTGTTATGAGTTTCTTTTTTTCTTTTTTAGTAAGTGTTGATTTACTAGCATCAGTAGTCTCTGCTTGGTACAAATGGGGCAATGTAATATTAAATCTTACTTTAAACTCCCTAGAGTTAGCTCCCATGTACGAAAAATTATTAACTGCTCTTCCTAGAGGAGAATAAGTAGCTAATCTAGAAGATTGGCTCTCTTGAATATTTGCATTTTCATAAAAAGGAACTACTCTTTCTATTAGCTTATCAGCTTCATAATAATGTAATACTAATTTACCAATCCAATCTTCTTTGCCTAATAGAGGAGTAATTTTTCTATCAAGGGGACGATTCATCATACCCATGAAAGAACCTAATACGGTATTTGCTGCTTCAGTTGTTCCAGCGGTATCAATTTTTAGTCCCATATTATTACCCTACCTGTCCCATATCTGCTGCTGCTGATAATCCCCTTCTATCTACCTCTAGGAGGGCCTTTTTAACTTCCGAACCAATCAGTACAGCAAGATCACTCCTTTCATCTGATCTAGTCTGTATATCTGGCATAACATCTTCGCCATAAGTCTTTTCGTATCTAGAAGCTTCCCGTCTAAGGGAGGCATCTGCATTTGGATTTTGTACATCTGGGTCTGGATCAAGGTTAAACCTTTCTGCAAGAGAAGCTCCAGTAGGTCTACCGAACGCGCCTGTTACCCACCCAATAGTGTGAGCCGCCACAGTAGCGGCATCAAGAATTCCGAAAACAAACGCCCCTGCGGTGAACCTTAATGCCCCTGCGAGATCTGGTAGGTTATTAGTTAGAACCGTATTAAGCTGTTGTATATCGCTACGAAGACCTTGCATAGCTGGGACAGATGCAGCCATTATAACATTCGCCATAGTATCGGCAGCATAGATAAGAGATACTCCATAAGTTTCTTGTGAGCTTCTCATTTTATCAGCATTACCCCGTTCCCAGGTCTGTCCCTTCTCTGCTAACCTAAAACCTTCTTTGATTGAAATCATACCGTTTACCCAATCCCCACCAAATGTAGCTATTGCTCCTCCTAAGGTCCTAAATCCTTTTAAAGGTTCTATAAAGTTAGCAAACTCTTCTGGTACTCTCTCAGTTGCCAACCTCAACGCTTCCATAACCTCCGTCATTGGGGCACCACTTTTAAGCAGATCAGCTACTCCCCCCATCCCATATAGATCGAGTGTAGCTGGGTCTTCCGAAGCTAAAAGTTCTTTAAATACTTTACCCATGGATATAGCATGTTGAGGAGCCCAGCCCACAGTAACATCGGTTAAACCTTTAATAATTCTTTCATCTAACCCCATTACGGACAATACACCCTCTACATCTGCTAACTGCTCTAAAGCCCTAATAGATGCTCTAGCTTGGGTAGCCGTATTTTCGGATACATCAGCTATACCTTTAGCCATCTTTTCTAAAGTCTCTTGAGAGGCTCCTTTAGCAGAAAACTCGGCCATTAACTTAATTAAATCTTGTCCTTGCTTTCCTTGCTTATCAAGTAAAACAATACTATCCCTTAAACCAATATTTACTCCTTTAATCCCTATTCTATGTAATGCTATCTCGGTTTCTAAGTGGTCCTCTATTTTTCCATATTTAATATTCCCTTCTATAAGTTGATCGGTTATATCTGTCCCCATCTTCTCTAGATTTAAACCAATATCTGAATTAGATACAGATAACTTATCTAAATATAGTACACCGTCTAGGACTAAAGTTGACATCTTCGCAGCAGTCATTGCCAACATCTCTATAGGTTTAAACAGAGCATCTTGTGATACTGTAGCATCTTTTAGCTTTCTATTGATTTCCAGAAGAGCTTTAAAATCTTTGTTTGATGCTTCACTTGCCGCTAAAAGATCTCTTAATAGCTTATTCTCTGTTACCTCTATCTCATCATTTGGTTCTGGTGTATTAGCATTATCTCCATTTGTCATAATTACTCCTCCTTGTCCCCAACTTCATAAGCACTATGCATGTTATTCATGATATAAGTCCTGTAATTCTCTCTACCTACTAATGTCATAAAAGCTTTCTTCATTCTCTCAGACGCACCTCTTTCAGAAGGAGCCTCCTTGGAGTTCTTCCTTTCCTCATCCTCTTTTGTCTCTGGTGTATAAGTAACAAATTTATCCCTATAAGCTTTAATTATGAGATTAGCAGTAAATCCCCATATATTATTTAGTTTTACGGCAGATAAGTATCGTTTCCCCTTATGCTGGAAGATACCATAAACTCCCCTCCTATTACCGACCACCATAACCACATGATCCCCCTGACCCCACTTTCTGGAATTATATTTAAAAAATAGGACATCCCCTGGTAGTATAGCGTTAACCGAGAGGGCAGACTTGCTGACCCTAGAGGATGTATTCCCAGGTCTTCCCTTAACACCTAAGGAATCCACTAGGATAGATACTAATGTTAAAAATTTTCCAGAAAAAGATGTTGACATATACAGGGCTCCTAGCTAGTATATAGTAAAATAAGGATTTAATGAATGGTATACACTAATGATCATGAAGATATTAATCAATTGCTTTATGAATTTACAGAATTAATAGAATATACATTAAGTAATGAGTTTATTATTAGATGGAAAGGTAAATATAGTGTACGGTTTATTAAGTTATTCCAGACTAGACTACTTAAATCAATGGCTGATAGAAGACCATTAAAAATTACTACTATGTATACCTTCTTAACTAAGAAATGTGATTATTCTAAAGAGCAAGTATTAAACTTCTTTGATTCTATAGATATTAGTATATACAACCCACTAATTAGTGGTTCAAAAAGGGATCTCTAATGTTCTGTAACCAGATAAGTAATACTAAGAGAGACCTTTGGAGGCAATGTAGGCTGAAGTACCGTTATCGCTATGTAGACTATCTAGAGGAGACTGATCCAGGAAATATGGACGCCCTCCAGTTTGGGTCATATATACACCAGATCTTTGAAGAAGGGGTGGAATGTACTACTTTAGAGGAATTACAGGGTATTGCCCAGAATCTACGGGAAACCTATAAATTCGGTAAAACCTACGAACCTAAGATAGATACCTGTTTGAAGAACTTTTTGCGTTTGAATGCCTCTTTCCCAGAAAAGGGGCAGGTTGAGCTATCTTACAAGCAAGACCTAGGTTGTGTTGAACAAGTGGGCTTTGTGGACAGAATCATCAAGGGCAAGGAAGGTGGCCTGTTGGTGATAGATTACAAGACTGGCAAGCGTGAGAAGAGTAAGTTTGAGTTATTTGATGATCCTCAAGGTATGAGCTATGTGTACGCTGCCCACAAAACATATGACATTCCTGTTGATAAAATCACCTTTGCTCACTATTATCCTCTTACGGACAACATGGTTACTGTCAAGTACACCCCTGCTGCCCTTATCAAACATAACAAGCGTGTGGTGGAGGATGCTTGGAACATAAAGAAAGCGAAGAAAGTTGATTTAACACCCTCGGAGAACCAGTATTGTAACTGGTGTGGTTTTAAGTCCCTGTGTCCCGTATTTAACCCAGCCCAACTAGTAGAAGAGAGATTAAGCAATGCAACAAAAAAACCTAGACGCAGTAGTAAGTAGCGAGTACATCCAGGATTATGTCGAGTTCCGTCTACCTGAGGGTAGATGGCAGTCGGGTGGGAGAGAATGGGTCTGTGCTTCCCCTTATCTCCAGAATGATTACAAGAGGCACTTCAGCATTAATATTCATAATGGTCTCTGGCAATGCTTCAAGACAGGTAAGAAGGGTAACTTCATCCAACTCTACGCATTCCTTGAGAATGTCTCTCCCAGAGCAGCATGGTCTAGGTTTGTCTTTAAAACTCTAGAGAATGATGAGGTGTATGAGCCTCGCCCAGAAGATGACATGATCTGGGATTTGGATATTGATAACCATGAGTGGTTTGAGCCCCTTACACCTTCTTCTGATATAGATGATCCCCTTATTAGCGATGCTTTTAAGTATCTCTATGCCCGTCACATATTCCCAGAGAAAGAAGGGGAGTACTACATCTGTAGAGAGGGGAAGTATAAGGATCGTCTAATTATCCCTTACATTGAAGATGATGAGATTTATTACTTCCAAGCCAGAACTCTGAAAGATGAC
>Ga0080013_1000456_pt2 | contig 34110 bp, 47 predicted proteins | sample ETNvirenome_6_85_FD_69236 | JGI IMG/M metagenome (GOLD analysis project Ga0080013, IMG submission 69236) | Marine viral communities from the Pacific Ocean - ETNP_6_85 (SPADES assembly) (version 2) | ecosystem: Environmental > Aquatic > Marine > Oceanic | place: Pacific Ocean | collected 2013-06-19
GAAGACTGTACTTCTCAGGTAGTCTGTGAACCTTCCCTGAATGTATCCAGGGCTTGGATGCTGATTGCCTTATCTCTCGACTTAGGTTTCCAGCAGTTCATCCGGTTTTAAATGATCCTACAATCTTACGATCGAATCATTATCAATCCACATGGGATGGTAACTCCAAAACGAATAAATTACTTATGGACTTCGACTAGTCCACATAAATAAATAATAATACTTATATTGGGAGTGTAATTGGTTTTCCCGAAATATTATGGAACAGTTTATCGATACACAGGAGTGGGTGCCAATTCACTCGCTTCCAGGATTTGAATGCTGTATTGAATATATGATTAATAGGGATGGAGAAGTTAAGAGCACTAAGGGCAATAAGGATCGCATTCTTAAGTACAAATGGCATAAAGCTGGCTATCCTATGGTCACTTTGACGCAACGCATCGGTAGAAAGAAACCTATTTATGTATGTGTTCATAAACTTGTTGCATTTGCTTTCTTAGGTCAACCACCTACTCCATATGGCTCAACAAAAGGGTGCTCGATGATAGATCACATTGATGACAATAAATTGAATTGCAAGGCTTCTAACTTGCGTTGGGTAAGCCGTAGCGGAAACAATAATAAATATGCTTATAAACGCCGTCCAAAGAATACTCCAGAACAAGAAGAGTTAGCTAGAGAACGACAGCGCATATCTAAACGAGACTATATGCGACGTAAACGGGCAGAAGCTAAGAATACTTTACAATAGTTTTATGGGTCTAAGAGGTAAAATGTGGCTGAGATTCTTGTACTCAGAGGTATAACGGAAGTTAAGAGTAAGGTCGGTACTCGTCTTAATCGTGCTCAATCTTCTGAAGGTGACACGTTTCCTATTCTTAAATGGTGGGACAAATCAGACCATGCTGACTATGTACCATGCACCAAGATCACTGTTGACAGAATTAGGGGTGACTTAAACCTACTTATTCCAGCTTCTACAGATACAGAACTTACCATTGAATTCGACGGTGACAATACTCTTACCTTTAACAACTATCGAGCAGTACGACGTGTTGGTGTTCAACTAGCACCTGATGATCCCATTACTGGGGAGTATGTCTTCCCTAAAATTGATAGTACTCCTATTTTCCTTAACATAGAACCAGGACTGCCTGTACAAGGCTTCAACCAATATTACCAGTATCACAAAAGGATAATGGAAGCCTTTCATCAGTTGTTTATCTCTATGAATGCTGGGGATGATTCTACTGTTGTCGATATATGTGATTTAAATGCTGGCGACGATTCATTTGACCTAAATCAAACTCATAACAATGGCTGATCAACTACAACTCAGAGGCGACACAGAAACAAACACGGACCAGCTCGTTGGTGCTCAACGTGAAGTGACTGTAGATACTACCAACTGGAATCTACGTGTTCATGATGGCAGTACACCCGGTGGACATGAGCTAGTTAAAAAGACTGAAGTTGGTACTCCTGTCACCATCATTGCCCCCTTTGCTCAAGCATTCATTAAGATCAACGATCCTGGTACTGGTACTGGTTGTACTTGGGGAGCTTATGATTCCGGTACGGGAGATATGGTTGTCACATTTAATGCAGCTCAGCCTAATACTGACTACAGCGTGATTAGAAATAGAGAAATGTATGACACCCAGCATATGATTATAAAAAGTAAAACGGTAAATGGTTTTACAATTGAATGGGCTGATACTACAGGAACTTCACCATTAGATCCTGTTACATTCCCTGGAACTTTCGTGTGTTATGCGTCTGATCCTACTTACACAGTTAATGTGACTTCCTAGTTATAGTCAATCACCAATCAACGAACGGTCTTTAATATCTAGGCTGGATAGCAGCTCAGTACCGATTGTGCATGAAACGTTATATGGCAACCTCCTTTGATTCCTAGCGTGGAACCCTATGTAGAAGCTGTCTTTACGCTGTACATACATATCATCAAACGGGTGCTCTTCTTTCTGGTTTGTATATAGACGTACGTCAAACCAACTATCGATGTACTTGTTGCCAGTTTTATTGTTCTTAAGGTTGATGCTTACCATTGGATCCCATGGTGCTGGCAGGTCTCTTGTTAATGCAGCAGGATCAAAGTCATTAACGGGAGCTAGGTCTTGCGCCGTATCCATCAAAGCATCTGTATAGTTTGGATCTGTACCGATATAAGCCTCGTCAATAACTAATGATTGCCACCCAGGCTCTGCAAAGTCCTCTTTACCACTATCGATTATATTCAGATTAACTTTAACAAACGTGTTCTCAGCACCGAATAGCCCGACTGTATCTGTGTAATTCAACGTGAATGGAATTACTGTTATGTTCTCTTGTGGTGCAGTGTTAATGCTTGCACCTTTTGCGTAGTTTAAATTCTTACTAGCAGCAAGTCCTCCAGGTGCAGTGCGGTCACTGCCCCCGTAGGTTTGTTTGATTAACGTTATCTGATCTGTTACATCCATCTCTACAATGCAAGTCTTACTTACATTGTAATCTACAAGTACTCTGAGACCTTCTCACTTTCCTCTCTTAATGCTTTGAGTGCTTTGTTTTCTAGAGTTCGTACACGGTCTCTGCTCATGTTCAGTATTTGACCTATTGCTGTCATCGAAAGTGGTTCAAGCACCTCATCTCCAATTCCGTACCTCATTCCGATTACTGCAGCTTGCATCTCTGGGAGATCACTAATCAAGTTGCGGATATCTTCTTTGACACAATCCTGCTCAAGCAGCTTGTCTGGTAGTTGTGTCTCATCTTCCAGTAGATCGATAAGTGCTGTATCCCTATTCTCTCCAATCTTTATTTCTAGAGAAGTTGGTTGACGTGCCTTACACATAAGGTCCTTGATCTCCTCCACAGTTAGCTCCAGACGCTCCGCAAGCTGGAAAACGTTAGGCATGTACCCATTGATCTGTGAAAGCTCTCTCTGGGCCTTCTTGAGGCGATTCAGGTTCTCTGTGACATGTATAGGCAGCCGTATAGCGCGGCTCTTCTCTGCGATGGCCCTAGTGATGCCTTGGCGAATCCACCAGTAAGCGTAAGTACTAAACTTATAACCACGACTAGGATCAAATTTCTCAACACCTCTTACCAACCCAATTGTTCCTTCCTGAATTATATCTAGCAGCTCCATATTCCTTTTCGTGTACTTCTTCGCTACTGATACAACTAACCGTAGATTAGCTGTCACCATCTTCTCTTTAGCTTTGGTGCCTTCACGTAATTCGCGTCGAAGGATTTTGTAATCTATACCTAGCTCTATGGCTAGCTCCTTGTCTGTCAACTTGGTGCCATTATTAGATTCGTAAGTATCACGCGTTTCTTCAATCTCCATCATGCGTTGTACCTTACGACCCAACAGAATCTCTTCATCATGCTCTAATAAGGGCACACGTCCGATATCCCGTAAATAGGCACGTACGGAATCACCTGAAGCTACTGGTTTTGCCATATAATTCTTTTCCTTGCTTACTAATCCTAGCAGCAAGATTGTTAATTAGTAAACCTAGTCTAACGAAACTCTTGCAAATCTGAGGCTTTCTTTTGGCTCGTCCCTGTTACCTTCTAACGCTTCTACTGCCATTGCTTGTGCAGCATCCTCATCAAATCCCTTTGACTTATAGTTCTCAAACATACGGAAGAAGTGCTCTACAGAGCTGTCGTAATCTTCTCCATGATTGAGCATCTCTGCGCTCATCTGATCGGCAGCACGATCTGGCACACCATCAGTCTGCAGGTGCTTTGAAATAGTTTCAAAGACTTCGGGATCTTGCTTAGCTACTTCGCCAGCTTTCCTCACGATTACACCTACATCTACTATTTAAATTGTAGTTGATTCTTTATATTATTAACTTGTGAAAGTCATGAACCACGTAGCCTTACAAGTATTTCCTTGAGTAATTCATATGGCACTTCTTTCACCCTTTCCAGATTAGCTTTTTGCTCTTGTGGATCTGGTGCAAGTGATGCTATTTTAAGTGCCAGGAACTCTTCGGGAGTCATTATTAAGCGCCGAGTTGGCCTGGTGTTACTCCCATTGCCATTGCTTTTCCTGTAGCAATATCATTCATAAACGAAGCACCGTCTGGTCCATTCATAACTTCACCGACTAACGCAACACTTTGTCCTCGGTTGTTGGCAAGAAGCATCTCTGCTTTTCTTGCTTCAGCGAAATTTACGGCAGCTTGCTGTTGGTCCCTATTCATGTCATAAGCAACCTGTGAATCCTCCATAGCTGCTGTACGTACCTGACCAGCTGCATTGGCTCCTGCCTGTGGAATTGCTGATTGTGTATTAGCGATTACGTCTTGAGCTTGTCCTACTTGATTTTTAAATGCTTGATTAGTTGTTGATGCTGCACTTGAAATCGGACTTCCATCAAATAGGTTTGGTCCAACTGGGGCAGAGTTATGCATACCACCTTGACCCATACTTAGTGAATCACTCACCATATTTTCTGCAGCTGAATAAGGTCTAATAGGTTGAGCCATTTTTCAAATTAATCTTGTTATTACTATTGTAAGGGGATTGAATTAACAACCCCCTTTGATACTTATCAGGTGTCCTGAACGAGCATCTTTGTTTGTAGTGCGCCTTGTGGTGCTTGTGAGAGGAACTTCCATGCATCCTCAGGACGGCTGTCCATCAGATTGGATAGTCCACCCCAGAAGTCATTGGCCTGATTGGCTTGACGGCCTGGTGTAGGCATGTCCATTTCTGGGCGTTGGAAGTTAGGTGGAACTTGTGTGTTCTGTTCCTGTGACTGAATCTCAGCTTCAAACTGAGCACGGGCTTCGTGCTGTTGACGAGATTGTGTCTCTGCTGCGGTCTCAGTTGGGTATGGACCCTGAGGACCGAAGAAGTCGTTGACGTAATCAGCAAGAACGTCAGGGTTGGTGAGCATGGTGTTCATTGCGGTGCGCTCTTCGCCTGCTGCTTCAAGCATCAGGGATTGAGACTGGCCACGTTGTACTTGCTCGATCAAGGCATCTTCAACTGCACATGCGTACTGGTTGAGGAGTGCGGGTGCTTCAGCGCCGAAGTGCTGTAGGACTTCAAGACTTTGATCGCTTACTTGACTTAGATACGCGTCCCTTACCTCGCCCTGAGCTTGACCCTGCATTGGTGCCTGCGCTTGGTACTGCGCCTGCTCCGAATAGGTTGGGGTTGAAGCTTGGTGACTGGAGATCTGGGCTTGCGAATACTGGGCTGGTGCCGCCTGCGGTGCCGAAGCCCACGCTGCCGGTGTAGCTGTCTGGGGTGTCGGTGTTTGGTAAGCCGAGGGTGATACCTGGGCTTGGGATGGGCTGCTTGTATTCAAACTTGCGCTCAGCGCCTGGAACGCCTCCTGCCATGGATTGCCCGCCTGTGCCGAAGCCTGCTGGGCCGGGGCCGCTGCCTGGTAGGCCTGAGGGGCCGCTTGTTGGTAGCTCTGATCCGATACCTGGTAATGAGACGGTTGGCTCATCACGGGTTGGGCGGCCAAGCTCTGCTCTGACGCGGTCGGCATCGGAGAGCTTACTTGGGCCGGGATCGTCGCTGCTTGGTTTGTACCTTCCACTGTAACTTAACTCCTTACGTAAAAATTCAAGTGATCTATATAGGAATCCTGTGATATCAAGATTCGGGTCAGATGCCAAAGGTAAGTCTGGCGTCTGTGGGTGCGGTAACTGATAAAGTTGACCGAGTAATCCGATGAACGAATTTAATGATTGCTGTGTTTGTTGAACCATTCGGAAGGGATATCCGCTTAACATTGCGGCTCTCTCTTCGTCAGTCTTACCAGGGAATAAGTATTTCAGTGCTTCAATAGAATCCACACCTAGTTCTTGAAGGTTACGTACGACGATGCTGTTATTTAGAATATCGTCTGTACTCTCTTCAAATACTTCACCTTGCCAGCGCCAGTCAACTTTAGTACTGCCGTCTGGTATAAGTCCAATTACTCCTTGTGGGATTTCTCCTGAATCAAGTGTAGCACGGATGGCATCTTCTCTTTGACTGATAAACTTCCTATATTTCTTGATAAATTTCTCATTATCTTTCTCATAGGCTTCCAAGTCTTCACCATAATCTTCAACAAGTGGAGGCAGTGGTTCTTCTAATCCGATCACTGCAGCAAATGACTTTTTGAACATCTCTTCTTCGTGAATAATCATCATTGAGAAGAGTTTGCACAACCCGTACGTAAAGACTGCCCTTGCTTTCTTTTCAGCAGTAGCAGCGACACGTCCGTAGAGCGTTTTGATTTCATACGCCGTGGATGCTGTACTGATATCGATGTCATCAACACCACCGAGAGCTAGACGTATTTCAGAGCGATACTGCTTGACGTACATATTCTGATCACCTGAAACACTGTCGGGTGTCAGGTAACTAACTCGGTCAGTTGGCTCAAGGTTGGCGATAACTCGTGGAACCTTGATCTGCCCATCTAGTGCTGATGCTCCGCCGAAAGGAGCACTGTTCTGTGAGCTGCTTCTTCCGATTGCTGCAAATCCAGCCTGAGAACTGATTGTTGGCTTGAACGACTGTTCTTCACCGGCCTCAACGATGTCGTGCTTAGGACGACTTGAAACGAGTGTTGGGTTACCGAAGAACTTCATGTTCTTGCGGATGTTATGGACTAGTTCATCGTGATACAGAATCTGGTTCGATAGCCACTCAAACTCTCCATTTCCACTTGCTTCACCAGTGCAGTCCATGTGATTAAACACTTCGACTGCTGGAATGAATCCCAAACTGTTCGTCAGTACTTCTGTTGATCCAGGCATCGTCATCAACGACTGGCCCATTTCATTCTCAAAGTCGATCTTCTCGTTTGAGATCGTTTGCTCAATACGGTCCTTATAGACCTTCAGTTTGATGTACTTCTTACGACCATTGCGTCCATCAACTTGAGCGTACTGATCTATGGCATTAGGTTCACGGACATTGAAGCTGTAGATCAGCACCACGCTTTCTAGTTCACTGTTCTGATTCCGATAAGCACGGTAACTATCTCTCGGGAAATAGAGTAACTGGTATGTGTCTCCGTCTGGACGGAAGTAGAAGAGACCTTGTCCATCACATAGGAAGTAATCGATAATGCTATCGAGCTTCATTTCTAGCATGTTCTCTTCGCAGATCTTTGCTAGAAAGTCTTTCCTGTTACCAAACGAATCCTGTTCTGCATAGAACTCCACCCCACGGCGAAGCATGAACATCCTCATCTGTGCAAGATGGGATGAAACGATCATAGAATCTACTGATAAATCTCCTCTCCTCTCTTTAGCTGCTGTGAGGATCTGGCTTATCTGACTTTGTGCTGAGGAGTTCATCCTTTCTTTCCCTATTATTTAAATATTAGTCGATATCTTTTATCATATCGAGGTACTTGTCGTCATCTAAGTTAGGTGCCTTAACTGCATCAAGGGATGTTGGCCACTCAAACTCAGGTTTCTTATAATCTTTATGCCATATATCACCTGCCCATTGTGACCTAGCAATATCTCCTTGAGCTTGATGGTAGATAGGACGTTGATCAATTGTCTTGGCAAGAGCTGTTGTGTCTAATTGCCTATTTGCAGTATTGATTCCCATGTTTGTGAATTGCTGTCCTCTTTCTCCTTCCGGTCTAGCGCTTTGCCTGTCATATCCTTGGCTCCATTTATCAGCCCACTGTTTACCACCTGATTCCTCTAGACCTGACTTCCCATATACTGATTGAACTTTTGTCCAATCAGAAGCTGAGGTGTCCTGATTCGGATGACTTAGTCTTCCAATTGTTGCTGGTGCATTTACTGTTGGGTTAATTGTTGCTGGTTCACTTTGTGGATTATCTTTCCTATCTTGCCAATACTTAGTTACCTCAGCACGATCTTCTGTGTGCTCCGCTTCACTTGTTGATCTCTTTGGACCTTCAAGCAGTGCATTACCAGCCATCCTATTTTTCTTCTCCCCTTCCTCGCTATATCCCATTTGATATTGAGCCATCTTACTATTTATTATGAGAAGCTATCACTATTGTACTCTACTTGTAAGTGACCCCTTCTTAAAAGGCCTCCCATAGTTAGCACCATTGAATCCACGGCATCATCATGAGATGCATGTCCAAAGTTCAATAACTCTTCTTCTAGTACGTCCCATTTACGCCACTTGTTCCATACCACTCTTTTGTTCTCATATAAACCAAGCACCCCGCGTAACCTTGCTAACTTATCTCCCTTGAAACCTTTAACGGGAGAGCATGACAGGTTATATAGCGCACGATCGTCAAACATAATTCGCTTAAAATCACCTTCAAACGATGTTTGGTATGCCACAGCTTCAGGCCATATCACGCATGGTGACATGGTTGGGAAGTATTGACCCTCATCATTTTCAGCAAGGATGTTCCAATCAGCAAGCATCTCGCAGAGTGTATCCATCTTCTGGATATTGCCCATTGTTCGGTTACGTCGCTGATCGATTAAGTAGATCTTGCCGTCCTTAATTCCACCGAGTGTCATGACTGTCCAGTCATTCTTCTCACTTAGACCAGCACTAAGGTCGATCCCTACTCCTAGGCAGTCGTACTCATCAGGTACTTCCTGCTTACAGATTAATTCTGGGGAGATACCCACGTCAGCTGACCGTACTGCTGTATTCAGGTACTGGTAAGCGAATGCCACCCTGTCTTCACTCTTACGTTCATTCAGGTATTTCATTGACCAGAACTCAGGCCAGTAGGAACGTTGCCTACCGTCTGCATCTGTAATTACAGCTTTTTGGACAATCTGTTTCCAGTTGTTCTTAGGTGTAAAAAGGCTGGCATGGATGTCGTCAAAGTGGAAACGGGTTCCAAGGCATATGGCACGAGCACCCTGGAACATCGTGGGAGCTATAACGTTTGACCATGTTTGCTCCATTTCACGGCGTATGTCTGGATTATTGATTGACGCAGCGGATTTAATCGGGTCATCAATCAGCACCAGCTGTGACCGCTTGGAAGTAATTGCTCCCTTGAGACCACCACAAGCAACGGTGAATGCTTCTTCACCCGCTGTATCGATGCCTGCAAAGTCATAGTCAATACTCCAGTATTCATCTGATCTCCGTATCTTTGATAGACGCACCATCGGGAATACTTCCCGGTATTTAGGACTTGTCAGAATTCCTTTAATCGTTGCACTCTTTGCACGACTAATGTCCACCATGTAGGCGATGTATAGGATACGCAGCATTTTCTTTGCAGCTGCATGTCGGCCTATCATCCAAGCTGCATACAAACCAAGGACAGTACTTTTCGCAGATCCTCGGGGTGCAAGGATTGATGTGTTGGGTCCGGCTATTCCTAATAGACATTCACTATCTTCTCCTGTACACAATTCATTGTGCCATTCCAGCATATGTTTAGCAGGTGCTTTACCAAGGAATGTGCAGAATACTTTGAAGTCATCCCTCGCTTGAAGTACTTGCTCTGATGGTGGTTTTACTGTGACTTTAGTTGCGGTCATTAAAGCTGACCGTTTATAAGCTAAGGCTACACTTGAGACTGCCATTTAGTTCTATTGATTTAATTTAAGTCTAACGTCAGGATTACCTCAAGCTTGACCGTCTCTCGGCAATTCGCTGTTGAGCCCTATTTTTTGCTTTAGAAATTTTTTCGCTTCTTTTGTTCTGTGCCCTTGTGATTGCATACACAGCACGCATGTCATTGGCTAACTGCTCTGCTTCTATTCTTTTCGCATCACCATAACTAGACAGGGTTGTCATCGAAGGTAGCCGCTGACTTAGTGCTGCATCTAGTCGTACTGAGTTGACTGATGCTGGAGCTATCTCAGTAACATTTGGCTCACCTAAACTGTGTGGACTTCTACTAATAGCTGGTTCCACATACAGTGGAATCTGTACTGGAGGACCGTAGCTCATGAATTACTCAACTCACTGTAGACCTTTGCCCAGATTGCATTAATTGCATTCTCTATAGGTTCTGCAAACTGTGGGTCATCTTTGAAAATACTTGTCAGTTCACGCATCACACGATCAGCACCCGCTAGTACTAGCCCACGCTTATCTGTTGTGCGGTTCATGCGGTCACTCGTTTCAATGTGACTGCGGAGTTCTTTCTCTAATGCTGCTAAACGTGCAGCACCGTTATCACCTTTGATCTCTCCACTATTGATTGCCATCCGTAGATCTTGAATATCACTGTGTAGAGCAGCGATTTCACTGTTTAGAATCTCACGACGGTTAAGCTTCTTGTACTTCATCTTCACCCAACGGGCTAGGTCGTTGAAGGTTCCGCCGTACTGCAGAATTCCTGCATACACCCAGATTTCAATAATTGATGGTGTTACCTCAGCGAACTCTTTGAAGTCCTCTGAATCAGCAGCAGGTAAGGTGTCTAGCCACTTATCTACAAAGGTTAGATATACCTTGCTATTTGTAGCTGTCTTCGTAGCCATTAGAAGCCCCTTGCAGTGTCGTTAGCACTCTGCTTCTGGAACTTAGTTTTTCTAGTTTCAATGTCTGCTCCATGTGACAACGTCTGTCTCTGTTGCTCCCCTTGGGTTACATATCCCTTGCGATCTTCGCTCCCTTTGGTTTCATAGGTCTTCCTTGTTTCATCTCCTGTAGTTCTTACATTCTCTCTGGTTTCTTGACCTGATGTACGAAGTTTATTTGTATCTGTTGCACGTTCCTCATACGCTCTTGTTTTCTCAACTGCTTGTTGAACCTTTCCTTGCGTCTCAGCAAGTCCTCGGTCTTGAGCACCTTCTTGCTGAATCCGGTTGCTATCCGTAGCTCTTGTCTCTGCACCAGCTACAGAATATCTATTCGTATCTGACAAGCGATCTTGCTCACCTTGCACAATTGATTGCATCCGATTCTGTACACCAGTCGCTTTGATACTCTCTCGTTGCTGCTCTCCTTGAGCCCCATACCTGGCTATATCCCTACCTACATCTCTATCGGCAAACTCATTTTGATAGCCAGCGGCAGCACCCATTGTTGCCATATTGAATCCATGTTCTTGCTTCATCAAGGTGGATGTATTCCTAAGTTCCAAATCCGCAGCGTGCGTCATTGTGCCTTGGGACAGGGCTGTTTGATGAGATGCCATGTCCTTGGCCATGTGATTATCAAACCCTGACTGCACCATGTTGCCAGCGAATGCGTTCTTCATTGCATTACCTGCAGCATCATCCTTATCTGGCTTGTATGAATAGAACTCATTCATTACATCGTTGAAGCCGAAAAGGCCGTTATCAATAGCCATGCTCTTTTCTAATTAATCTATATCTTTCTATTTTAGTGGTTTCTTTATTAGTTATACAATTGTTTAAGCCGTCGATTTTTATATGCCGTGTTATTTACCTTATTGCTCTTATTTAATAGTGTCACTGATGTTTCTACAATAGAAATAAGTAATGGTCAATATAATATGACTCGCTTTGCCTCGCTTGGTCAAAACAGAGCTTCTGACTATGCAACTGCCGGAAGGGTTGTTGCTAATGAAGCATCTAAAGCATTTGATGCTACACGTTCTTTTAACCCTAACTACACTGACCTAGCTGTACAAGGTATGAAGGCTCGTAACTATGAGAAGCGAGCAGCATGGGCAGCTCAGGAGAAGATGGCTAAGTCAGGGATTAAAGCAGTTGCTGGTGTTCAGGAGACTAAAGTTATTTCTGATGCTCGCGCTGATATTTCCAATACTCAGACTAAATCAAGGAAGGCCGGTAAGCTTGCAGCAATGGGTGGACTGATTGCTAAAGCTGCTATCACACCTAGGAAGGTTGAACGTCCTGCTCCAGTTACAACTGATTATTCAGGCAAGAAAACATCTGCTCAGAAAGCTATTGATGAAGCACAGCAAGAGCTGGATAACTTTAATCAGGGCAATACTACTACTACTGATTCCTCTGATGTAGCAACTGGACCTACTACCCCATCTACCAATACTTCTGGTACACCTAGTCAAAATGCTTTCTCTGGAGACCCCAGTACTTTCATGACTGGTAATACTGGTCGATCAACAGGCCCTCATCTTGACATAAGAGTTTGGAGTATTAGCAAGGGTGCTTATGTCGATCCACACTCCCACATACATCACGTCACTGCTCCTGGTGGAGGCAGTCTTGTTGACAGCTACCCTCAGACTAGCCCTTACTTAGAGAATAGAGGCTCCTATATTCATCAAGGAATTGATTATGGAATTGAGGAAGGTACACCACTGAATGTGAACCTACCATTCACTGACAGCTATTGGGACAATAGTGGCGGCGGTAATATGAGTATTTATCAGCTACCTGATCCTGACCTTGAGTTAGTTCTGATGCATGGTCAGGGATCTAAGTAATTGATATTTAATCTAAATTAAGCGAATCCAGCACCAATAGAAGCGAGTCCTGCTACTAGAGCTTCTAGTGCTTTCTCTTCTTTAGAAGCGGCAGTCTTCTTATCTTCATACTCCATCTGACGTGCCCACTGTTGCTGAGCGCGTAGATCTGATGCTTCTAGCTCTTCGATCCTTGCCAACCTGTCTTCTTTTTTGTCTAGCTTATTGATCAGCATCTGCTCTCTTGTTAACTTATTTGATGCTATACGTGCATCTTTAGACTCTTTTTGTAGCGCCCTTTGAGGTTCTTGTATCAACTCTAAATCATCCTTTTTTACCCCTCGATCATAATCAATAATCTGTTTAGCATATACATCTTTACTTAAGTAAGGAGTGTAGGTTAATCCCCGATCAGTCAATTGGCGTTCAAATGCCTTTCTGTTAGCTTCATCGTTTATCTGAAGCTGCATTTGAGTCTTATAATCCTCATCTACTCCAAGTAATCCTGACCATATTGAATCAACTGGACCAGGAGTTGCAGTTGGATCTAACCCTTCTTGGTTGACTACCTTCCTAGTTAATTCATTTTTCCATCTTGTTAGAAGGTCTATTGCTCCAGGTTTATCTAACTTCGGTGTCGCCATCAGACTACTCCTCCTCTAAGTGCAATTAGCGCTTCTTCTAGTTTACGTTGTTCTGGAGTTTTCTTATCTCCAAATAGCCACTGCAGTCCATCACTTCCCATTTTTCCCATCGAAGCGCCGATAGATGCTGTTAGTGGAGAGAACACCCCAGCTCCCATTAATCCACCAATAGTTGCTCCAGCGCCCATTGCTGCTGTATCCATAGCTTTATTTCCAAGGCTCTCATCTCCAGTAACAATATCCGCTACATCCATTACGTTGCCAGCAACACTTAGTGCAGGTACGGCTCTTGCAATGCCTCGACCTATCTTGCTTCCTGCCATGCGTCCAATCGTTTTCGGGATCTTGCCAAATGTCATAGCATTACCCATTTGACCAATCTCTCCTATTACTTTCCCTTGCGTCATCTTGCCGCCTAGGAAACTTAAGGCTTGTTCAAGTGTAATCCCCTTCATGCGTGCAAATGCTTCAGCAGCTTGCATAGGGTCTGTGTGGAACGACATTAACTGACTCCTGCTAAAACGTTTTTGGCTTCCATCCGTGTTACACGGTTGTCCAGTTGTTGATAACCACGGACAAGCAGGGCGATCAGCTGGTTTATATCTATTCTAAGCATTCCTGAATCTGCATCGTAATAAGTTGCTTCTGGCATTACTTCCTTGTATTCCTGAGCGATGAACCCATAATGCTTGCGTTGCGTGTCATTAGTGTAATCAGACTTGTAGTAGAAGCTGACTGGATTCAATTCACGCAGCATCAGAGTCACGTCATCTAACTTCTCGATTGAATGTTTTGTACGCTCATCACTGGTAAACAGGCTAAGTCCAGCACCTACTACTGCCCCAATTCCACTCATCATTCCAGAACTCTTCTTAGCACTTGCTTGTGCTTTTGCTGCTTTCCTAGCTGCTTCGGCTTGTAAGTGTGCTCCCATTACATTGCCAAATGCATTCACCCCAGCTATTTTCACTCCTGCTTCTGCATCCCAAGCAGCCTTTTGTTCTTCTGCCCTGAGTTGCATTCCAGTGCCGTAGATCTTTCCTGCATCTACGCGATTCTTTCCCATCACTCCATACATATCTGGAATACTTCCAGCTGCTGCAGCTGCCGAACCAAATTTAGAGCCACCACCTGCAGACTTGAGTCCCGGTAGATTCATCAAGTAACTGTGATCGTAATTTGTTGCCATTACTTTATTTGCTTATATATTTGTATTTTACCAAACTATTTGTAGCCAAACGCATCACCCCAAATTGGGTTAGATGGCAATATTGTTTCTTGTTTATTTATCAGTGGTGAATCTGTTGTATTTGCTGGTCCTCCTCCCATTTTTCCAAGTCCACTGATCAGTCCTCCGCCGATGCTGCCGATCATATTCCACATTCCACCACTTCTTTCTGCATCAGCTTGTGCATTAGCAGCTGAGATCTGTGCATCTGCCGTTAGTTTAGATCCTTGTACATTACCTACAGCTCCCATACCTTTTGCCATTAAACCGGCTTCATTTAAAAGAGCTGAATTCTTGAGCATACTTCTATTACTTTGACCTAGATTTCCTAGGCCTCCAAAGTCAGGCCTATTGTCAAAAACAGACATGGCCATTCTTGTCGGGTTGTTACTCATTTAACTATTGCCTAGTTACTCTATATTAACTGAATCGTAGTATTTTTGATTCGCTTCATCGTTACGCCTACGACGTTCTAGCTCTAATAGATAACCAGCACCTCCACCACCTGTAAGGCCTGCTACACCTCCTGCAATGGCGTTTCTAATGGTCTGCTTAGGATTCAGTCCTAACCTTCTCTGTATAGCTGGTGATGCCCCTAATGTAGTTCCTGCTAATGCAGTAGCGAATGGGATAGCTGTTGTTGTAAGTGGCAGACTTCTGCCTAAGAATTGCACTTCAGGTCCATGGATTCCATCTACTGTTCCTTTCAGTACTCCGCCTGGGATGAGATTTACATCACCGTCAGTTATATCGTAATCTAAGGCCTTGTCGTACTTGAATGCTTTATAAGCGTTGTACTCACCTTTCGATACATCAGGTCTTACTTTCTTGAACTCTTCATAAGGAAGCAGTCCTCCTGTTCTACCAAGGATGTATTTAGCTGCAATTTCACCAAGGACATTATTAGTCTTTGTTGCATCACCTTCACTTGGCAGCACTGCTTCATAACCACCTGATCCACCTAATGGATTCAGTAGTCCGATACCTGCGTTAATTGCTACTCCTGTCGGAATGGACAAAGCAGCTACATGGCCTGGTTTGAAGTTACGTCTGTTGTAAACGTATTCACCCGTTCGTGCATCCCGTTGGATACCTACACCTCTCTTCCTTCTACCGCTTTCTGCATCAATCAAGTTATGTCTAATTGCTAGCTCCTCATCATCTGGATTCACTCTTATTGATACACCTTGATCTTGTACCGGAGATGCACCATATAGTGCCGGATTTACTTTATTGAGTGCATACTCTTGAGCTACGTTTCCTACCGCTTGTGGTGCATTCAGTAACCACCAGAGTTCACGACTATGGTCTTGCGTCAAATCAGCAGCGACTGTACCGATTAGCTGTCCCGCTCTTTCCAAGGACCCTTGTTTTAGACCCATCCCTTTATCAATACGTACCTGTCTATGAGCAGGGTTTGATATTCCAAGCAGGTCACGTGTACGTGTCAGTGTTGCGTTAGTTCCTAATGCTGATTCGATACGTGGAGCATCTGTATCAACTCCACCTAATTCACGACCCTCAAAGAACACCAACTGTTGATCGGATCTACCTTCCCCATATGCATCGCTAAATGCGTTAGAAAATTTTTCCCAATTTTCGTTAGCCATTAACCCAACCCATTATTGACCAATGTTGGATCACTAGACATCAACTTGGGATTACCCTGCTTCCTTATGTACTCAGCAATGATCTGTTGTTCTAAGAGGCGACGTTCTTCAATTGCCATCTTTTCCCATGGTGTCATTCCTCCACCTTTCGCTCTAAGTACCTGATCTCCAACCATCATTCCTGCATAGTCACCACCAACACCACCAACGATTTCAGACATCATTATTCCAGCACCACCTTTAGCTCCTGTAAGTCCTCTTAGACCTACACCTCCTAAGCCACCACCGACTGCTTGCGCTGTACCTGCTATAACTTTATCTCCTAAATCACCTGGAGTCATTACACCTCCAAGTGTTCCGAATAACACGTCAGGTGCGAACTGTGTAATTAATCCTTCTCTAGTCCAAGGCTGAGTGTTATTAGCAATACGTGTACCCGCTTTGCCGAGAAGGTTATAACCTCCTTTAGCGCCTTTTCCTGCTAGAGATGCTGCAAACTGTGCTGCCTTTGTTAATGCTGGAAACATAACTAATCTCTACGCTTGTTGTGTATTACTAGGAGAATTCCCTTCTTCTATGTTACCGCCATTCCAAGCGAAGCCATCATTGCTATTACTGAACATCTTCATCCAACTCTGAGTAGTCTTAGCAGCGGCTGGATCGTTCAATAGTTCTAAAGCACGTCCTCCTAATTGACCGGCCATTCTTGTGTCTGGCTGACCGAAACGTTGAGTGCTGGTGATATCAGCAGAGCCGTTCACTTCCATTGCGACGGCTGGTTGCTCTTTCAATTCAGCTTGTACTCTCCGTCCTGCAATGATTGCATCCGGTGGTCCGAAATTAGTACTCATCGTCCGTACCTCATTTGCTCTTCTTCCTCTTTTCTACGATTAAGTTCGTTGGCTACTAAACCTATGCTACCCAATCCAGCAGCACCGCCTGCGATGTAACGCTTCTTGCCTCTATGCCATGGTCCTGGTGTAGGTGCAGCAGTTGCTGTTCTTGTAGGTGGCTTCCTTGGTGGAGGTGGAGTAGCAGCTGTTGTTTCAGCTTGCTTCTGTGCAACTCTTTCATTTAGTCGAGCCATTGCTTCATTAGCAATATCTGCAGTTCCTTTTGGTGGAGCTGCTTGCTGAGCTGGAGCTTGACGAGCTGACCATGCATCAAAGTCAAATCCTTGTGTCATATCTACAGATCTAGGATCTATACCTAATGCGGGAGATGTATTTATGTGTTGTGGAAGTGGACGACTTTGACGACCTTTGGGGTTATGAGTTAGGAAGTCAACGTTCTCTCCCCTTGCCCTCATTTCTTTTTTAACTTGTTCAGTGAGAGCTAGGTTGTTCAACTGATATCCCCGGATCTTTTCAACTTCCTCAGGTGTGAATTGAGGTCTTTCATTAGACGCTAGTCCCTGATTCTGTCTACCCATACTTTCTTGCTGCCACCTGACTTCAGTGGGATCCATACCCTTAGCTCGCTTACGTGGTATATCAGCTTCACCCTGTTCAGCAGTGGCCCCAATGAACGGCTTAACAGCATCCAGCGATTCAGCTTCTTTGAAAATTGACCGGACAGTGCGACCTGTTTGTCCTCTTGTGTAGTAAGGGACTTTTGCTACCTCAACTGCTCCTTTAGAAGGATCTACTGCTTCTGGTGATGAGAAACTCACACCTGCATTCACTTGAGGAGAATCAACTCTTAGGCGAGTAACTGGTGCCTCTCTTGCTTGATACTCTTCTCTACCTGGTGCGGCTCTACTAGTTCCTTGATCTAGCTCTTGTAGAGCAACTTTCAATTCATCTTCGGTGATGTTATTGCGTCTTGCAATATCTGAGAGCTGATCACCTGATTCAACAAGCAGTTCTGCAGCATTGATTTTTGTTGGCTTAGGAGCACTGCCTGGTTGTGATCTTTCAATCTGGAACAGTGCATTCTTAAGTGCTTCCTCATCTCCACTGCTCATACGCATCATATTGAGCACATCACTGATTCCTGGGCTCTCAATCACCCTTTTCCTTCCGGTGACTGGATCCTTCTCCTGTGAATAGAATCTTCCACCTCTTCCAAGCTTTTGGTTGATGATGTAGTTTGCTGCCTCTACTACTTCATCAGCAGTCCGTACATTACCTCTATAAGCAGCTAATTCTGGGTATAGGATTTCTCCAGTCTTTTTATCTGTCTGTCTACCTAGAATCCTCAGTCTATTACTGAAGTCCCCTGTTACACCACTAATATTCACCTGTGGGTAGTCTCCGAAGTTCAATCCACCTTGTGTGGCGTATTCGGGTCCTCCAGTCTTCATCCAATCAGCAGCTTCTCTTGTTACAGGTGCATTTAGTGCCTGATCACTTGTTGGGACATTTACTTGAGCTGGAGGAACAACTTCTGGCTCTGTCCAGTCCACAATTTCCCCAGTTTTGCTATCTACGTAATATCCGCTGGTTATATCAGCTCCGGGGATGCCTTGCCACTCTGCAGAGCCGAAATTTGATGTATCTACAGTTGGTGCAAATGTAATTCGCTCTTTTGTCTTAACTTGCCCAATATCTTGCACATCTTTTTCCCTTCTCAATGCTTCATCAGCAATAGCGCCTCCACCTCTTAGAATTTCACCTTTTGGACCATAAACAGGGGATGCATACCTTTCACCAAGGATACTTGCCTCTGCAGCAGCTCTCCTGTCATTTGCAGCCTTAATTTCTGGATTAAAGCTCCTATTATCTCTTGCAACAATTTCTCTGACCAAAGATTGTTCTGCGGCTCTCTGTGTTGGACCATATTCCAATGAATCTTCTAATCTGCCTTCAACTTGAGCAGATCCTGGGAATGCAGCGTGTCCATACTTGTCTGTACCTCTTCTTAGGTCTTTAAGTGCATCCTTTACACCTGGAAGTCCTGAATCTCGGTCTGAATTCCTCTCATCTTTAATGTCTAACTCCCTTTCGGTCATGTCTTGCCAACCTATTCGGTTATCTGCAAACCTCCCTTCCCTTTCAACACTCAAATCACGCCATCCACCACTACTTCCTTCTCCTCTCTTGATTAAACGCCTCTCACCTGTTGATGGGTCTCTACCTTCAGTGAATTTAGTAACTGATTTTGCTTTTGGATTGAACTGACGCTCACCTACAAAGAATTCATCTTGTTCTCTACCAAATACATCTGCTACTTCATCGACATTATCAATATACCCACCACGTTCCTTATCTGGGTTCCTATCCATCACCTCTCCACGGTGCTGAATACCCTGTTCTGTCCTTCTAACAATATCAGCAGCATCTAGCACCTTATATAGTGAATCTCTGTCCGTTATTGCAGCATTTAACTGATCTTCACTTAGATTAAGCACATCACCAGCAGCTATTACCGTTGCATTGATAATTAACCGCTCATTATTGTCTGTTCTGATCCGACGAGGGTCATTACTAGCAGATATGTTTGAGATTTCGCTTGTGTACTTATCTCTAAAGTTCTGAGCGTTTTCTAAAGTCACATTCTTTACTTATATACCTACAACTATTGTAGATGTTATTTATTCTCTAACTTTTGCTAAACTAACTTCCTATTGCTGGAAAAGACCCTTGAATTTTCCGGCAGTTTGATCAAAGTACTCTCCACCTTTCTCTCTTCCCTTTCTCTCGCCGTAATCTTGAATCATTCCACCAATAAACGGTAAATTGCCGCCTTTCTCCTTAGCTTTCTCTCTTCCATACCAGCCACCAGCTGTTTCTGCTAGGTCTCTTCCCGTATCATAGATTCCTCCTGGTAATTTAATGCCTCCAAAGTCTGTAGGAATCTCACCAAAGGGAATTGATGGCGTTTGCTTAGTACTTGGGGGTTTTTGAGTTGTTGTTGGTGGTGTAGTTGGGGTCTCTGTGGGGCTATCTCCCCACAATGGTCCATCTTCCCGCAGTGGTGGCTCTGTTTTACTTACTGGACCTGGAGTTTCAGTGGTTGTTTTACCAGTTGTGTCCCAAGTTCCGCCAATATCGCCGTAACTTAGCTCTCCTCGCTTGTATGCCAGCGCTCTATCTCTAGCAGAGGCGGAATCACTACCCTCCACAGGCTTTAATTTCCCATCTTCACCCTGCACCCAGTACTTTCCACTGGCATAAAGCAGCTTTTTACTCTTTTCATCAGCACGCAGTACCTGTGTTGAGTCCATTGGGCGTGATTGTGGGACAACAGTGCCTGGAATTTCTAGATCTACCCCTGGTGTTTGCCATGGAACAGTAGATTCTCCCTCGGTTTGCTTGTAAATCCCACTATTTAAGCCACTAAAGACTGATTTATCGTATCCAGTTGTATAGTCTTCGGACATTCCATATTTGAAAATATTACCAACCTGTTCTAGCTCTTCTGGCGTACCTGGTTCATAGAAGCCTGTGTTATTAAAATCACCAATTGTCCTTCCAAAAGTCGTATTACCTACAGCTCTTGGTCCAAGACTGTTATATGCCTCATCTAATGTAGTAGGCAGTGGCGTTACATCAGCACGAGGGGCACGTGGTGGTGGTGGTGCTTGATCTCCTCCACCATCTCCTTCTGGTTTTGGCGGCTCCTTTGGTTTGGATTTTTTATCACTAGCCGACACACGTAATTCTGGAATAGTATTATGACCACCTGGTGTATGGCCCTGTTTCCAATTAGTGGCATTGGGATCTTGCTTACCTCCATGCCGTGAATAAGTCCCCTCGCCCATCCATTCAGGCAGTACCCAGCCATACCAGCCTGGTGCTTTCTTCGGTTCCTGTTTTGGCCCACCTACGCTCATTCCGTGTGGCATTTTACTAATTGCAACTATATCTCTCTATTCTATAAGTAATACAAGCAGCGCTTTTAACGATTATGCTCTTCTTCGGTTTGCTGTTACCTTACTGCTTAAGTAATTGTTTGAATCTGTATCACCATAAGTTAGTTCTGTAACACCCCAATCACCTCTAAGCGGATTGAAGTTCTCCTTAAACATTTGTACTCTATTCTTGGCTTCCTGTAATGCATAGTTGTGGTTTGGATCTCCTTGCCCCCATTGTGCATTTGTATCACCACTACTCGTCGATGGGCCGTATTGAGTTTCTCTATACGATGGACTCAGTGACCCTAAAAATGCGTCAGTGCCGGTATTCCTTTTCTTTATACCGTCATGTACTGCTGCATGTTCACCTAGGGTTTTTCCAGTCGTAGTTTCTAACACAGTGCTGTACATATCAGCAAGATCCTTTGCCGTATCAGCAAGTGCTACTCCTTGGCCTCCAGGTATTAAGCCAGTGGCAAACCTTGTCCCAAGTTTCTTTGCACCTGTTTTCGCTACCTGCTTACCAAGCTTCTCCATTATCTCTTCTACTACATGTGCCCTTGTTTTAGCGCCAATAATGTTTCCAGTTGCTCCACCAGCTGCTCCAGGTACATTACCCGTTACTAAATCATCCTTCACAGCATGTGCTCTGGCTACTCCTTTATCTAAAGCTTTTCCACCACCCCATCCTGGCAAAACTGCCTTCTGTACATCTCTTCCAACTTCACCACCAAGCCCGCCTAGATCTAACTGAGCACCGCCTGGTAAAACTCCACCAATCGTAGTATCGAATGATTCATAGCCACTTTTCAGGCCTTCTCGTAACTTATTTAGCCAATCCATTCCATAACTACAGTTACTATCTATCTATTCTATCTAGCACCGCATAACCACACTTAGCAGCGTAGTTTCCTAACCCTTTCTATTTTAAATCCCTATAGGGGGATATACGGGGGATTAAAAAAGGGGTATATAGAAAAGTACCGTAGCTAGCGTGGTTTCGCGGTGATTCAAGAACTCCTCCAAATCAGCACCCCGTTTTTAGTGCTTGGATTCTTACAACGCAGCCTTTATAGATAGTGGTATTGCTAAAAAGGGTAGCGATACGAATTCGTATCAGTAAAACTCTATGATACGGTAAATTATTCAAAAAATATTATAAAACTCTCAGGTCGTGCTAATCGACCCAAATCCCCCTATAGCAGGGCAAAAATGATACAGAATTTTTGACATGTCTAATACCCTACGTTCCCTCGATGGTGGTCAAACAAAAAAATAATAGGTCTATTAACTTGCGTCAATGTCTTGCGTTGATTGCCACTTGGAACTGTAGGTATTTAACAACTGATGTTCGCGTTCGTGCGCTCACGTTTATTGTCTCGCGTTTGTAACGCTCGCATAGTGAACAGCCGAATCGATTCGTTCGTTTCACGAACTCAGTTTGTTACCGCGTGTTTCAAGCTCGTGTTTCACACTCGCATTCAACCGCGTGTCACGCGTGCGTAACGTATGTGTATCGCCTATGTGTTACTTATGCTTCACACGCGTTCCAACAGCCGTCATCCAATGTTACCTCAAGTCTCCACAGGAGTTTGTAACACTTGTGAGGCGGATGTATATATCTTAAGTAACCTTATGTCTCTATAGATACTGCACTCCTCTGTCCTAAGTATCAGAGCCTACCACACCTACCGTCTCTGCGTTTGTAGGATGGTTGTAGTTACTATCTCCCCCCATGATTGCGGGGTGTAATGCTGTGTAACCTCCGCACTCTTTCAACTGTTGAGTTGATGAGTTCTTCATATCTCTACGGTTGTATCGCCATGGATGTCTTCACCATCTCCGTATGTTTATTCGTCATCACCTACCTATTCCTGCGGGATCCTCACCCTCCTGCGGGGTTTTGAACTCCTGAGTGTTCGTAAGCGCCTGCGGGGGTCGCGGAACGGTGTTGCGGCTACGCCGTCGCGGCTGATATTTATTCAATAGAGGCTACTTAATAGAGGAGCCGTATATATAAATGAGCAGCCATATAAATCAGCAGCAATCCTAATCCTTTCCACCTGTCGGTGGTTATATTTCACTGTGTTCTTTATTCAAATTCACATGATGATCTCTGTCTCCTACGATGTATACGCCTGTGATGACTATCAATCTGAGCGTGTAATCCAGTACTTTACGGACTTTACAGAAGCTGTGAAGTACTGGGCTGAGTGCTCAGAGACTGAAGATAACTCCGTTATCTCCATGGAACCCCTTCCAGAATGTTCTGAAGCTTGTCCCTTCTAACCACTATGCCCGCTCTCGCGGGCTTTATTTCACTGTGTTCTTTATGAGTTTATCTCATGTCAATCACACTTATCGCTGTTGCTCTCTTCCTGATCTTCGTGTTTCCTACACTCGTCGATCTAGTCGTAGATGCTCTGCCTGTATCTAACAAGCAAGCAGCACTCGATCGTACAGCCATGGATGATGACTGTCCTTTCTAAGTAACCACTATGCCCGCTCTCGCGGGCTTTAGTTCACTGTGTTCTTTGGGTTTTGTCCCTTGCTTCGCAATCTCCTCTGGTCTCTTTGGTATCTTCGCCTTCGCTCGCATCGTCTTGGTCGGTGGTTCCCCCCATCGGAGGACGAACTAGTTCAGTGCGTCCGTGACGACTTCGACGATCCCGGCTACGCCGGTTAAGCCTCAGGCCCCTCTCGGGGCCTTTATTTCACTGTGTTCTATATACACTTAATTCATGCCATTACTTGCATTTGCTGGCGCATTCGTAGTTGCTAGATTCATTCGTAACTACCGTGATGTTAAACAGCAACAGGCACGATTGGACGAAGCCATGCGTAACACCATCCCTGGTGATTACCTTAGCTGGCTATCTAAGTCCTAACCTATGGCCCCGCTCGGGGCCTTTATTTCACTGTGTTCTTTATCTATTTATAGATGAATACGATTGAACGCGCTGAAGCTGCTATTCGTCGTTACGCCAGGTTTGACGGACCTTTCCCCGTCAACCGTGTCTTTTATGACGTTTACTCTGACCATGGTGAATGGTGTTACTCCGATCGCGATACAGCTGACGAGGCTGCTGCCGCTGTTGCTGAGTGTGAACCACAGCACGGCGCTTATACAGAACTGGTGTCAGGCCCCTGTTGGCCTCTCAACTGTTCCTAACTTATGGCCCCTCTCGGGGCCTTTATTTCACTGTGTTCTTTGCATATTTATTATGCCTAACGTATCCACTATCACCGATAACGGAGATGGGACTATCGCCGTAACTGGTGACTCCGAGTTCCTCGCCTGGTGCGAAGAGTTCGTGACCCGTGAGGGTTATGAGCGTGACCTTGAGTACGCCAATCAAATGGCACGAGATGCTTATCTCTACTCCCTGTGATAACTATGCCCCCCACTTGGGGGGTTTATTTCATGGTGTTATTTATAAATCAGCACCATGGATTTAATCATTTACTTCGCAATCATTGCATTGTGGGGAGGCTGCATGTTGGCCCTCGACTAGACGGACAAACAGCCAGTACGGACAAACAGCCAACTACATCGCCCCCTCTCGGGGGCTTTATCGGAGTGTGTTCTTTATAACTTCACTCATGAACGTTATTCAAATCCTCCGTAAGACTTTCCCTTCCGGTTACATGTCAACCTGGAAGTTCGGACAGAATGAAGACGGAGATTTTGTAGCTATCTCTAACCGTGGCGCTAGGAAGTATTTCCAATCCTTCAGCGCACTGGAAGCCTGTGTTGCCAACTTCTCCAAGAAGTATGGCTACGGCGAAAGAGTAGCTCCCCCTATCAGAAGAACTTCTGATGTACAGCAACTAGCCCTTGCTTTATAAACTCTTGGCCCCTCTCGGGGCCTTTATTTCATTGTGTCCTTTATCATTTAATTATGATTCCTCAAATCCCATTTAAGCAAGACAATCCAGCACTAGCTGATCAATTGCTTAACTACTGTTTAGCTGGAGGTATTGACCTCAGTATTGAACAGATGGATTACCTCGCTGAAGCTGCTGCTCGTCTTCAACTGACAGCTGAATCAGACGACTGCCCTTTTTAATCAACAACCATTGGCCCCGCTCGGGGCCTTTATTTCACTGTGTCCTTCGCATTCTTCAAATGCAAATCACAGCTAATGAGAACATGTTTGGTGATCTCACCATCGACACCGCCTGTGGTGTTGAGATTGGTGACTGGCTCTTTCAGCGCCTCGACTCAGACACTCTCCCTGAAGAGACCTGGCTCCTTGCCAGCTACTTACAGGACCTGCATTCCTAATACATTGGCCCCTCTCGGGGCCTGTATTTGCTTGTGTTCTTTATGAACCTTCTAATGTTCATTAACTACAAGCCAGTCAAAGGTCCTGCCGTTACAGGTAGTTCTAATCCAGCAGATGTTGCGTACACCCGTAGGGATGCTGCAAGGCTAGCCACACGGATCATGCTGCGTAAGTCTGCTCGTAATGCCTCTAATTTAGCCATGAGGTAACAACCCTATGCCCCCTAACGGGGGCACTCTTCCCCTTTGGGGAATAGTTAACAGCCAGGACACACGGACTTTCTATTAAGAGTCCGGACTGACGGACTTTCTATTAACAGCCTGGACTGACGGACTTTCTATTTGTCAGTCCTATGCCCCCTATCGGGTGCTGTATCTCAATGTGCTCTTCGCACTATTGACTGTGTACAAACTCTTTGTTCTTGGAAAGGACGGACTGAGCTGGCTAGAGATGGGCTACGCCGAGCGTAACCTTGAACTAGCACAACAACTACATGCTTATTACCAGAAGACTTTCCCAAACGAAGTCTATGGAATCATGTTGGTTGATGAGCCAGCACTAACTAGCCCCCTAGCTCAAATTGCTTAGGAGTACTCCCCCCTATCGGGGGGTATTTCTCACTGTGCCTCATTGAGGCTTGTTTACTTAGGAGCTACACATGCGTTTACTAGGCCGTAAAGATCGACACATTGACCTGCGTAAGGTGCAAGCTGCACATACCACCGAAGAAGGTATCTACAACATCCTAGAACTCGCTTATATCCAAGAGCTGGGTGACAAGGTGTTTGCCTTATCCGGTGGCGTTGCAGTCCGTAAGGACGAAATGACGGAGGATGAGAAGAAGATTCTTGAGGGCTTTCGCGCTCAGGAACGTCTTGACGCTGCTGCTGCAGTTAGTCCTTCTAAAGCACGGGAGACTGTCTCCATTAGTGCATCTGAATCGGACCAACCCGTCGTTGTCTCGACCAACTCCAAGGTCCCTGTGACTGCCTAACTAATACTCCCACCCTTACGGGTGGGTTTTTTTCCTTTACTGCAAATGTAACTGCCCTGGTTCTTGATAATCCGCTCCTTCATAGCGGTTATAGAACTCATTAGTCAGGTTTAACAAGCCAGCCCCTGCTGCTGTAATTAGACCTGCCTGCAGTGCTCTTGATCCACCAAGCACCATTGCATTCTCTAAGGGCTCAGCATCTAGCTCATTGCGGTACGGATGCATTACATCTGTGTAGAGACGACGAGCATTGCCCCACTTAGTATCTGGGAACTCACCATCACGTTCACCGATTAGATACCGGGCTGCTCCCTGGACGGAGTCGTCCACTCTGCCAATACCTTCACCAACGTTGCTAACAGCACTGGTACTGGCTGAACCCAGACGTTCTCTAAGCTTTGCTAGATCTAACTTCATAACTACTGATTACTTACCCATATATTAAATTCTAACTTGTAATTGTAAACAAGCAAGTGCCACTTATCAGTGGCTGTATCTTCTCGTGTTCTTTATAGTTTTCAACTATGATCAAAGCAGAGAAGGTCTCTTATAAGAAATTTAGAAAGGCCATTTCTAAAGTCATCATCAACTATCCACAAGAAGTCCGGGCATGGCTGGACGAAGTGTATTTACTAGATGTTGATTAACTAATCCGCCCCTCCTATAGGGGCTTTCACACTCGTTGTACATCGATATAAGATATGAAGACACTAATTGGACTTGCTGCAGCTGCTATAACTGTTTTACCTTTACCTGCACTAGCAGGGTCCTGGAGAGATATTAACGAACTGTCCACACTCGTACGAGCAGCAGGCACTGAAATAGTGAATACTGAATGCTCGGAAAACATGATGGGCAGTTATCAATACGATCCTGATTCAGGTATCGATAGATTAACTATCTGTACTAACAAGGTCGATATGAAAGACCCTGATGCTGTCTGGGAAACGTTATCCCATGAAGCTACTCATGTAGCTCAAGCCTGTGTAGGCGAGAACGTTTATAAAGACACTTACCTTCCACGTATCTTTCGTTCATTGAGGACTGAAGCTCCTCACTATGCACGATTGCTTAATAGCTATAGTCAACGAGACAGGATAAGAGAAGCAGAGGCTTTCTATAGCGAACTTCAACTACCTAGTCTCGTTAAGAGTATGGTTATTAAAGCCTGTGATATAGAACCTGCTGGTTGACACAGAGTGAACACATTAGGCCCCCTGTCGGGGGCTTTATTGGTTAGTGTGATTACGGGAGTTTATTACCTGTAGTCATAAAATCTTTGCTACTAAACCAATGAATCCTTTAACTTTGCTACACATCCTTGAGCCTATTACTACAGCGGCTGCAAGGCTCTATGTGGTCGCAGGTGAAGTCTTTACCATCGCCGTTATCTTACACGGCTTAAAGCTCCTTGCTGGCCTCATAGAAGGTACATACAAAGCTGCTATACATACTTACACCGCAGGGAAACTTGTTGGCGAGTATTACAGAGCTTATATCCACGACTACCTCAAAGAAGCAGTGCTGGCTGTAATAGCTGTCACTGTAATTCTTATGCAGTTCGCTGCATTAGGTGCTCAAGTCGTATGGCGAGACCGTATGGACTATCTCCGAACTGTTAATCAGTGGAGAGATAACATCGGCTCAGCTTTTAGTTATCACAGCCCTACCACAATTGCACTTTACTGAAAGTATGACCAAAACCAACTCAATATCACTGCTAGTGGCCCTTATTGGACTGCTAGCGGTGTCCTTTGCTTGGGATCAACAAGACTATAATCTGACTGTAGAACAAATGAGTTCATATATAGCCTGTCAAGGCAACCCAACGCTATATGGTCCTTCTTGCTAAATGACATTCACAATATTCAGCTACCTTATATTCTTTGTAACCGTCCTTGTAAGTGGCCTTCACTACACTTGGCCCGTTAAATACAGGGGCGGTTTCACTAAAAGGTAGTACCTACTACGGTTTATACTACTACAATTAAGCTTTTTGATTGTTAGCTTTAGTTAGTACACAAGAGATTTATAACCATGCTCTCAATGTTTGAAAATTTCGTTAACTACCCCTACCCTGTAGAACCTACTAGTAATGTATATGTCATTTCTGATAGCGCCTATAAGGAGTATCAACAGCAACAAGCAGAACGGCAAGTCGTCTGCCTTCAATCACAGTTGAATCGATATGAACGTATGATTGAAGAAACCAAGGCCAATATCCTTGAAATTCAGACTAACGCAGGTCTCTTGCCTGAAGGTAAAGAGCCTGTAGTAACTCAGTCGTAATGATATTGCCCCTTATCAGGGGCTTTATCCATTTATGTTCTTTAGATATTTCTAATGACCCAAACTAAGACAGCTGATGTCGCCATCACTGAAACAACTGCAGAAGATACCCTTGAAACTCAAGGCATCGATTGGGACGAGGTTAAAGAGAACTCCCGTAAGGGTCTCAACTACCTCGGAATAGGCACCGCATTCGTTGGGAACAAACTTTCCCAATTAGGTGAATACCTTAAGTCTGTTTAGTGATTGGAATCTCTAGGCCCCTTCTCAGGGGCTTTATTTCTCTATGTCCATTGTTCATAGAGGCTAAATGCCAGTCACGGCTGATTTCCAACTCATTTCAACCACCCAAGTACCGGGTGTTGCGTTGGTGATGCCTATGAACGAAGACGCCTTCAGCTACCTCACCGATGAGGCCTTGCTCTCTACCTTGTCTGACGGATCCGCTCCGCTTTCAACAGAAAAGCTCGATGATTTTATTTCTGACGCTGGGAAAGCACACTTCTACTGTGCTGCGACCTAAGTTCTAATCATCACTTCATATTCCCCCCTATCGGGGGGTTTATCTAAGTTTGTTCTATATAATTAAGTCAATGACTATTATCCAAGTTAATAACGTCATTGCTAAGCGTAACAAGCTTAAGCGTACAACTATTGAGAACAAACGTGCTCTCAAAGATATGCGTAACCAAATTGTTATTGTTTGACACCACTTTATGAATTATCTAGATCCTGATGAAGCACCATGGACTCCCGAATATAAGGAGCGCATGGCCTTTCTTAATCATCACCGTCAACTCACGGACGAAGAAGTCTGTTTAGAGATGATGGATGATGAGCATGAGAAAGCACTGCTTCACCACGCTTAACAACCATATGGGCTCCTATCGGAGCCTTTATTTCACTGTGTTCAAATTTATATTCCGATGACATTCCCTTCTTCGATTTCTACTGAAGATCTGGACAAGCTACATAAAGAAGCAGCGTGTGAGGATGAGCAAGTATGTAATTGCAACAACCCTGACGCTGAGGACATCGATGGTCTAACTCCTGGAGAGTTAATTGACCTCGTTGATGAACTGAATATGAAACTGGTACAACGTTGTAGCTCTCCTATGGCTTCAAAAGTCATGGCTATGCGTTGCCTGAAGGACCTCGGTACATTCCACTTCAATATGGGGATGAATATCTCTGAAGATGACGCTGAAACCGCTGGTGCATGGTTCTCTGATGAAGGATGCATTCATTCAGCATGGAAGCTTCTTAAAGGCGTGAACATGGGACCTGCTGACTTCACCTGTGTTAGCTCTGAAGAAGATAGCTAGTTCTTCCTATAACAGCCTCTGGCCCCCAATTGGGGGCTCTATTTCACTGTGTCCTTTCACCATTATTTAAATGGCTGACACACAACAGCTCACTAACTACGCACAATTCAATGTGCTCACAGTTACTGGACGAGTATTCAATGCCAAACTTGTTAAAACCAAGGATGGGAATGAATTCCTCTCAGTGAGCCTTATCTCCACACTCACCAAGAACGGTGACGAAGTGGAGTTCACCTTTACTAACAACAATGGCATCAAAGCCTTGTTTGCGAAAGGCTTCCTTCCTACCGGTCGTGAGTTAACCATCACTGGCCACATCTCCACTTGTGGAGAGACCTATGAGAAGGATGGTGAGACCTTGCTTATGAAGCGCCCTAAAGTACACATGACAGGAGTTCAAATCCTGGACGGTGGACTAGGTGCAACTCCTAAGAAGAAGGTTGCTGCGAACAATGTTGTTCCTGTTAAGGCTAAGTCTGCACAAGCACCAGTAGTTGATGAAACTCCTGAACTTGAGGAAGACGGCATGACACAGGAAGATCGTGAACTAGCTTTGGCTGATTTCTGATAGCCATTAAGAGCCGTGCAATAGCACGGTTCTTTTTTACTTTTTTTATACTAAAGAGAAACCCACATGCCTACTAAGACTAAATCTAAGACCAAGACGGACACTGCAAAACTTGAGAAGACATTCACAAAGGATGCAGTACCCCCTACTGATGAGTACACCTGGTTCCCTAGTGAATATGGTGACTATCGCATTGAAACGACCCGTTGGGGCATGTACCGTAGTCTTGACACGGACGGACAAGCTTTAGTCATTGGTATGAATGAACAAGCAGTACATACGATGACACCTATTCATATGTTTGCTCATTCACCTGAATACGACGGATCACATGACGTATCTGTACGTGCTGATCAAGGATTTGTAGAGTTATAGATTAACGTTCAAAAGTTTCCCAGTAACCTTTACCACTCCAGCGCTTCTGCTCTTCCTCAGCTTGCTTAAGTAGCGTTATTGCTACTTTCAAGTCTTCTGGATCTGCAGTCTCTGGAATGGTCTTAGCTACTAATTCTCCAATGGCATCATTCTGATTTAAACGTACACGGTTCGGATCACTCAACTGTGTGTCTGTCAGATTCGGCGGAATCGTACTTCCGTAACCCTCCTGCCGCAAGGTATCAGCAATTCTACCTAGTTGGTGTGTTGTCTGAAGGTCGTAATTCAGCTTGGTATTGACGTTGTAGTCCTTATCTAAATAGCTGTAATTACTGGGATCATCGCTGTAACCCCACCCCCCTGGACCTTTTGTATCGATACTGCTGGACAGACTTTGGACATGGTCCATATGAGACGGCTTGCCTGGTGGGAAGATCACACTCTCTGCAGTGCCCATCGAACCACCGCGCTGCCCTAACCATTGAGACAAGAACTGCCTGCCTCGATCACTTAAATAACCTTGTTGAGCTTCTGGTGGAAGATCTACAAATCTAATGTCAGTGCCTGGTATCAGAACTTGTTCACGAGCTTTAGTGCCAATACCGCCTGCTTTACTGAATGTTGATCTACCCAATGGTAAATCAGCTTTGTTTTTACTAAAACCACCCTGCATTAAATAGTCAAGCACCTCTGGCTCAACAGTCATCTGCTTGTTGATGTCACGGTAGGTTTGATAATCGTTATAACGATGAGCAAAGCCCATATCCCGTGCTTGTGCTACTTGTCCGGTGGCATTTCCGTAGAGTTCGGGGTAGAGCTGTGCTCTGACCAACTCGCTAGTTTCCGAATCCACCACTGACGGACTGTATTTCGTATAGTCTTTGCCTGTAGGAACAGGGACTTGATCCAAGTTGATACCACCAAACTTATTACGAAGCACATTACCGCCACTAAATCCTTCAATAGTTCCATCTGAACCCCAATTAATTCTTACTGGAGTGCGAGCACCTAGTCGCTCAAGCACACCATCGACATTATCCATAGTAAGATTGTCGTCCTGGAAGACATAATCCATCTCCCGAGACTTGCCATAACGCCTAGTATTTAATTCCTTATTTAAGATTGCGTCGGCAAGACCTTCTAGTTGATCGCCACGGATTCCACGTAATCTTATAGACATTACTTACTATTTATTATTTAGCTACTCTAAGTTTAACAATCAAGACTGTTATCTATTAATGACTACCATTATGAGATCCGTTGTGGCCTCCGTTGTGATGACCATTTTTGCCATTGACTTTCTTCATATCTTGGCCAATTTGAACGGTTCCACCATCAGCAACTTCAATGTTGTAGATCTTGTCATCACCCCCATTACCACGTGATTTACTTGAATGACCACCTGCTTGACCAACAGAACCACCAACATCACTCAATGTTGTCTGTGTACTGCCGGAATCAGCAGAAGTATTGTCACCAATACCTTGTAGGTATCTACTAAGTAACTCTTGTGCGGCTACCTCTTCTTCACTTCCGTACATTATGTAGCCTATTAAACATATATATTAAGTCTAACTGTATTAATGCCCGACTTCCGTAAATACGGAGAAGTTGCGTTAATATGCTTAGTTGTTTAATTATCCAACACTACCTACATTACCCATGACATTTTGAACGATATTCTGAGTACTCCCATCTGTTGCTGTGAATATATCACCTGCTTTACGGAATGGAGCTTCTCTCATTTTGTAATAATCAGTCAACCCATCGTTTAACGCATTGTCTAATTCAGGCAAGTACTTATTTATATAATCAGAGCCTACATGCGCTCGGTATTTAATTGAAGGTACACTACCTGCTTCAACAATATCTTTGATAATCCCTTTAGCTGATTCATCATCATGATATTGCAAGCCGTTATTCAATGCGTACTTATGAGCCACTCCTTGATGTGCTGCCTGCGGAACAGGAATTAAATTGCCAATATTATTACCAATACGTCTACCAGTTAAACCTTCGATTTCGTGAGTTAATTGACGGGCTTCATCCTCTCCTAATCCTCTATATAAAGGAGCAATAGTCTCTAGAAAGACACGATGATGTATCTGGTCTTTATCTGCACTATTAGGATACAGAAGATTAATAAGGTACTTATCTTCTGTTGGATCAAGCTGTAACCCTTCTAATTGTTTTTCATGTGCCCTTCGTTGCCTTGAAGGTTGCTCTGGAGACTGATATTTAGAAGATAAGTCTCTGCCTTTTGCATACATTCATAAATATCAATAACTCCTAATTAATTCTATCTAATTGTTTATACTTACTACACTAAATAGAAGCCCTTAACTAACATCTACCATGAATAAGCACATGCTGTTCTTTGTGGCCTGGACCTTTGGCTGTGTCACGGGTATTCCCCTTAAGGCATTACTGAGTTCCACCTTCTTTTCATGATTGAAGACATAGAACCTCCCGAGGGTCAAATCATTGTTGACCTTCAAATTGATTTGAATAGCCTTCAACTTGTCTACGATTCAATTGAAGTTCATCTCAAATATTGGGAGGGCTATCCACGTAGACCTGTCGAAGAACAAATAGAACTATTTGGACTTAGAGACTTCTTCTATAAGACACTTATGAGTGAGAAATACAATGCCGGTATCATATAAATAAGGCTCTTAATATTGTTTAACGATGGATAGAATGGCTGGCTTATTTTCATTGGAAGATTTACTATTACTTGCTAATAATTATCCGCAATCAGGCGGTGCTGGATATGGTGACTCAAGAAGGATTGATTGGGGTCCACCTAGAGGCCAACGCCCACCAGGACCTGGGGCAAGACCTCAACCTGCACCCATTGCTCCACCTATCCGATTGGTTTAATGAGAAAATTCGCAGGTGAATTATTTGAAGGTATTGAACTTCGCCCTGGCAATAAGGACCAGGTTGTACAAGCTTTTGACGTGGACGATACGCTCACTAGAAAGCCCGACAATTTCGACAACACAGGACTTACGAAGGATCAATTTTTTGATGCTGCTCGCGAATTCCCAGCAGATCCGGCTGTAGCTGAATTAGCACGATTGCTTTACTCCAAAGGAGATTCAATTGCTATTGCTACTGCTAGGCCTGCCGAACGACTGATGGAAACTATTGAGTGGCTTCAGCGTAACGATATTCCTTTCGATCAAATTATGTTATCCAAAGGTGTTGAACCTTCTGGTATAGCCAAGCAGGAAATGCTGCAATATCTACAAGATAAATATCGTATGGTAGGCACACTATTCGATGATTCGCCCTACAATATTGAAGGAGCTATGCACCAAGGCATTGATGCCGTACACCTGAGAAAGAATGACCCTTACTGGGCTGCAAACCCTGAGAATGTCTATAGACTGACTACATGAATCCAGCGAAACAACATAAGAAGTTAACCAAAGCCTTAGTGGCTGCGGAACTTTGCACTACCCGTGAACAAGCACAGAAGATTATCAAGAAAGCTGATAAAGCTTCTAAGAAACTATCTGGCACTAACTACGGCGTAGGACCTACTTGACGATGTAGCTCAATTGGTTAGAGCGCCTGCCTGTCACGCAGGAGGTTGCGGGTTCGAGTCCCGTCATTGTCGCTTGTCCCCAATGACATAAAACTTGGAGTTTATG
>Ga0080013_1001262_pt1 | contig 34108 bp, 41 predicted proteins | sample ETNvirenome_6_85_FD_69236 | JGI IMG/M metagenome (GOLD analysis project Ga0080013, IMG submission 69236) | Marine viral communities from the Pacific Ocean - ETNP_6_85 (SPADES assembly) (version 2) | ecosystem: Environmental > Aquatic > Marine > Oceanic | place: Pacific Ocean | collected 2013-06-19
TACATCGCTTTCAGATTCGTAAGTGGGATATACGTCAACTGTTTTACAATTCCATGCGTAACTATTAGCCATTTAATTTTCCTCTTTTAGTTTTCGCACTTCTCATGTGCTTGTTGTTTTAATTGCTCAACTTCTGCCGAGAGTTCTTGAACCGCTTTGATGAGTGGTGTGACGAGTTTGCTGTAATCCATTTGTAGATATTCGCTTTCTTTTGTTTCGGAAACAGCGTGATCGACAAGTTTTTCGACTTCTTGAGCAATCAAGCCTTCTGCCTTCACTCCGCTTGATTTCCATGTAAAAGCAACTGGATTTAGTGCGTTGATTATCTCAAGACCTTTGGCTTCGCCTGTAATATCTTTTAACCTTCCATCGGAAGATGTATTGTAAGCTGTTGTATTTGCCGATGGATTTGAAGTAATAGAACCGAGTGCTTGACTGGCTGCATCTTGAAATTGCAACATTGTTTCACTGGCATTAGCGGCTGAATCAACTCTAATTAAACAACCCGCACCACTGGCGGGTACTTCAACAGCGTGTATAGCTGCAGTTCCACCAAAAGTGCTATCACCTATAAAAACTGCGCCACCGGAAGTAATACGCATTGTTTCTGTGTCGTTTGTGGCAAACATTATGGGATCATTGTCTCTGTTCCAGACTTTCATATTCCCAGCGTAGTCATGGGAAACATAACCGCCTGAAAAGGCTCCTGATTCATGCCCTAAATTGAGTTGAGCATACGCGGCAGCAGTAGTGTTTGTATTATATAAGTGAATCCCTACTCTGCCATTGACATCATCACCAACGGTTAAGTTTGTGATTGGCGAAGCGGTGCCGATTCCTACCCGATCATTCCCACCATCAACAAATAGCATATTGGCGTTGCCGTCTGATTCAACGCGGAAGTCTAGGTCTATAGACTCATCATTAAATACAGTTTCAGTATCAAGTACATTGATGCGACTTTGTAGCGTTCCAGCTACCATGGTGTTTATAAATATTCTGCCATCTTCTGTGCCGTCACTAGCATCCTTAATTTGTGAGCCTATTTCAGCATATATAACGTCTTGTGAATTATCATTACGACCTTCTAATTGTATTTTGCCTAACTGGTCACTGTCTGCTGGTGAACCTGAGTTTCGATACATTCTAAGATTTGGCGCAACATTAGCATCAGCATCAGTAGAGATTAACTCTAATGTATCTGTATTATCGGCTGTGGTAATTGTTGAAGCTGCGTTAGAAGCAAATCCACCATTAAATACTGTGGCTGCTGTTGTTGTTAATACGCCTGTAACAAGAGCAGTCGTTGCCATGTTTACAGCACCATCTATATCTACTATGTCTAAGTTGGCTGTACCATCAACATCTATATCTCCTGCAATATCTAAACCTGCTGCACCTGCTAAAACCAAATCATCTGCTGATTCATCCCAGAGCATATAGGCTCCAGAAGTCGCACCAAAGAATTTAACGTCATAACCTGTGTCGTCTACGCCTACAGTGAGCGTTCCTTGCTGAACAACCCCATCTGCTGATTCATCCCACAACCAATATTTACCAGAAGTGGCTCCGAAAAATTTAACGTCATAGCCCGTGTCGTCTATGCCAACGGTGAGCGTTCCACCTAACTCAAGGTCTTCCAAGCATTCATAAACAACAGCGCCCGATCCTAGACCGTCTGTCGTAACGATTTTTGCTTGCCCTGCCGCGATGATGACGTTCGCTCCTGATCCTTGCGAAAAGGTCAGTGCGTAACTTGTGGTATTTCTGATGATCCATGTGTGAGAGAGTGTGTTAGGAGCAAGCGTGACTGTGCAAGCCTGACCACCACCCGTAAGTCGCAAGAACGTACAACGGAAACCATCTGTCGCTCCATCAGCCATCGTGATGGTGTGCGTAGAAGCATCTGCGACTGCCTCTGTGCCATAGCCCATCGCCTCGCTAATGAGACTTAAATTCGTATTTGTAGTCGTGCCCCACGTTCCGCTACCATCTCCAGTAGCCATTTCATTCAGTCTTAAATCGTTTACATAAGTGCTTGCCATTTCATAAAACTCCTGTTTCTTAACATCTTAAATTATATCAGAAATCATGTCTATGCAACTTCTGACCAATCGGCTGTTTGTGATTCATCAATCGTTGAATAACTTGGTGATTGTGAATCATCCACATTAGACCAACTTGGTGTTTCTGACTCATCTATCTCACCCCATACTAGCACAAGTCCTAATGATGTTGTAATTGAAACGCCTGCTGGATGCGCTTTAGCTTGTGCGGTTGTTGAAACTGAGCCTATAGAGGCTGTAAAACCAAAGCCTGTCAACTCAATCATTGAGTTGTGATAAACAGTAACTGATCCTAGAGCGCTTGTTGAAACAAGGGTTCCAAGTGTAATATTTGCTTCTGCATCAACGCTAGGAGAGCCTAAACCACTGGTGATTACCTGTGTTGGTAGTGTTATATTGGCTTCAGCATCGGTTGTGACTGATCCTAAAGCAGAGGTTATGCCTAAACCAGTCAGTGTCAAATTCGCATCTGCTGTAATGCTTGGAGCGCCAAGACCAGATGTTATAGCTTGTGTTGGAAGAGTTACATTGGCTTCAGCATCTGTGCTAACAGAGCCCAGCGATGCTGTAATGGCTTGACCAGTGAGCGTAACAATTGCGCCAGCAACAACAGTTGGAGCTCCCAGACCAGATGTAATTGCAACACCAGTTACATCAACATCAACAGAAACAGAGGCTGGTTGTCCCCAAGGACCTGATCCCCATGTAGACCTGCCCCAACCGACAGCCATGACCTAAGACAAATCCGCTTTAATGCTTTCTAAAAGCGATTTAATATCGTTTAAGCTGCTTCTAACTGGGGTTGTAATAAACTTATATGACAACATATAGTTTACTTCTTCTAGTGCTTTTTCTACTTTTTCCAGTGTGCTCATTGGATTTCTCTCCGACCACCTATTAGTGGTTTATCTACGCTGTTTAGTCTTTGGACTCTGACTCTTTTATCATTGCTTTCGCTGCTTGTAGTGTTTTTAGATATGATGGGGTTTTGGACAATTCCTCCACTAGAGCGTCTGATTGGTTCTCCAACTCTATCCAGTCGAATCTCGGAGTTGTCGAAGATCCCTGCGGTGTCTTCAATGAGCGTTCTGGGTAGCTCTCTTGCTGGGTTGTTGTCAATTTTTGCGTAGCCATTAAATATCTCCTCTTGTTTTAATAAATTATAAACCTCAGTTGGTTTACCTGTTTTGCTTCTTAGATATTCAATCGGTGTAAATTTTCCTGTACTTGCATAACGATTGAGCATCCTTGATATAACATTTTCTGGTGATACAGATACATGTACTAAGTCTACTGTATAACCTTTTGCTTGTAATGTTTTTGCCATATTTCTTATTTTTTCTGGGCTATGACCGATTGTTGGTAGAATCATGTTTTCCCCAGCATCTAAAGCAATATCAAAAACATAATGGCTGATTACTTTTGACTCTGGGTGAACAGCATTTCCACCAACGCCACCCTGATATTCTGGTAAAATCGGTTTTGCATCATCTGGATCTATAATTCTAGCATTCAATTTTCTTGCCAAGGGGTTTGAAATAGTGCTTTTGCCAGATGCTGGTGCTCCAATCATAATGACAGCCTTCTTTTGAGCTCCAACCTTATAATTAGCTGGCACTTCCAAGCCATCATCTATCCAAGCCAGTTCTCCAGAGCGCCTGTATTGGTTTTGTATGGCTCTTTCATATCCTGTTGTTGTTTCTTGAACACCGCTTTTGTTTATAATATTAATTTGTCTATCTTTTGCAAACTGTTGTGATCCAAAACCTTCCATTGTTGTTGTTGATGGGACTTCCATTAATACTTTATTTTGTTTTACAACTGCTGGGTGGTTTATTAAATCTACATCATCTATATTTGGGTTTGCTAATTGTTTTTTTAAATCCGCAAGCTCATCTGCATTCTTTACATACCTAGTGGTTGCGCCAATTGCTGGTGGAACAAAAGGCAGTAAACCTAAACCACTTAAAGCTAAGTTGCCACCAGTTATTAGCTCTGGGTTTTCGTAATACATTTGGGCATCGCCAGCTAAACCAGCTAAATCAGTGAATGGGAAGCCAATAGGTGACATACCAATTTTTTGAGATGTGTTAAGGGAGTCCCATATGTCCCCCATTCCTTTTATAATCTCTTCTTCTTTAGCCTTTCTAATTGCTGTTGATTCTTCGGAAAAAGCTCTGGGCGTGTCGTCTTCAAATATATCTATATTGTTTATGCGTGGATCAGCCATAACTCAGTATAACTGATTTTAACAGCTAATTGGCTTTCTTCAATCCTTGAACTTTTCTTCGGAGTATTTTTTCAACAATGTAGTATGGAAAATTGGGGAAATCTTCAAAGTTTTCTTCAATTTGTCTGGATATTCGCCTAGATCCTAGACCTCGCTTCTTGAGCTTCTTGATAAAGTCTATCACTTCTTGCTCTCTTGGAATTTCAACGAGTTTAATCCTACGCTTGACACGATTGCCATATTTAACCTTTTCTTCTTGCTTTCTGTAGCCAAAAGGAGCTCTACCGCCAATGGAATAGCCTTTTGCTGCCCAGACTAGCTTACCTTCTTTAAGCCTATCGACTGTTGAGCCATGTTCTATTTCCGCGACAGCGCTGAGAACCATGACCATAATTTTGTTAGCCATCTCGTTCATGTCGAATTTACTGTGTAGGCTTTTAGATTTTTTCTTGCGTGGGTAAACAATGGGCATTTCACCAAATTGCTCACACAAATAAAAATAAACGCCTGTTTCTTCATAAATCGGTATGGTTCTTAATAAATCGGTTGTGGTTCTCGATAAACGATCCAAGCGTGTCGATACGATAATGTCAAACTCATCCATGGTATCGGTCAACTCTCTGGAAGCTGGTCGCTCAGTAATCGGTATGGTTCCAGAAACACCTGCATCAACAAAGAATTTGTCCACTTCACGATTAAACTTATCCATCACAAACTTACTGATTAAGTCTTTTTGTGTGTCCAGCGATACACCATTAATGGCTTGTTCTTCTGTGGATACTCGAACATAACCATAGATGTTATTAATTTGTTTAATGGGGCTATTCATTTTTTTCTCCTGTTGCCATTATGCAACTTCCTCTTTTACTGAAAACTTATCATAAGCATCATCAATACTGCCTTCAAAAACCACATTAGGTTCACCTTCCCAAGAACGCACATTCCAGATCTCTACTCTTTCGTTTCCATATATTTTGTAAAGAAACTCGATGTCAGGATGCTCTTCTGCGGTTCCAAATGATTTAGAGCCACTATTTGCTGAGTGCGTCATAAAGGCTACAACCATTCCATCTCTATCGGTAAAGTCGTTTTTATGCTCATAAGAGCCATTAAAAACACCAGAATCGTAAAGTGCTTTGGCTTTTTTGATAAAATAAGAGCCACCTTCTGGGTAGCCATCGTGGTGTTTGTAAACACCAACGACACTGTTATCGTATTTGCTGTTTAAGTTATGAAATTCGTATACTGCTCTAGTTGACATTATGCACCCCCTTTTTTGTAATAAAGATTAAACGCTTTTTCAAAAGGTAAAGCGTTAAGGATAACTGGATTGACAAATGTTTTATCCTTGCTGACTGCATTGTTTACACCACCAATCAATTCCATTTTGCTCATGCCTTTGTATTTAGAAAATCGCCATTTCCAAGACTCGCCTTCGTCACAAGTGTCGTCAATGACCACAACTGCTTTGTTAAACTCTCTCTTTAGGTCTTTTTTTTCAAGAAAGTTACAGACAAGATTGTTGATGTGCATTTCTAAATCAGTATCAAGTTCTTTATCATCGCTACCAGCAAAAGTATCTGACATTTTCCACTTTGGAAGATTGGCTTTGCACCATTTGTTTAGCTTTTCTTCTTCTTTCCAGTCAAAATCGTAATCATGGCAACCACCACAGCCCCGATTGGAAACCCTGCCAATTGCTTTGCCATTCACATAAAGATTGGCTTCAAAACAGAATGTTCCTTCGCTCATGCCTTCATAGTGTTTGATGCTTTTAAGTTCTATTTTTTTTACTTCTTCCATTACGCACCCCCTTCTGTTTCTTCGAGAAATCGAAGAGGCTCTTCTATTTCTTCAATAAACTCTGGCTCTGTGTCCCACAACTCATTAATGCGATCATAGTCAATCACAGCTTTTTTGAGCGTTATGTTTCTGCCATAACCATCAATAACATCATTGCCTTTCTCATTTAAAGTTTTAATGATTCCAGAATCTAGGAATGTAGAAACAAACCATCTTCCTGCTGATCCTTCCAGCTTTAAGAACAAGCCAGTGTTATAGTTGTCCAACGCGTTTTCATAAACATTTTTTTCTTCAGTCATTATGCACCTCCCAATGCTTCTAATAATTTTTTCTTTGCAATCTTTTCTTCGTTCAAGGCATAGTGACATCGGTAGCCTTTCCAAGAGCCTTCATCTCTGGTGATTCTTAAAGTGATCTCACCGATGCTGACACTTTTCGTGATGGATTTTTCATAACCAGCAAGGTATTTTTTGTGTTTCCAAGTGCGGTATTTTTCTCCAACCATTTCATAATCATTAAAGCCTTCGCTCACCTCAATCTCCATGTCTTTGAGAATCTTGCCACCATCTGCAACATTGAGTAATGGTTTGCCATGAACTGTATCAATCAATCTCTTTAAGAACTCGATGTGGGATTTTGCGCCTTCAATCTCTCTGTTTCTGTCATTAATCCATTTCTTGTTGGCTTCCTCAATAATCTCTTCTACTGTTTTTTTATTGTATTTGTAATCTTCAGAGGAATAGCCATGAAGATATTTGTAGCTGTTTATGACATTTTCGATCTCGTCAACTGGAATATACTCAATCTTATAATTGCTTTTGTATGAGTAATAACTTGAGGGACTTGCTGGTATTCTTTCTATTCTTTTGTCGTCACCATTAACGCGGAACCTACAGCTTACACCTTCGACACGAGTAAAGTTTGCAAGCTCGTTCTTAGTCTCAGTAATAAACTCTTTAAGTTTGCCAATAAACTTTTCGGTAAATGTCTTGTCGATCTCAAGTGGCGTGTGATCTGCTCCTTCACAAATGTTGTCAAAGTAGCCCCAATAAGTAGTGTATCCATGTTTGGCAACCAAGGTTTCGTTGGTGCTAACTGCGTGAATCGCGCCACAAGCTGGGCAGTGTCCTCTGTGAGTGTGTGTGTCTCTAGCCATTTTTGATTCCTTTGTTATTTAATTTAATATTTATCATATTTATAATATACACTTTTTTATAAAGAAGTACAACTATTTATACAACTATTCTTCATCAAACTCAGCTTCCAGTCTTGCGACTTCATCAATATAGGCTTTAGCCTTTTTTTCTGTGTTAGTGATTTTAATTTGTGCTTCACTATCAATAAGCATTTTCCATTTTTTAATTCTTAACGCTGTTGCAATTCTTTTTATTTCTTTCTCTGTTAGCCCTTTAGGGATTTTTGTTGATAGCAACAAGCTCTGATACTGTTGTTGACCAGTGGTGGGAAAAGCGAGTTTAGGTATCAGCTCTGCGACTCTCGCCAGATGTCTGGTGCTGTGTATATATGGATGCAGACGAATCATCTTTTGAACCATTTTGGCATTGATAATATAAACTGGGGCTGGGGTAGGTCTTAACGCTTTGTCCATCTTTTGGTTTACTTCTTCTGCGTCTTGACTCATTTCTGGCAGGACATCTTTGCTCTTGTACTTCGAATATCTGCCTGCTTTTTGCATCTTTTGTTTCTCATCCATTGCAATAATGACATCATTATCTTGATTTAAAGTTGTGGGCTCTGGAATCTCCGCGCTAACTCTTTTGCCAAACGCTGATGTATCGAACACTACTTTCTTATTCATTTGGCGCTCCTGTAATTTTGTAGTCTTTGCTGATAACGCCCACATCTTTGCTGCCTCTAAAGTGAGCTCTAACAAATGTGGTCTTGCCGTCTTGGTATTTTCTAATGTGTTTGCGAACACTGTGGAAGGCAGTTCCGCTAGATCGTTTTCCGCCATTACTAGGTCCTTCAGTGTCGTCATACATGTCCAACACCAGTGTTTTGTGTTCGTAGATTGGCAGTTGCCTCATCTCGCTTTTGGTAAATCGTTTAAGATTGCGATGACCAATTGTAGTATTGGGTCTGCCCTTGACATCTTTGTGCCTTGAAATTTGTGGGTACTGCAAATGAATATTAAGCTCTGCATACATGGCAATCATCTGATTAGCCCAGCTCCACATTTTGTCAGTGTCTACAAATTTTAAGTGTTCTGGAAATACTGCCTTCATACCAAACCCCGCGCCATGCTTTGGATTTTTATTTTCTTTGAAATATTCTTCTGTTGGCTTTAGTGCATCTGAAAAGTCATCTGTGCTTTTGTCTCTAGTAATGCTCCAAACATTCATGTCGTGGGACCAAGTTTGCCATTTCTTATGATAAATAAATCGGGCTGCCGCGATGCTGTCATCTAACTCTCCATCGGGATCTTCTTGTGTATTAATAACAAGAAGATGGTCTACCATTTCTGATTCTCTTGAGCCTTCAATTTGAACCAAGAAACAATCATAGGGTGCATACAACTTTATGCCTTCCATGATTTTCATTGATTCATCTGCTGAGAGCTGGTTGGCAGCATCTCTTTTGTCTATGTAAAACTTCGAAGCCTTTTGTAAATATGCGCTGTAAGCCTTAAAATATGCAGAGAGCTCTTTGGGTGGAATGTCAGCATACTCTGCTTTAAAGTGCATTGGGAATTGTACTTTTCCAGCAATGTCTGGATCTTGATACAGGTAAATCAGTTTTTGTAGTGCTTCGTTATTCATATTCGTAATCTAACACCCTTTATATATATTTGCAAATTTTTATAAATATTAATATGTTCCATGTGGAACATTATTTCCACCCGAACCTTTTAAGACTTTCATAAGCCACCTTCCAATCTGGTGCCCAATTGTCTTTGTTTCTTTTTGGTGTCATCTTCGCCACTCTTCTGAATGGGTCAACGCGATAAAAACTAACGCTGGTCCAATTCTTTGGTTTACCATTCATCACAATCTTTATTCCGTTTTTCTTACACAAGCGTCTAGTGCGGTTGTAATACAATTTTTTCAATCGAGCTCTCTCACTCACACCTGTCGGTCTGGAAGATGGCTCTGCTGGAACGAAGTCGTCAGTGTAGATCACTGGTATCAATTCTTTAATGTGCTTGAGTCGATGAACGTGATCGTTGGGGGACTTCCATTTCTTGCTGTGGTTATCAATGATGAGATCTTTCTCGTAATCGTAAACCAACATGTGACCAGAGATTCTCACAAAGTAATATCTGGTCACGAAGTTTTCTTCTGCTGTCTCTAACCAGCGATCATAAAGTGATTTGTAATAAGGAGATGAGCCAGAATTTGCCATAGCAACCTCTGGATAGCCAGATCCATAATTATAACTCATCCAAAGGTTGTCTTCTTCAAACCACCAATTGCCAGAGTTGATATTCTCTTCCATGTAAAGTTTGGTGTTGCGAAGCGCTGTGACCACTTTGTTGATGTTGCGAATGTTGTAAACGCCATCGTAGCCATGAACATTAATAATGTTTGTACTTCTTATTGAGGAAGCCCTGCCATTGACCGCATATCTATTCTTCAAGTCAACGCCATACTTGTCGGCAACCAAGTGTGTCTCTGTGGTCTTAACGCCTTTGACCAATCCGCGTCTGGGAAGCGTGTCGTTGAACACTTTGTAAACCTCATCATAGTCTCGACCAGTCACTACAGCAGTAGCATAAGGCACACACCAGTTGTGATTTTCTCTTTCTGAGGCTCTGGGTATGTATTTATCTTTAATCATATTTGTTATCCTACATAGGAAGTATAACATTTTTTATACAAATGTGTATGTTTTTTATAAAATAAAATAAATAGTTGTAAATTAGTGTCTGTTGATTTAGAATCTTTTTAATGGAAAATAAAGACGACATCATTAATGGCAAGAGAGTTTATGAATGGCTGCAAACTTTCAGTCAAGACTTTGATGAGCTCGATACGCTTAATGATTATTACTTAGAGAACAAAGACTCCATCGCTAAACTGAAAGCAATGAGTCCAACTTATTACAATAAACTCATTGACCACTTTAAAGCTGTAAAGAAAAAGATCGTTTCTGGATCTGATTATTTTATTGATGTCAAAGTCGTCTGGACACAAACCATTAATGCTACCTCTAAAGAGAAAGCAATCGAGAAGGTTCGTAAAAACTTCAAAGAGATTCACAGCATTGATTTAGAAGACAGCGACATTCATATCGTTGGAGAAAAAGAATAATGGATAAATACTTTAATACACTTAATCTTGTTTTTAAAATGCACTACAGGAATCTCGCATCAGACGCATTAAAAGAAAGAATGTATCTGGCACTCGACACCAAACACGATGTCGGTGGCGAAGCGGATCACATTATAGGCATCTGGAAGGAAACCATTAGAGACACAGATTTTAATATTAGGGCACAAAATGTGTTTGATCGGTTATGAGTAATCAAAGATTAGCTCGACTTGGCATCCTTTGGTACTGGGCGAGAATGAATCTTGAGATCACCATTTTCTAAAACGATCTTAACTTTTAGTTTTTGATCTTCCTTCAGCTTTGGCATTTGTTCATTAATATGTATTTTCATAGCCATTAAGAATTTTTCTTTTTGTTCTTTGTTCATTGTTTAATCTCCCTTAAAATATTATTTCTTTTTGTTTATTGTTTTCACCTTTGTTAAAAATTTTGTCATCAACAAAATCAAACTTTTTCAACAAGTGTGTTTGCGTGTCCAAAGGAACGCCAACTGGATATGTTTGGAAAAAGGCTAGTTTGCCATAATCAAAATCTTCAACCCAGTCGGTATCATTCATTCTTTCAGTCCACAGATCATTAAGCTCTGCACCATCCAACAACCAGTTGTAAACTTCCGCCTCTCTTTCGCTCAAAAGTCTTTTCTCACATTCAGGGCTGTATGGTCTGTTGTCTAAGTACAGGAATATTTCGGTTTCATCACTCACTGCTCACCTCCCATGTCATCTTCGCAATGGCTTTAGCAAAATCTTCGATTCCCATTTCATCTGGGATGTTGCTTTGCACTTCGACTTGCTCAATAAACTTCACCACAACATGGTTCAGTTCTTTTCTGGTAATCATCTTCTTGGCATTACTATCATGGTACTTTTGACCAAGGTTCAGTCTTTGCTCATCGTTCAGTTCGATTGATATATTTGTTTTCATCATCTGCTCCTTTATTTGTTTATAACTTATTATACATTTTTATACAGATGTCTGCAAAGCCTTATGTAGTAGGCGTTTCAGAGCTTGCTGTTTTCAAAAAAATGACAAAAGTGCATAGAATCACTCACTTTTTGGTGTATTTTGTATACAAATGAGCACTCTTTTTAGAATCATTCTAATAAAAGCCCAGTAAAAATAGGCTTCTCAGGAATGTGCGCATCGCGATTCTTCGTGTTTTTGGCTTTTTGGCAAATATTATTAGAGCTGGTAAGATGGCTTTATATGAACAATCCCAAGCATGGCGTTACTGGTAACTTTTCCATAGAGGAAGATGAGATTAAATCGTTTATGGACCTTACCAAGCGAGTCAAACCAATCAAGGGACAGGTGTTTAAAGACTCAAAGATGGTTGTGGACAACCAATATCGTGATGTCGATGTCTACCACATAGAGTCTGAGGAAGAATCCTTATATGCTATTTTACAAAAGGTTGCACGAACAGTTAATGGTTACTTCAATTATGAGATCAATGGGATTGAGAAAGCTCAAGTGATGAAGTACACAGCTCCTTCCAATGGTTATGGTTGGCATATTGATATAGGAGCTGGTGGTATCGCGGCACAACGCAAGATAGCAGTATCAATATTATTAAACGATGACTACGAAGGCGGTGAGATGGCTTTTAGGACAGCAAAAGAGTCAGAGAAAGTGAAGCCCAAGGTTGGTGAGGTGGTTGCTTTTAGCTCATTCATCTCACATTGCATCAGACCTATAACCAAAGGAGAGCGTTATGTGGTTGTTGCGTGGTTTACTGGACCACATTTCAAATAGCTCAACTGGTCAACACTTTTATGGTAAATTGTGTCTATGGCAGAAACACGACAAGAGAGACAGGAACGCATAGCTTTATCTAACGCAGAGCGTAAAGCCAGAGAGCAAGAAATCATAAAAGGCTTGCCGACTCTGGGCGCTCAAGCTGGATGGATGGCTGGACTCATGCTGCCCAGCTCTGGTATCAGCGAAACTTTGGGTCTTTATCCAGAGATGCCCACCGAAGAACAAATGATTCCTACCGAGGTAATGCCCAGCTTTGGTGAAAACATTGCCAACAAGAGATACTTGGATGCGCTCTATCAAGGCATGGGTTTATTCGGTGACGCTGCCTACGCGTCTATCCCAGTCACAGGACCCATGGGTGTTCTCGCTGGAACCACTTTAAAGGGCGCAAGTATTGCTGGGAAGGCTAGTCGTGGAGCTAAAGTTGTGGATAGAGCTCAAGAGCTCATTAACCAAGGTAAGGCTAGTGCTGGAACTGAAGGCGCAACCAAGAAAATGGTTGCTGAAACAAAGATTCCAGAAGGCAAGGTGGTTGATGTTAGAAAAAATTTAAACAGTAGCTTTGATGATCCAGAGATTGGAAACTTTAAAGCACAAACAATACATGATGTTAAAACGCTCAAAGACGGCTCTGTGAGTGGTTCTGAGTCTTCGATTGGCTCTGGTAAAGCCATAAGTTATGATCCAGCAGTTACTTTAAAGTCGAATGGCACTCCTATTGAGCTCAAAGTAAACCAAGTGGCTAGGGATCAGATTGCCAGTAAGACCAAACCTAAGTTTCCAATGGCTGCGGTTCGTGGCATCCACGATGATGTTGATATATTTGAGCCTGATTTGGTATTGGGCTTTAATCCCATGCGCCACAATGTCTTCGTTGATGAATCTGGCTATGGCGTTAAGAGCATAAAAAATGGTAAAGCCACCATAGTTGATAACGATGTGATGGTTAAACTGGACAATCCAGATGCTTTTCGTGTCGTTGAGGATGTTAATGGTGAACAAATTAAGCTCTATGACGATATTGAATACTATAGTGTCGATGATTTACCAGCAACCAACAACCCCAGTGAAGCCAAAGGCATCGCTGCGCTACCAGAAAGCGAAGACTATATCACCGCTTATCATGGCAGTGCTGGGGATTTTGACGAGTTTGATATTAAAAAGATCGGCACAGGTGAGGGTATACAAGCCTATGGTCATGGTTTATATTTTGCAGAAGAAGAGTTGGTGGGCAAGGAATATCAGAAAGCGTTAGGCACAATTATTGAATACGATGGAAAACCGATTTGGCAAGGGAGCAGGAAAGTCGGCACAACAGGAGATCTATTGCTCGATTCAACGATTAGACAGAGATTTAGAGAAAGTAGAGATCCAGACAAATGGATAAAAAACATACAAGATGAAGTAGATATAAATATGGAGTTTGGTAGCACCGAACAATGGCAGAACTCTTTAGATGAGCTGAAAATTCTCAGTCCAGAAATAAACAAAATTAAAGTAAAAAACACAGGAAAGGTGTATGAAACCAAGCTGAAAGTAACGCCAGATGAGTTGCTGGATCTGGATAAACCGCTTAACAAACAAAGCAAAGGTGTAAAGAAAAAGATTGATGAACTTCTTGATATGCCAATTTCTAGTTTGAATTTGGAAGAATCATTTAGAACACCATACTGGATAGTAAAAAGTGATTTTTTAGAGGGCGTAGAAACCCTTGGTGATTATATAAAAGAATTAAAAGCTATACAAAGAGTTTATCCTAATGCGCCATCTTTTAGTGGAAACAGTCTAAGGAAAGAGCTGAAAGCACTCGTTGGTCCAAGACGCACATCTGAGCTATTTGAATCTGTTGGCATTAAAGGCAATAAGTACAAAGATGAATTTAGTCGTGGCAAGGAAGGTGGTACCAGTAACTTCGTCATCTTCGATGACAGGGTGATTGATATTTCCAAGAAGTATGGCATTACGATTCCAATGGCTGGTGCGATGTTGATGGCAGAAGATTACAAAAACACAGTGGAAGCAGAAGAATTTAACCAAGGTGGTGAAGTGGAAAACGATGTCAGCGCTTACCTACGCTTCTATCAATACGCAAAAGATGCTGGGTTGCAGTTTCCAGAAGCAGTAGCAGCTCAAGCGAGTCTGGAATCTGAACATGGCAAGTCGGATCTAGCTATTTATCAAAACAATGTTCTGGGTATCAAGCCAGATGATAGTAGCCAAGCATCGGAGAGCTATGATACTCTTGAGTACATTAATGGAGAACCAGTAGTGATAAACGATCTCTTTAGAACTTTTGACTCACAGGAAGATTCTTTCGCTGGGTATAAAGATAAAATCGACAAACCAAGATACGAGGATGCTAAAAGCTCTGGGACTCCAGAAGATTACTTAATGGCAATTGATGAAGCTGGTTATGCCACTGATCCTGATTATGCAGAAAAAGTAATCGGCATTATGAATAGATACAACTCTTACTTGGAAAATTAATATGGTTGATTCGCGCCAGAAAGGAGCGTCATACGAAAGATCTATCGTCAAAGCATTAAATACTTTTGCAGAAGAGAACGCTCTGGAGTTTACTTGCCGAAGGAATCTTAATCAATATCAACAGTCTGGACAATGCGACATCCCGATTCCATTCCATGCAATAGAATGTAAACATTATCAATCTGGGAATTGGTTTAAACCAGCTTGGTGGAAGCAGGTGTGCGAATCGGCAGAAGAAAAAATACCAGCGCTGATTTTCAAATTCAATAGAGTCCCTACCAGAGTGTGTATTCCATTACACGCGATCAACACGCACTGGGAAAAAGACAACCAGAAGATAGCGGTGCTTCCGTTGGATGAATGGTTGCATGTGTTGAAAACCAATTGGAGCCACTACGAGGCAGAGCAAGAATCACTTTGAAAATTTTTTGAAATTTTTTTTTGAAATTTTTTGGTGATCTTCTGTACCAAACTCAGCTATAACTACAACTGACCGCGCCATTTTATATAGGGGGTGGTGGGGGTCAATTTAATCGGACTTTCCAGCAAAACCAGCAATCGTATAGGGTTCCTGCTTGGGTCTGTTATCCTTGTGTGCATAAGGCTACAAATAGTTGCACATAAGTACACATGGGGAATGTCCAATAAATCCTTATATATCAATGACTTACGAGATTTTCGAGACTTTTTCTGGATTCTGGTGGGTTTTTGGGGCAGACGCTGAAAACGTAGTTTCAGTTATCACATATCCTTGGCACTGTAAGTCGTATCAACTCCCATTAATTTGTTCAGCCTTTCTTTGATATCTTCCTTGCTCATTGTCTCAAGATTAGCGTTGATGTTTAAGCTCTGGGTTCTGTTAACTGATAGCCCAGCTAATTGATTGAGCTCCTTGATTGCTGACACCGCAGCGTTGAGCTGTCCTGTTTCGTATGCAGTCTCAGTGATCTTCCACAGCATCGTGCCAGTTTTTTGGGGGGTTATGGAATAGCGCTCAGCTAGCTCCTCCTGTTTTATTCTTATCGCCTTCGTCACCTTGGGAAAGGTTTTGCCATTCAGCATCTTGTTGGCTGCTACTGCTGGGAATTGATAGCCAGCTTTTCTAGCTGCTTCGGTTTGACCACAAGCTCCTTCAGTATAAAACCACACGAATGCTGTTTGCATCTCAGACAAGCCGAGCTCTTCATCCTTCAAGAATTGAGTTGGCTTCTTTACCAGCTCGTTCTTTGGTTTTTTAGGTCTACCTGTTTTCATCTTTAGGATACATTCTATCAAAAAGCTCTAGCGCTTGTTCCGATGTGTATATCTCCATGTTATATCTGAATCTCTCATCGTTATTCATCATTCGCCATTTGTTGTAGTTCTCACCCCAACTCATTTCGTTATTATATTCAAACTTTTCCACTCTCTCTCCATATTAAATTAAACCATCAGTGTATAGTGCACAGTGTATAGCCCACTAACATATAGGGTGTTTATAGGTCGCATAAACCGCCTTAAATAGGGCTAATACGCTGTATACTATATATTATTATTATTATTATAAAAGTATATACCTAACACTACCTAATAGCTTAAACCATTATAAACACTGACTTTCACTACAGGGTAGCATTTTTACCACTATACACTACTGCCAACCTGTCATCAGTGTATAGTCTTATTCTTAAATACATCCGACAGCCAAAAAAAACGCTCATTCATATAGTCTTCAAAAGACTGAGTGCTTTTATTGTTTTTGTTATTTACTATCAGCTCACACTCATACATCCAGTCACAAAATTCCATAAACTCTGTGTACTTCTCAGCCATTTCATATCTCGTTATATTGTCTTTATCATCTTCCATCAATTCAGCTTCTCTTTTTTGTCTCTTGGATAATAGACTACCACAAGTGACCCACAATCTGAGCAAGTTAGGGTTGATTCTATTAGGAAATGTCTACCGAGATCTTCGTCATCTTCGATGTCCGAGTCTCCGCCCCATGTCAAATCATTGTTGCAATGGTAGCACTGCATCAGTAATCCTTCCTGAAATTACCATTAAGGCTGGAATCACCTGACTTGGTGTAGTCCAGATCATAGACCTTCTTGCCATTAGTCCTTCGTGGTTCAACGCCTCTTTCAGCTAACACTCTAGCCGCGTCTTTAAAGTCTGGCATCCTTGGATTGGCAATCCCCAGATCCCTCAGTAGGCTGGTCATCTGCACTGGCTCGGTGTACTTTCCATTAAAGTCCACATATTGAAGGATCAGGTCTTCCACACTGCTCTGGGTTCTGTAGCCCTCATTACTATCCTGCAAGAGCTCTCGCTCATCTGGGCTCAAGAACCAATTTTTCTGCCCTTGCACATACAATGTCTCTTTCACTTCTGCCCACAGTTGTTGCATGTTGATCCCATGATTATAATTGATCTCATTGACTGAAATACACCAGAATCTTCGATTACCAGAGCTATCAGTTAGAAACTCCCTAGCGTTGACACTGGCAAAGAAAGCAGTGCGCCTCTGGTAAGTTGTAAAGGCTCGGTCATAGGGTAACCTCAACTCATCGGTCCGGGCTGTTGTGAAAGCCTTCAGTTGGTCTATATCGCTCTTTTTGAAGGTGCTCTCAATCTCTCCGAGCTCCACAATCCAATGGGATACAGCCCTCTTAACAGAGTCCTTATCACTTGGATTCAGAGTGGCACCCTCTAGGAGCCAACCATTGTTATAATTGCACAGTCGCTTGAACCATAGCGTCTTGCCGAGACCCTGTGCACCTTGGAAGACTAATATACCCTCTAATTCTACCCCATTGGGCTCATAGACTGCTGCCACACACGAAATTAACCATTTCTTGAGCAACATATCTTTCAGCGCGGTGGGGGAGCTTGGGACAATCGTATTAAGAAAGTCTGGTAGTCTGGGTGAACCATCCCAAGGTTTGCTATCAATCCATTCAGCCACTGGGTTGTATTCATCAGCTAACACCTTCAGATAATCTCTAACTCTGGTATAAGGTACTCCCATCTTGATACAGCGATCCTCGACTTCAACCAGACTTGCCTCATCCTTCATATCAGCAATAAAATTCATGTTTGGAACATCTATCTCCATCTTCTTCTTAATGACATTGTAATTCACCTCAATAGAGTGCGTTTTCATCACTCCTAAGACGTTTTCTTTAATGTTAAGCATCCTACCCTTGTCCGACTTGGTAAAGTTGTATTCGGTGGGCGTGTCGATTATTTTTAGCGTGGGTAACTCTGTTCCAGCGTGGTCATTATAATCACCCTTGGTTTCTGGCATGTGTACTTCAGCCATCCCTTTGTTTTTGATGATCCATTGTTTGGCTTTAATCGCTTCCTTTTCTCCAGTCTTACTATCATCGTTATCTGCGATAAAAACATGTTTCCTGTCTTTCAGTTTCTCGAAAACAGCCTTAGTTACTTTCTCAAGGTTATAAGCATCAAAAGCAATGAACACTGGCATTGACATGTCTTGATGCACACTAGCTCCTGTGGCATAACCTTCGGCATAGTAAATTGTGTCACTACTTTTCAATACTTCCTGTCCTAATATGAAAAAGCTACCGCTTTTTCTGGAACCAGTAAGGAAGAGCTTTTTGCCTTCGTTGTTTATATATTGTAGACCCACGATGGATAGGTTGGTGTCGTAAAGCGGGATCATTAAGTTGCCTTTTTTATCCTCTCTCAAGCCATAAGACAAAACGCCTTTCTTTTCCAAATAGGGATGTTTTTCACAAGGAGTGGCTTGCTCCCATAAAGTCTGCGCCTTTTTAGCCGCCTTGGAGTACTTCTCAGCCTTCTTAATCTCGGCTTCTTTTTGTAAGCGCACAATTTCTTCTTTGTGTGCCTTGGTCATACGATAACTTTTCTTATTTTCAGGCAACCAAGTCGCTGTCGGCTGGTCCGTAGAGATTCTATAATCTCCGACTCTCCCAAAAGGTACGCTCTGATTTAACCAGAGTTGATACCAGCCAGACAGCTTCCTGTCACCACCTAAGTTAACGTAAGCACGACCAATACTCCCGTCAACCACTAACCCATGTTTCCGATCTGGCTCCATACCATGTTCACCCATAAAGGATAAAAACTGGGTTTGATAATCTGTAAAATTTTGTGTGAGTGGTCTATCGAAGTTTTTGGTTGGTCGTTTTATTTTTAATGCCATTTATTTGCTCTTTGGGGTTGCGTTCTTTATTAAAGTATGTAAAATACTACACTAATTTAGACATTTATCAACCTAATGGAGAACAATAATGGGATTAAATTTAAAAGCAGAAGGTAATGACTTTGAACAACTGAGTGCTGGTCAACATCTTGGGGTATGTTATCGCATAGTTGACCTCGGGACAAGGGAAGAGCAATACAAAGAAAACCCGCCTAAAAAAAGAACATTAATTCATGTGACATGGGAAACACAGGAAGAACTAATGGAAGATGGTAGACCATTTGCAACTGGTCGCTCTTACACCGCATCTCTTAATGAGAACGCAACATTCTATAAAGACTTAGTAACTTGGCGTGGCAAACCTTTCAGTGAAGAAGAATTAAAAGGATTTGATGTCAGTAAAATGCTTGGGGTACCAGCCAACATTCATATTGAACATAATGACGATGGCAAACCTCGTATAAAAAATATATTCAAACCAGATAACTTCAAAAGGACTGAAACAATTAATGCAGCGTTTGTTTTTGACTTGGATATATATTGCAATGAGTTTAACGGCAATAGCAGTGATGAAACAAAAGCGATGTGCGATATTTTTGCCGAATTACCAGAATGGCAAAGAAACCTGATCGAAGACAGTTATGAATATTTAGCTGCCAATGATGGCGCAACACCAGTTGAAGAAGATGTTGTTGATCCAGACTTTGATGATGATATTCCATTTTAATTGCGGAGCAGTGGGCTTTAATCATCATCACCTTTTCCCACTGCTCTTACCACGATGAATATGTATTTTAATATTTGGTCTACTGTTATATATATATTGTTAGGCATAGTGTTTCTACCACTGTATTTTTGTGCTTTTTTAATCGACAAAATGAAGGAAAGAATTAATGAATAAAAAAATATCAGTTTTGTGTTGTGTAATAGGTGCAATAGCATTGACCTATGGCGGAATGAACTTTGAGTTTCAAGGTATATCCTCACCACTTACAGCAATAACAGTTTCAATAAGTTTAGCCTTGGGCGCAACGATGTTCCTTTACGGACTATATAGTTTTTTTAAAAATAAACCAACAACAGCTAATAAGGGAGAAAAACCAATGATGACAGCAAAGCAATTAGAAAAAGCTAATAAAAAGAAAGAAAAGAAAACAGCCAACGACACAAGTGTTGGCTTAATGAAACGAGAAAAAGAACTATTTGATCGCCAGAAAGAGTTGGCGAAACTAACAAAAGAAGTAGACAGTGAAATTGCCAAAGTCCATAAAAAAATACTGGAAAAGGGCTGGACAGCCCAAGATGGTTCTGAAAACAGCAACTATGTGATCTCAAAATGGGTTATAGGGGATGATAGAAACTAATGAACGAAACACTAATTGAGATTTTGGAAAGACTACAATGAAAAATGGTCTGGAAGAGTTAGATAATATGAGCAAAGAAGATAGAAAAAAAACACTCAAAGATGTGATGCAGTCAGTTTCAAACAAAGAAGACTTAATTAATTCACCACCACACTATCGGCAAGCGCCAATGGAATCAATAGAATACATTAAGCAACAGCTTGGTGACGACTATCATGCTTATTTGCTCGGCACAGTTTACAAATATTTACATCGCCACAAGTATAAAATTAACAAAGTAACAGGCAAGCCAGACCGATACAACGACCTCAAAAAAACTCAGTGGTATTTGAATCGTCTGTTGGAAGTGGTTGGTGAGGAAGAGACTGGCATTTATTGTGATGAGCCATTCTAATGTCAACAGGAGAAGAAAATGGAATTTAAAGAAGGCGTTTATGAGGGATTACCCTTTGAAGAATATAACGAGATAGAGGCACTGAGAGCCTCGGACCTAAAAGATGTTGATAGGTGTGCTTATTCATGGAAACACAAAAAAGGATTTAAGCAGTCACCAGCTCTACTTGAAGGTCGAGTGCAACACACTTGTTTTTTAGAGCATGAGAACTTCGATCAAGAATTTATTATTGAACCACAAATTAATAAGAGAACCAAAGCTGGCAAAGAAGAATACGCAGCGTTTTTAGAAGAAGTCGGCAACTTAACACCAATTACCAGCAAGATGTATGAAGATTGCATGGAGAGAAGGGAAACACTCAAAGACTTTATTCCTGATGAGAATGACAAAGTAGAGCTCACCCTATGCTACATGTATCATGGTCATCCATTCAAATCCAGACTGGATTGGTACGATGGAGAATATGTCTGGGATTTAAAAACGTGTCGTGATGCTTCACCAAGGGGCTTTAGAAGCGCTGTTAATCTGTTTAGGTATCACATGCAAGCATCTCTTTATGTTGATGCCTGTAGGACACTGGGGCTGCCAGCCAAAGGATTTTTCTTCTTGGCTCAAGAAAAGCTACACCCTTATCCTCATGGCGTTTACACCTTATCAGCAGAAGCATTGAAGTACGGACAAGCCAAGAATGAACAGGCGCTACACACTTTATTGGTTGCTCAAAAGAATGATACTTTCAATCCTTACAATGTTGAAGGAATACAAACCATTGAGTTAGGCGACTTATGGTGAAGCATTTTCATAAAGGTAATCTACCCTAGATCTATCATAAAGCCAGAACACCAATAAGTAACGATTTCCACGATCCACCGCTAAACCACGATGTAGGTTGGTAAAGCTGGGAAAGATTAGAGCGTGTCCTGTGGGTATCGGATTAACGACACCATAATTATGAAACTCGGTGCCACCGCCTTTGTATTTGCCAGTGTTGAGTGGCACCACAACAGTTAAATCTGCACTTTCATCGTGATGCCAAGCGCCTTGTTTTTTATCAATCAGATTGTAGTTGGCAATTTGCACACTAGAAACCGAAGAGCATTGTCTTTGCCAAAGGGCTATAAATATCGGATTGAGCACAGTTTGCACCACAAACCACATGTTTCTGTAAATCTCTGGACAGGTTTCTTTTAAGACTATCTCTGGTATTTGTCTGAGCTCATCTTCTTGCTCATTGGGCTCAAATGAAAAATGTTTATTCATATAACCAATCTCGTTCAACATCATTTTGCAGAACTTTCTTCTGAACAATGGAATGCGATAAATGTCTGGGTGTATTTTTTTGATGTGTTTATGCACTGGAGTTTTTTCCATTTTGTGCAAGCCCTTCGTGGCTGTAAACTTAGTGATTAAGGGCACAGTCTCTTGGACCGCTTTGTAAGTGCTATGGGTAATACCCCAATGCGATTGCATGGATAGCAAATAGTTTTTTAAACGATAATCTGTCACACGATAAATATACCATGTGACAGATCAGATTGTTAGTGTGTATCTCGGTCAATGAGATCAGACATATTGATTGTTATTGTGGGTAGGGAAGACTTTGCGGTCCACGCTACATCGTAGTCTGCCAAAATGATGTTGCTGACTCTTTCTCTATCCAAAGAATCACCACCGCCCCAAGTTACCGAAGCACTCAAAGATGCTATGTATTTCTTGATGGCATCTATAATTATATCGTTGGTCAAACCTTTGATAGGGTAAATGCCAGATTTTTCATTGTAGAAATTATCTATATAACAAACAAAATCCAAAATCTCTGGAACAATGTTATTTCTAATATATTCCATCACTCACCCCCACTGGTATTAATGTAACCAGCTTCTTTGGCAGCAATTGCATAACCAGCCAAAGTTTTTGATGGCTCAAAGAATATGTCTCGTTCAATGGTTAATCCCATCGGCAAAGTTATTGATTCAAGCTCATGTAGACTGACAGACCCAAGCTCTGGGAAACCCATGCCAAGATCACACAACCCAAAGAGATTTCCAGTCTCTTCATCGTATTCACTGATAAGCCAAGTCGCTGCACCCACTGGGCTAAACAACTTTAAGTACGGCATATCAACATTTGCATCGCCAGTATTTTTTGATAGTTTTAAGGCTATTTTTTTAGTTATTAGTTTCATCACTCACCCCCTTCGTTATATAGTGGATCTAGTTTTTTAATGTGCTCTGGCACTTCTGGTGGTTCTGGATCTCCAGCCCAGCCTTCTGGCTCCCAGACAGCCTCTTCCCAATTAATCGGCATAATAAGATCAATAACATCTTTTGTATCTCTTTCCGCATGCACCGCTTCATCCAAGAGCTCACCAATCAAATCAAAAGGAATAGTGGTTTCAATCACAGCCAGACCGCCATACCAAGTAGTTGATTCTATTTCCTTCATGTGGTTCCACACCTCATTAGGATCAGAAGAGGCTCGCCCAACCCAATCACCAGTTTCCGTATTAATAATTAAATAAACATTCATTTCATTCATCACTTATCCCCCTTTATATAGTTTGATTCTTACCTTACTCACATAAGTTGTTCCATTATCTCTTGCTGTTAGAGCTCCACCATCTGAGTCTTCCTTGTCAACCAATATCACATTACAAGCTGCACACTTATACCAGTCGCTCATAGCAGGAAAGACATACCCACAATGACCCATTTCTGTGTATGGTGGTCGTTCAACGCCACCCTCTAAATAATCGCCAACAGGCTCGTTTCTTCCATAAGGCTTAACCCCACCAATGCCTTTCGTAAGCAATTCATTCCCACGATCTCCGATACACTTGTCACATATATCAAATGTTGATGATCCTTCCATTCCATTAATTTCTTCATACCAACTCTCAACAGCATCACCCCAGTTTTCGTATCTATCTCCATATCTAGCCATCACTCACCCCCTCTGTAATTAAAATTTCAAAAGTAGATCGACCATCATGCGATCCGCAAGTTGCTTTAAAGGACTCCTCTTTACCATTCGTTTCTTCGATAATAAAACTAAAGTCAGCATTGGGAACAAGTTTTTTCCAGATGTCTTGAGGATCATTTAAGACAAAACTTGTCTCTCCTGATAAGTTTTCCCAAGTTAGGTTTTTTCCTGCAACAAAAACCTTTCCACCTAAGTAATTACTAAAATAGTAATCAATATCAGATAGGAAGTCTTCGTACTCGTTTTTGTCTGCATAAGCAGGTAATTCAGCTAATATCATCACTCACCCCCTTCGTTATATATATACCTCCGATTGAGGTTAATTCATAATCTTCCAAGATGCTGTTTCTGAGAGCCTCTGTTTTCTTCATGCTCTCAGCCCTTTCAGCAGTCAACTCCTCAAGCAACTCCCAACCCACACCCTTACACATGAAGAACTCATCATTGACAAGAACGATGTCACCGACACTCATTGAAGGAATGGTCCCAGAACCAGTCAATGGATTAACCTTGCCATAGTAATTGTTGGCAAACGCTTCTTCACTGTTGGTCAAGTGAAAAGCCTCGTCTGGTGTTTCGCAATTAATAGTAGCGACACAGCTATAGTATTTGAAATACTCTGGCTTAAATTTGCTAGAGTCTCGCATCATCTCAGTCCAGAGATCCCAACCGCAAGCAGGGCTACCATCTCTTGATTCAATTCCCAAACCCTTATCGAGAATGGCACCTTTGTTGTGTATGTTGTAAAAGTAAATCATCCGATCACCCCCAGAGTTATAAGAGCGAACCAAACGATTCCGATTGGAGCTCCAACGAAAATGTTAAAGTTAAGAATTGGGCAGTGCAGGTCTAGTATGTCGTCAATAAAAGCCATAATTTTTTCACCTTTGTTTTTGTTATTAATTATCATCACATCTATAATATACACTTTTTTATAAAGAAGTACAACTATTTATACACTTATTTATACATTTATTTACAAATATATTTACTCAAATAATTGTTTGTAAATAAGTGCAAGTTTGTATATACTCGAATATACCAAAAATAATCTGGGAGAGAAAAATGACATCAGTTGATACTGAGATGACGAGTGTTAAATATCCAAAGGGTCGCAAGAGCCTAGCGGTAGATGTAGATACCTATAACATGCTGCAAGACATTTGTGTTGCTGAGAGAAGATCTAAGATAGATCAGCTCAAAGTGCTCATTGAAACAGCGCATGGTGGGTTGATAGAACAACAAGAGACAAATTAATGTTTGGCAAAACCTTTAAAAAGAAGCAGGAATCTGTTTCTTACCAGATAGAACACCCTAAAGAAATACTGGATTTGTTTAGCCGACTAACGCTACACCACCAAGTTGCATTGCTTCGTTTAATCTCAAGAAATATAATTCTTGATGTTGGCGAACACACTATCATGGGTTATGAAATGAATTTTGAAGTCGATGGCGCTTTCATTAAAGCCAGTGCAGATGAAGACCTATACGAGACTTCCGATACCACCTAGCTGTCGCATAGCTATCTCTCGATCCTTTTCTTCTGGAAGGATAGTAGCTGACGCTAACTGCATTGGGTTGAGATCTGGCTCAAACGCTGGTGTTGCTATGTCTGGCATTTGAAAGTCTTGTATTTGGCTTTGTAAGTTTTGTTGATCCAGAGGCGCTTCAACCTGTTGGGTTTCTATTGCCCTTTCCTCACTAGCATCCATCAAAGATTGGTTTCTTGAATCAATGTCAGTAAAGAGTTTAGCTAAACCTTCCTTTCCACTTCTTGCAAAAGTTTGTGACATCAAATAAACCAAAGGCTTGACCGCTTCTAGCATTGCTTGTGATTCTACAACTTTAGATGGGTCAACTATGTGGCTAATCAATAAATCCATATAGGCATCTTTTTGTCTACCACGAACACCAGTCATAAGGTCGCCAAATCCAGTGCCAGTTATCCTAGAAGGTATGTTAGCTATGGTTTCAAAAAACCCACCAACTTTTGCGCCAGATTGTTTAAAACCAGCGCCACTTCCTAAAATCTGTTTTGCTTCTTTTGATAGAACCGCATCCATCGCAAGGTTTCCAAAAGTGTCTGAACCAGCCTGTGTCTGTATTCGACCCACCATTTGCAGCAGGTTCGTTAAATCTATAAAGCTCTTTAATTCATCTGGCTCCAATATGGCTTTCCACATGTTTGCTTTTTTTCCTGTGGCTTGAGCCGCCTCATCAAAGAAAGCGCTAACATCACCGGGGTACCTAGCTTTAAACGCTTTGTCTGGAGCCTTAATGCCCAAAGCTCTTAAAAAAGCATTAGGCTCCCCCAATGGATTAGTTTGAGAAGCAATCACATCATCCCACTGAGTAGATAGCCAAGTGCCTTTTAAGTTTTGCCAAGCTGTTGCGCCCTCATCTGTTGCTTGAAGAACCGCTTTCAACTCCTGTATTTCGGCTGCTTTAATGTTGCCACTAAATAATTTTTTAGTTAGTCTCATGGCTGCTTCACCACCTTTTTCAGCAACATTAGCAAACTGACCAATAATACTTCTATCTAATGCTTGAGATACACCCAAGGCATCGTCATATAATTTAGTAACCTGTTCATACAATGGGTTTTCATATTTTAGTCTCTGCGATAACTGTTCACGAACTTTAGCAACCTGCCCTTTAATAAATTGTTGGTTGTCTTTGGTTAGCCCATCTATAACTGGTCTAAAGTCTTCTTTTAAACTTCTGTGCAATAGCTCTGTGCTATCTTTAAGTGTGCCAGTATTTTGGTCAATGAGGGATTCTCGAATCCTCTCTAAAGCTGTTCTGTATTCTCTTTTGATATTTTTATCTAACAACTTTTGATCTAATTCATCAAGTATATCTGAGACATCTATTTTTACATCCATGTTGTAAGCATCTTCATACATTGGCTTTACTTGCTTTGCCAGCTTTTCTTTTTCTGCCTTAATATAGTCATCTGCTGCTTTAACAACATCAAGCTCGGCATCTAGTGCTGGCTTGCCAGTCAGTTTGTTTTTTATAGCCTGTGGGGAGTATTTTCCACTTAAAATAGCATCAAAAAAATTCTCAGCGTGATAGGCAACCCTTTGGTTCCTAGATTCATAATGGTCTATCATTTGTTGATTTCTGGCGTGTTTCGAGATCCATACCTCTGCTTTGTATCCCTTATTACCAACCAAGCCAGCAGCTTCAGCTCTGGAAATGTTTATGTCTGGGTATTTTGATGACATGTATGCCAGCTTTTCATCAACAGTTCTTCCGCCATTTTGAACAATGTCTGCTAAAATAGTTCTCCCATCAGAGCCGGGGAACTTTTCTAAAAGAACTCGCAAACCCTTTGGAGCTGCTTTCGCTGGAACACCTAAAGGAATAGAGCCAAACGCAGAAGACACAGCCAAATCTTTAGCTGCTGTCTCTACATCTATTGGTGGTCCACCTAATAAATAAGATAAACCAGCTCTAGCGCCATAAGCAGCACCACCACCTTTTGCAGTGCCCCAAGCACCACCAACCATAGCACCGGGAAAACCGCCAGTGACAAAACCTGTCCCCAAACCAATAACACCGCCAACCACTTCTGCAAGAAACTGTCCAGCAGGTCCAATGTTTCCTACATAATCTACATCGTTGTCAAGTGGTCCATCTTTAAATTCTTTTTTATACTCGCTTGTCACTGGATCTCTGTAAAACAAATCTCCATTTTTATCAAACGCATAATAAATAGAAGGATCTTCTATATCTGGAAACCTTCTTTTAGCTATCCAAAAAACCCTGTTGCGTTCATCGTTGGTTAAACCAGATAGAAACGCTGTGTAAGCTCCACTAGCATCTTCTGGATCTTCTTCAATTGCTGGTCCACCAGCTATACCACCAAATTGACTGCCTTTACTTACGCCACCATATTGACTTTGTTTATCACTCATGGCTTGGTATACACTTCGCCATCTTCTATAAACTCATCTCCAGACTCTAAAGCATCAAAATCTGCTTGTGATCTAACCACAGGTAAAGAACTTAGTTTCCTGCCCAGATCTTTTTTTCTTTTTTCGATAAGAGCCCTGTATGTTTCGGGAACAAAGCCTGTCCCAATATTGGGATTGTCTATAGCATATTGTAGCGTTTCCTCTTCTTTTGCAGTTAAAAGCGGATTTTTGTCTGACCATTCCTCTGCAAATAAATCTAACAGTTTCTCTTGTTTTGAACCACCGGGTATTCCTGCGTCTTCAAGCTCTATTGTTTTATTAATATAGTCCTTAAAAAATTGCTTTTTTCTCCTAGCCAGCTTTTCAAGCAGTTGTAATTGTGTCATTAAACCATCATAAGTTGACCCAAGTGTAGGAGAAGCGTTAATAAATAAATCCATTTCTCTCTCCGAAATTGCACCCTTGGTTTGAGAGACAATACCCATAACAAAGTTCATAGATAATTGATTAAGCGCTTTTAGCGGTGCTACAGAGTCTGGCGCATCAAGCAGATCTCCAAACCCAAGCCCTATTATAGTCTCTTTCATTCTCAAAGTGGCTGCACTGAATGGTCCAAGCTCCCCACCAGCATCTTTTGCTTGCACAGCTAATAAATAAGCGGCATTAACTTGATCTATGGTTGCTTGTGACGCATGAGATTCAGCTTGGTATGCGTCAGACGATTCTCTAATCGCATCAATTGCTCCCCTTTCACCATATCCAGCATTGGGATCTGGCATGTTGATTTGTGTTTCTGCTGCCTTTACTTCCCTACCACCTTTCGCAAAAAGGTCGTTAATTTCATCTCTATTAGATAAAATGTTTGCAAGAGTTTTATCTTTAGTAACAACTGTCCCATCCTCCTGCACCTCATCATATTCTATTCTTATGTATGATTGATCCTTATTAGCGTTATCTATGGTTTTCAAAGCTATTTGATTTAAAAATTCGTCAGCCTTTTGTTCATCTTGCATAGCTAATTGAGCAGCTTGCAATCCAAGTTGTTGCCTAGCTTTTGCATTATCTGTTTCCTGTTGTTTCAACTTGTCAGAAAACCTAGTAAAACCAACTCCTAATCCTGTGTAAGCCGAAGCGCCACCAGTGTTTGGTGTGGATAATAAACCAGCGCCTAGCTCGGAAGCCAAATCAAATATACCCATTTTAGGGGCTTGATACATATAAGGAGACAGTCGCTCTTGATACTTCTCTACATTGGTATCAAAATCACCGCCCATCGCAGTTATTTGCGCCTTTCTTTGTTCTTGTTCAAGTTTAGCTCGTTGAGCCAACATTTCTTGAAGATAAGTAAACTGCTCGTCTGGAGATATACGATCATTAGCACCATCTGCCAAACTATCCTCTTCGATAATCTGTAAATCTGGAGTAGCCATTAGATGTTATAAGGCGTTTGGTTTTGATTGTTACCTTGGTTAAAGAAATTGCCCAAAGCTCCCAGTGTGCTTAAACCAACGCCCAAGCCAGCTTGTAATGCACTTGGCTGTGGAGCGTAGGTTGTTGTTGTTTGTTGTTGTCCACTTGGCACTGTCTGAACAAAAGGCAACAGCGATTGGTATTGATTCAATGGCGCTTGTTGTGCTTGTAGAGCGTTTGCTCTTTGAGCTTCTAGTTGTTGTTGTGCGAACTGTTGTTGCATTTGACCAGAGCCAGCCAATTGGTTTGCACCAAATGCTCCAGCTTGTTGCGCTTGTCCACCAAGGTTTTGTAAATTAGAACCCAAGCCCATTTGTGCTTGAGCTCTTTGTTGTCCTATTTGAGCTTCAAGACCGCCTAAATTGCTAAGAGCACCAGCTTGTGTTTGTTGTGCACCAAATCGAGTGCCAGCCAATGAGCTTAACCCAGACGCTAAACCGCTTTGCGCTCCCAATTGTTGACCAGCTAGACCAGTCAATGTACCAGTTAGGTTTTGTCCAGCACCCAGTCTTGATCCAGCCATACCAGCTAAACCAGATGAGGCAGCTCTTCTGGCTGCTTGTTGTCTTTGAAACTCACCCATTCCCATCTGCTGTGCTTGTGAGTAGCCACCAGCTCTAATATTAGCTATTGATTGACCTAGACCTCTACCTAGTGCTTCTCTTCGTTCTGCTGCGCTTAAACGAGCTCTTGATCCGAATGCTGACTCTCCGCCTGTCTGAATATCTCTAGCTCTCTGTGCCATATCTTGTTTGTCGCCAGCTCTCATAGTGCGTTCTATGACTCCTTGAACCACTTGATCCTCGTAAGGATTGTAAAAGCGTTCTGTCATTGATGGATCGTAAGCACCAGTGGTTTGTCTTAATAAGTCTTCTGATTCACCCAAACGAGTGCCATAACCAGCAACATCACCCATAGCTCTGCCGCCTAAAGCGCCTAATTGCGTTCCAAAAGCGCTAGTAGCGCCTCTTTGTATGGATTCTATATCACCTAATTGACCTTGTAGTGAGCCAACACCACCCTGAATAGCACCTAGAGATTGTAGCTCTCTCATTCTAGCTTGATCTAATCCAGAACCAAGCTCTCCTATAGATGCACGATAAGCTGATTCAGCATCACTCAAATAAGGTTGTTGTATGCCAGCTTGTTCTCTGGTCATTTGCATGGCTCTTAACTGGTCTTCTGACAGCCCAGCTACTTCTTGTGGAATAACTCTAGGTCTGCCTTGTTCGTCATAGAAAGTTCTTTCGGCTGCTCTAAAAGCACCGGGTATGAAACCGCCTTGACCATCTAAACCAAACAACAGCTCTCTGGTTAATGGGTCAACGCCTGTTTCAATACGATTTATACCACTAACATAAGGATCTTGTGTCTCAGGCATTAGCTCTACTCCCAAATTCATCCATCAAGCCATACATTAATTGCGTTCCACGCTCTCTGTCTTCGCCAAGACTGGGCACTAAATTAATAATGCCGCCTTGGTTCTTCTCCATCACATAACTGCCAGCACCTCTAACACCTCTGCCTGTCATCACAAACTCACCATCTGACAACATCGCTGGTATCTCATCACTGGTTTCTGTACCTATTCCATTAATGTGTCCATTCATTGGTTGAAAGTCTTGCATGGCAACAGCGCCACCATTAGCAAATCCTCTAGCATTAGGCATTGAAATATAAGGACCATAACCTGAACCCAAAACTGGCGGCACTGATCTTCTTGCCATTTGAGCCATGCCACCCATATTCATGCCACGAATCCTGCTACGAGGTCTTCTTCTTATCTTTTCAGTAATACTGGACAACCCACCAATAGGTCTTTCAGGAACACTAGGCATAAGGGTAGGAGCCATTAGCAACCTCTCTTCTGCTGTTGCTGGAGTCACTATCCCCTGTGGTAGTGGTGTTCGATTTCGTTTCTCTTCCATCATTTGCCTAATCCTTTCTTCTTCTGGATCAACTGGTGGCGGTGTCCAACCATATTCAGTTGGTTTACCTGATCTTCCACCTTGTGGTCTGAGATATGGTGATGGTGTACCAACAGGCTCTGGAAGTCTCATCAGATCACTCCGCCCACCTGCTATTTTTCGCATTCCGCCAACGCTCATAGGTCTATCGCTTGGTCCCAAAGGCACTGAAGGCAATGGTCTGCCAATTCTAGGCGGTATATTTGGGTTAATAGGTCTGTCAGCATCCATTGGTCTTCTAGGTGGTATAGGGAAAGGTTTACCACTTGGTCCAACAGTAGGTGTGTCTGGTCGTGTCGGTCTTTCCCACAGTGTTTTATCAAACTGCCATCCTTGAGGCTTATACCAAAATTGATTTAGCCAATAGGGTTCCGATGAAAAACGCATTGGGTTTTTGCTCCATGCTTCTTGGTCTATTCTTAGTTTTTCTAGTTGTTCTGGTGAGGGTCCACCTTGTCCCATATAAGGGTCTTGAGGTGTTGTTGGCGGAGCTGGTCTGGGTGGCTTCATTGTTTTATTATGCGACAACGCAGGTACTGGATTTTCTTCAGTTCCGCCTCGTAACATATAGGTTTGAGCCTTGTCCACTGAAATATGAATTACAGGTCCATCGGAGAAAGGTTTTACTTCACTAACGACCAAATCTCCAACCTCATCGCCTTCTTTTAAATCTTCTACGTCTACAAAACCTTTGTCTTTTACAAAATAAGGGTGACTAGGGGATGTTACAATACTATCTCCCTCTGTAAATAAAACCTCTCGTCTTGGACTGTCTTCAATTGTTTTTGCAAAAGTTACTTTCTGAGGCTCTTTTGAAGTAATGACTTCATCACCTACTTTAAGCTCTCCAGCCAATATCCAGTCGTTATTTGCTAATTGGATATGTTCTTCGGGACTTGGACAGGCGCGCACATCACGATTTTGGCGGTCCAACCACCAATTATACATTACATACTCAGGATCTCCCGGTTGCGGTGGGTTAGTTGCCCATCGCTGTTCCCTTTCTTGCTGTTTTTCACCATGCCCTACAGGAAGAATATCAAATCCTCCTGTGGGTGGAGCTGGTTGTGTTGGAAGAGGATTAAGTCCTTCATCAGCTCCACCAAAAGGGTCGGTTGTTGCTTGTAATTGCTCTAATAGCAAAGGAGAAACATAAGGAGTACCATCAGCAGCTAATGGTGATGAAGGCGGTGGAGCTGGCAGTAAAGGAGCGCCATCAGGACTTAAACCTACTGGCGTTTCAATATTTTCACGCATTGCATCTTTCGCTGCAAGATAGTTTTCTGGAATTTCAAAATTTATAGGCGCTGGTGGTAACGGCATCATAGATGGTACCGCAACTGGTCTTAGCACCTGCATTGGAACACCTCTTACTTCACCGCCATAAGCAGCGTTTATTGGAAGGATAGTAGCTGATTCATCAAGCGGTTTTCCACCACTTAACTCTGGAATTGTGCCTTGTGGCAACAAACCAAACTCAACTGGGTTCGGGGCTTCTTGCCCCATTCTTCTAGCTATCTCAGCTTCTATATTAAATCTTCCTGTTGGACCCATTGCTGTCATTGGTGTGATCGGCACTCCTTTCATGTTCTTAGTGTCTTCGTAAGCCAGCTTGCCTAAAGCGCCAGCCAATCCCAAAGTTCCAGCCAATTTAAAAGCATCTCCTATACCGCCACCACCAAGTAAACCGCCACCGCCACCAAGTAAACTACCAATACCACCAGCTCCTGCTACGCCACCACCAGCAGTAGCAGCACCAGCGCCACCAGCAATTTGTTGTATTATATTTCCAGTGTTAGGGTCTATCGAATATCCAGCTTGTTTGACCATATCTGCCCCATAAACATTACCAGCTTGATCGGCATAACCAGTAATTTGTCCAGACGCATTTGTTACTGGCTCTAATCCACCAGCCATACCTTCGGCTCCAAATAAATTTCCTTGTAATCCGCCAGTTAGTCGCTGTATGCCAGAACCAGATCGTGACAACAACTCACTTGGATCAGTTGCCCCAAAAGGCAATCCGACCTCACCTGTAATTTTATTAATATATTCCCCAGTATTTGGCTCTAGGATATAATCATCTGGATTTGCTGATTTAAACACGCCTTTAACATTTGACATCAAGCTATCACCGCCAAACATACTGGTTCCGCTTTTATTAAATAGGTCAGCTATACCACCCTGTCCAGCAACACCAGTGTTTGCCCATGCACCTTTAAAGCCACCGCCAGTTTTAAAAGCATCAAAACTTTCTCCAAAGCTAGGTCCAGTTCTTAAAGGACCAGCCACTGATAGTAATGCCAGTGGGCTTGCATCGCCCTTTGCGACATCGTATACAGTTAGGGCTTTATCAGCCATTGCTGCTACTGGTTGCCAAGGACCGGGTATAAATTGAGCTATTTTAGCGACTGGTCGTACTATCTTTTTGGCAAACTTGGCTATTTTTTTGAAAAAACCAAACTCTGGAAGCCCTGTGTGTGGGTTTAACTTAACCCCAGTATCTAATGCGCCAATCCCTTGCATGACACGACTTTCTGGCATGATGTCGTATTGATTAAACTTTCTTTCAAGATAAGACTCAAATTCTGGGTCATCTTCAATCAAGTCTGGCGGAATAATAACATCACCGGGTTCTAAATGGGCTAAAACAGTATCTGGACCAGTTCCCATGTGTTGTATCTCCATAGCTTGTTCTGCTAGTGGAGCTTGTGCTTGTTCGGACATTGCCTCAAATGATCCTATAGCCTGTAATTGCTCTTCTGGAGTTAGAGCACCTTGCTCTGCTTCAATCTCCATCAACAAACGCTGTTTGTCTTGTGGCGTTAGTCCATTCATTGGGCTTATATTGGGTTCAAAATTTGGATCAAGTGGCATAGGCATTGTCTCGACAGGAATATTTGGATCGCGTGGCATATTCTGCATACGAGGCGCTGCTTGCCTAAAAATATCCATTTCTCTGTTTGATATGGCTCCTTTGGTTGGTCGAGCAGTTGTCTTACCAAAGTTGTCTATTCTTCGTTGTAATTGTTCGCTTATTGCCATAATTAACCTATTGTAACTGTAACGCTTCCTATACTAAATGTAGCACCCAATCCAACTGGATATGTTTGATGGCTGTATAAATCTCTTAGGGCATTACCATCAAACGCTTGGTGAATCTCTCTAGTAGTATTAAATATTATAGCACCAGTT
>Ga0080013_1001263_pt1 | contig 34079 bp, 32 predicted proteins | sample ETNvirenome_6_85_FD_69236 | JGI IMG/M metagenome (GOLD analysis project Ga0080013, IMG submission 69236) | Marine viral communities from the Pacific Ocean - ETNP_6_85 (SPADES assembly) (version 2) | ecosystem: Environmental > Aquatic > Marine > Oceanic | place: Pacific Ocean | collected 2013-06-19
TAAGAGGTTTTAAAGTTTTCTTTAATTGTGTTTTGTCCATTCCTATCCTTTCAATAGTCCTGCGTATTTTTTCCAATGATTGTGAATTTTTTGTTCTTCGATTAGTTTTTGTTTGTGTTTCTTCAAAACTAATTCAAGTTTGTTAATTTTATTTTCGTCTATTCCAGATAATTTTTTACTTTTAAGTTCTCTTAAAACTTCAACGATGTTGCCTTCGTTTATTGTAAGTGTCTCTGCTCCTGGTTCGGTAGCTTTTGCAAAGAAATCCTTTTTGGATTTATCGAGATCTTTTTTGCCTGCTTGTTTTTTAAGATATTTATAATAATCTTTGTCTCCTTGCCAATTGTTCGTGACAACAAAGTTATATAAGTTTTTCATCATTTTTTCCCGTTTTTCTGGTGATGTTTTTCGATTTGTAATAATATTCAAAAGCTTATTGATTTGATTTGCCTTCTCAGGACCAAATTTATCTCTTGATGGGGTATCTTTTGTCGTTTTCTTCTTTTGACCTTGAGCAGCCTTTGCAAATCTTGCAACAGGATTGTCGGCTATGTCTACAGGCATCCCGAGTTTTGCTAAGTTACTAAACGGCTTCCAGGTGTGAGCGCCAATCGTCTTTGGTTTGCCAGTTGAAGGATCAACTTCAACCCAATGAAATTGTGCTTTGGAGCCTTTTGTGTCAACACTTGTAATTTTAATAAAAGTTTTCTCACCAGGTTGAAAAGTTCCACTAGACACTTCACCTTCTTCTAGTTTATCTTCAGAAATTGGAGCGTTTTTTGCAGCTTCGCGGCTTAGATATTGAAAAACTTCTCTTTTTGGATTTTTAGTGTAGTTATAAATTCCACCAACAGCGATTGGAACCCCATCAAGTGTTGTAAATTTCGTATCTCCCGGTATCTTTTCACCTCGTCCTATTGTTCTTTTTATTTGCCCCGGCATAAGTGATAGTGGCTCTGTTCCCGCCTCAAGAGCTTTTCTTAATTCTCCGGGTGAAATAGCTTTTGTCTCAGTTCCAGCTTCAAGAGCTTTTCTTAATTCTCCGGGTGAAATAGCTTTTGTCTCAGCTCCAGCTCCAAGTTGACCAGCTTTCTCGCCCGAGCCAAGCTGCGATGGTTTATCACCAGTTTCTGATTCTTCTGGCTCATCACTTGGTCCAAGTCGAATCGCACCTGGGCCAAGCTTTTTAATAACTCCGATGTCTTCAAGACCAGATTGAAGTTCTTGTTCTTGTGCGGTTTTTGGTTCAACGTCTTTGAAAACGTCGAGCATATCTTTAAAAACTTGCGCTCTTGAAGACTTCAAGCCTTTCATTCGCAATAGTTTTACTGCTGCGGCTGAAGCTAACAATCCTGCGCCAAATACTCCTGCGGTTGCTGCACCTGCGGCGGCACCGCTAGTGGATGCAACTGCACCGCCAATAACTTTTGGAAGTTTTCCAAGAGCAACTTGTGCGCCTTTTTGAATCCAAAAAGCTTTATTAGAAGCCGGAAACACATCAGACATTGAAGCATCTGGATTGTTCTGTATTTGGTCGGAGATTGTTGCCCACTCTTGTCTAAATGCTGTCGGATCATCAGCCATTTGTTGTAGTGGTCCTGGATCATCAGGTGTTATGCCAAGCGATTTTACATTTTCAAAAAAGTTTCTAGCTCCAAAATTTTCTCCATAGGTGTTTGGATTGTTGTGTAGAAACCTTCCAAGTGTTTGCGAAAATCCATCTCCATCTTTAACAGTGGCAAATACTCTTTTTGTGCCGTCTATTATCGTATCGGGTGATGCTCCGGGCGCATTTAACAACTCTCGGAACCATGCTGCTCCTCCCAAAAGAGTGCCGACTCCACCCATAGCCAAAACTCCTGGCAAAATGTTGCTTTGAAGCCCTTTTATGGTTTCTGATTCGTCTCCGTATTTGCTGCCAATCGGCCCACCTTGGTCATCCTGACGCATTTTTTCAGCAGCTTTATCAACTTTTGCTTGATTGGTGAATGGAAGTGCTTCATCAATTTTTTCTTGATTTTCTTTGAAATGTTTATAAACGTCTTTCAGATCATAATCAAGGAATTTTCTTACAACTACTCTCAAGTCTCCAATTAAAGCATTCGCAATTGGAGCTTCTAGTTTTCCATCATTATATTCCTCTACAATTCCATCATAAAGCATGGCAAATTCTTCCATGCCTTGCAGAAAATCTTCGTGTGTTTTAACATTAGGGAAACCGGGCAGTCTTGCTTCCAACGCTTTCATCATTTCTTTAAAGCGTTGATTGGATTCTTTATCTATAATTTTTCCAACTTGCTTAATTGCGGCATCTACTTTTGGACCTTTTCTCCTTTCAAGATTAGGAAGTTTTGAGATTCCAAACTTTATAGTATCCAGCCACGATCCCTCTTCTAAAATTGCTTTTTTAAGTTCTTCATCAATAATCTTTTGTAGTTGTTTGGTGTTCATTTTTATTTCCTCAGAATGTCATTAAGCAGTCTATTAATGCGATCTGCTTTAGAACTAGTTTGTTTTTGTTCATCCACCCTTATCCATCGTCCCTAAGTTTTTTTTCATTTTCTAATTCTTTGAGTTCATTAATTTTTTTGAAAAGATAATCTTTCCCTTTTGTCTTTAAAGTGGTATCATTTAAAGAATTAATTTCAGATCCAAGTTGTTCAATTTCACTTTCAACATTTCGATTACCCCATTTTAATAATCGTTTGGCTGCTTCGTCCGCCGCAAATTGGGCATCCAAGGTAGCAAGTTCTTCTGCATCAATTTCAGTGATTAAATTTTGTAATCGTTTTATGTGCTTTTCAACCATTATTTTTCTCCAACAATATCGTTTAATAAACGGTTTATACGATCTGCTTTAGAATTAACTTGTTTTTGTTTTACTTCGTTCATCATCATGAATGCGCCTTGAGTAGAAGGCTCTGAAACGATATCGAAGCAAATTAATTGTAAATCATCTTCAACGATGGTTTGACCTTGATGTTCTTTTACAGAACCTAGAGATCGAGAGGAAATCCCACATTTTACTTGATCGTGTATGAGAGATTCTAAAATCTTTCCTGCTGGAGTTGTGAGAACTTTGATTTTTCCTTTTAAATCATTTCCGTCCCACCAAAGGTCTGTGACCATGTGAGAGGCGTTTTTAAGGTTTACGACAGAATCTTCAGGATGATCTAATTCACCGCAAGCTCGATTTTCTTGAACGGCTTTCATGTAATTTTCAACTTCCCTCATTAAGATTTTTTTAGGATAAATTCTTTTATTTCCATTTTCTTCATCAACACGCTGCATAACACCAGATAGAAAAACTGTACCATTCTTTACCTGTCGTTTTTCGTCTTCAGTTAAAAGATCTTCGCAGATACCATCAGCACACAGTTCATAGTATTCTCTTAAAAGATATTTATTACTCATTTGCTTTCTCCCTCGTCAATCCACTTAATTCCGCCAACCTTTGAACCTGCTGGTGGAGCACTCGTGTGTCGAGGCATTACTCCCAACTCAACTTCTTTTGATTTTGGTCGCGATGGTCTTTCAATGTCTTTCTCTTTTCCCATGACACATCTTCGAAGTACATCCATCGCATTATTAATTTCTTCCTGTGTGCAGTCGCTATTATTTTCAAAAAGATTTGGAAGTGCGTCTTTTGTTTCTCCACCTGTCAATAGTTGATCTACCAATTTCCAAGTTTTTGCAAGAGAATCAAATAGTTGTAAAAATTCATCTGATGCTGCTTCTTCTTCATTCTCGCCCAAATGTTCATGCACCTTTTCTAATGCTTCGCCCAATAAAATATAAACATATCGAGCGATTCTCTTTTCTTCACTTGCAGAAATTTCATCCACTTCTGTTAGTTTTTCGAGTTCTTCTTCGATTAATTGTTTAATTTGTTTTTTTGTAATTTTCATTATTAAACCTTAAATTTTAAAATGCGGGCGCAACCCGCACGATTTGGCAACCAGACTTACAACGTCGCACGGGACGTAATGCCCGCTTTTTTGATGTCCAAAGATTGTCAACCATCGTTATCACCCCTAGTGTTTAAATTTATTCCATTATCTCCAACAATCATGTTTAGCAAATACGAAGTTCCAGAACTAAGACATGCCAGCATGAATCCTGTTATTATAGAATAATCAAATGTAATTAGTTCGGTGTATGGGTTAATAGCCCACAAAAAAAGACCCACCCACCAGCCAACACACATTGGACAATGAAAAAAATGATAAGAAGGTCGAATCTTATTAAAAATCGCACCGTATACTAAGATTTGAGTCATTCCAAATGCAATTAGAATAAAATAAATCAATGACATCAATAGTAGCCGTAACCACTGAGATACTTACGAATCCTAGAAGGGGTAATGGTTCCCTTTTGGGGTTCTTCTGGGACTCTCCCAAGAGGTGTTGTTTCATCTTCGGCAGGATCTACTAAATTATCTTCGATGCTATTTTCGATAAAATCAGCTGCCTCCATAAATGGCTTTTGATCATCTAAAAATTTCTTAGTAGAAAGCAAAACAACTTGAGTCGAGTTTATGTTTTCGTCAACTGATTCGGGATAGGATGCTTGAAGACTTCCAAACACATTTCCGCCTTGAATAGTCTCAGGCGAGACAACCCCTTCTTTAACTAGAAATTCTAAGTATTGATTTTGAAAACCATAAATTTCATCTGTTAGCACTTCTTTCGGAAAAACAGTTATTTGCTTCGTTCCAGTATCCAAAAGGATATCGATGTGTAAATGATCAAGGATCATTATTTTTCCATCTAATGTTTTGCGAACTTCTAAATTAATTTTAGTAGTTGAGGGCGGTTTTACTTGTTGATCTTGTTGCCCAATTTTAATCTTAATCGCCATCGGATAAAAGCTCCCGAGTTAAGGTTTGGATTTTGGCAACTTCCAAAATCATTTTTTCATCAGGCTTTTGATTTTTATAAGATTCTAGGAGATTGAAGACTTCTTTTGTTTTTCGAGACATTTCTTCATCTTCTTTTAATTCACTCACTTCTAAAGAACTTTGAAGTTGTGTTTTAAGCCTTCCGATTTCTTCATTTAAGTAAGAATTTAGTTCAATACCATTATTTGTAAACGATAGAATAAATCTGGAAAATAACTCTTTTTGTTCATCCAGCAATTCTTTATGGTACTTGTCATTAAATCGTTTTGTAAAAGATTTAAACACTAAGTTATCGATTGGTTTCATTGTCTTTTCTAATCTCTTAGAAGACATTCTATTTACGATTTCATTTTCTAATAAAATTTTAGATTTAATAGAATCTTTGTTGTTAAAGATTTGATAGATTGATGCTAAATTTTTATAATTGGGAATGAAATTGGAAAACACATCAGAAGAAATGCTTTTTCTAATTTTACGAACAAGAGTGTTTTGTTCCGAAATTAATTTTTTCTGGTCAATAGATGAATGTTGACGCTTGACTTCATTAATAATTTTTTCTGCTGTTAGCGTATCCACGTCTTTAGTTTCAAAAATAGAACGATATAGTTTTAATTCTTGATATAGAGAAGTATCTTTTCCAAAAGACTCCTTAATGATCGCAATTATCTTTTTTTTCTTAGCTTTGTCTTTGGAAAAGATACTTCTAGTTAATTCCTGTATTAACGCTTCATAAAGAAAAGCACTATTTCTTTTTTTATTGTGTCTAAACTTTGCCATTTTTATCTTCTCTCTTCCTTTTTAATTCTAAATTTTTAATAATTTGCTGTATCTCTACATCATTTTCTAGAATTGTAAGTTCTTCTTTTAAATACCTGTCTTCATAATTAGTCTCTAAATTCTCATAAATTCCTCTTGCAAGCTGGTTCAGCTCAGAAGAGCCCTTAAAAATGTTTCTTTTTGTATTTTTGCCTGTTTCTTCAGAGTATTTGCTCTTGTAGCTTCTTTTACGGGCTCCCATTGGTCGCCTATCTGATTTAACAGGTGTATACATTTTTCCTTTAGCTCCTGGTGTAGTGTATGGTTTCTGGTCTGGCCTTCTCCATTCCAAATCATTACGTTTGCCTGGTTGGGCCAATAATGTTTCTTCTTCTGCTGGTGCTTCTTCTGTTGGAGTTTCTTCTGCTCCACCGGCTTCGCTGCCACCAGCACCGAGATCTGAAAGATCTGCGCCTTCGTCACCGCCAACGGGCGCTCCCAAATCAGCGCCACCACCAGCTGCGGCACCGCCTACGCCTCCCATCGCTTCTTCTTCTGTTCCGATTTTATCCAGATCTGAAGTTATTCGTCTGTCGAAGAACATCTCTCTTTGATTGCGAATAAGTTCTTCGTCTGATAGATCGAAGATGTTTTTTGCAACCCATCGTTTGCTGAAGAATCCTTCTGTTGCGCTTCCAGCAATTTCAAATTTGGTTCGCCAGTGTTCAAGTTCTTGCAACTCTGCAATTTTAGAAGGAGCATTCAAATGAAGTTTAAAAGAAATTAAATCTTTACCTTTATATCCTAGAGTATACAAATGAACTACTGCGATTTTTTCTAATTCTGAAACAATGTTTCTTTGAAGTCTTGTGATCGTTCGGGCAAAACGAATGTCTTTTTGTGCAAGAGTTGTTTTATCTTCACTTCCTTCTTCCCCTTGTGTCAGATAGGATGCGGGAACCTTTAAAGCTGAAAATAGTTTATCCCTTAAATATTTAACATCGTCAATGTCTCCAGTGTAAGTGCCACCTGGTAATGACTCAATTCTTGTGCCAGCTGCTTGTCCGCGAACAGGAATAAAATAATCTTCGTCAACGGACATTGGATTGTAACGTAAATCCACACGACCAGTATCTTCAGAAATAACCTGATTCCTTTTCATCTGAGTTACAATTCTTTGCATGTGTTGTTCAACTTCATTTTCTGGAATGCCGCCAACATCAATATAAAAAATTCTACGTTCTGGTGATCTTACAATTCGATAGGCCATCATCGCGTCTTCAAGAAGTTGTAATTGTCTCCAAATTCGACGGGATGCTTCCAAAACAGAAGTTCCATAGGGAGCATATTTATCGTTTCCAAGATTTCTAAAATGACAAATTTGCCAATTTTCGAATGTTAAACCACCACTATTCCATTGAAACTGAACATAATTTGGGTTAGTTTTATCTTCTCCCTCAAGTCTTTCAATTTCCACAGATGGAAGACCAATCGCTGATTTAATTCCTAATTTATCATCGATGTCTAGATACAAGAAATAATCTCCGTATTTACACACACTCCGACACCATCCAAATAAATTAAATTCAATGTTCATAACACCATAAAATAATGTATTTAAAATTTCTTTGATTTCTTCATTGTGACAATTAACGGTTAATAGTTTTTGTAATGGCGAAGATACAGTCATTTCGTCGCCATAAACGTCAAGTGCTGAAGCGATCTCTGGCATGTATTCCATTTGATCAAAATCGATGTATCTTTCTGCTCTGGCTTCTCCTGCCAATGATTTACCAAAAACATTGTCAAAAGGATTCGTAGAAGATTTCTTAAAACTTAATCCACCAGCTGATTGAAACTTATATTTATCTAATTGCCATCTTTTGAGTTGGCGTGGATTTTGACGTTGGTATTGCGTCAGTGGCCCAGACAACAATCTGGTAAGTGCCTTAAATAAAAATGAGTCGGGATTCCTTGTATTAGGTTTTTTATTATTCTGTGCCATTTTTTATCCTTTTAAAATCCATCCAAAATCATTATACATTTTTTTTGCATTATTCATTTTATCAAATGTTTCGTTCCTTTTGTAACCTTGTTGACCTGGAATAGTCGTATTTAATTTAGTAGAAGTTAAGACCATAGAATTTAAAAATGCCCTTTTATATTGTAAATCACGGGTATTTTCCTCAAGAACCGTATCTCTAATCCAACAAGTGATTGCCAATGAAATAACCAAATCATCGTTGTATCCTCTTTGCGACTCTGGTCTTCCATTTTTCCAAACAAAAGTTTTTAACTCTTGCTGAGTACGAGCAGAGTGTATTGTGATTAAATCATTTCGAATGAATTCTTCTAATTTAGAAACTATCAGCGGTCTAGTTTTTTGAGATGTTGTAAAGCCAGGGATAGAATTTGAAATGTTCTGCGCTTCGTATTGATCAACAAATTCGTGAGTTCCTTTAGTAGAGTAATATAAATTTGGATAACCGGCGTCAATGAGTTTTTCCAAAACTGAGAAGCCGATGTTATTATTTTCGACCACGACCATCGCATCTCCGTATTCTTTTCCTGCGTCGAATAAAATCCTTGAGAATAAATCTGTTGTTGGTTTGCCACGGTATTCTGCTACTTGCTCCATTGTGTTTATTTTAAAAATGTGAAAAACTGAATAGTCGTTGCCGTCGCCACGAGAAACATCTCCCACTAATAAATATTTGCTTTCGGGTTTAAATTCTTCCCAAATCCAAAAATTTCTATCGAACCCTGTCTGATACTTTGGTTCGCCACAAGATTCCATAATTTTTTTTAAATCTTCTGAATTGATAACAGTTTCGCCGGAAGCATTAAAATTACACTCGTACTCTTGGGCTATCTTTCTTTTTGATAAATTTTTAGTAACGTCATTAAACCATTCTTGATCTCGTTCTGGGTGTAAAGTCCAATGTAGTATTGTTGGATAAAAACTATTTTCGCCATTGTTTGCCGCTACATAAGTTTTGTGAAACCAATTTCCAACACCGTTAGGAGATGAAAGGGCGATGCATCGTCCACCCGCAGCCATCGTTGGTTGAAGTGCGGTCCACAAATCATCAAAACCGTCAATGTGTGCGGCTTCGTCAATCACCAATAGAGAAAGTGCTTCGGAACGCCCAGCGTCTGCTGAAGTTGAAGATGCTTTAATTTCAGAACCATTATTTAAAACAAAAGAAGATCGATTATCAATTTCAATAGTTGCTATTTGATCAAACCAAGGAGGAAGAACTTTGATCATAGCTTTGACTTTCTTAACAAGATTGGCGGCTGTGCTGAATTTGGTTGCAATAACAAGAATGTTTTTATCGCGATGAAACAGCATCATCCATGAAACATAGGCAGCAGTAATTGTTGAAATACCCATTTGACGGGATTTTAGAATTACATTGTTTCGGTAATCATTAAACTTTTGTAATAATTCTTTTTGAAAATCCCAAGTTTTAAAGGTTATTTGCCCTTGAGTTGGATGTGAAATTCTGCAATAGTTGTCAATAAAATAAACTGGATCCTTGCCACACTTGACAATTTCCCTAACCAGTTCTTTTTTTGATAAATATTGGGACATACATTTTAATTATGAAGTTGCCATTTTTTGGCGATTTGTTAATTCTTGTTTTAAGACTCTTATAGCTACTTCTGGTGGAACCTTTTCCATAAGATCAACCATCGCACCTATAAACGCTGTGGCCTCGGTGGGCGTATTAATGTTATCTTTCACCAATTCATCAAATTTGGTGGCAAAACCAACCTTTAAGTCTCTCTCAACATCGGGAGGCATTTGGCCTTGTCCTGCTTCGGCTTCTGGTTCTGGTTCCTTTTGCGCTGTTGAGGCGACTTGACCACCAGTCGGAGCTTGAACCACCGCTGGAATCTCTGCTTCTTCTATTTTCTTCATTTCCTCAAGAATTAATTTTTTTAATTGTTCTCTATTCAATTTCATCTTCAATGCTCCTCATGGCCGCTTTTCGGCCCAATGTTTTTTGTCTTATTTGTATACCGAGTGGATCAGTATTTGTTAATGCTGACGCCACATAGTCCATACTTACATCTAAATCTTCAAGTTTTTCAACAGTTTCTTTCTGTGCTCCCAGAATATCCATTAAGGCTTGAAGGATTCGTGAATCATCATTCATCGATTCATTGATAAATTGAAGTAATTTTGACTTTGTTAACTTCATGTTCGTGGTTCTTCGTCCCGTTTGCCTGTAATGTTTTTTACTTTTTTAGCACCCGAAAATCCGTCTTTTCCCATTCCAAGCCATTTCTTAATTGATTTATCTAATCTTTCGTCTGTGGTTTGTCCTAATTCGGGTTCTTCAGGTATTCCGCCAATTTTATAAGAACAAGTGGCATTCACCATAGAACGCCGCCGACTTAATGATTGAACAAAAATGTCAGGTTCTTTGCCTATCTTCGTTAATGAAAGAGAATTGCTAGTAATTTTTTTATATTGCTTTTTTAAATAGGAAGCAATATCTTCAAGCTTTTGTGCTATTTCCTGTTCAAACTTTCCCCCATGAACATCTCTAAGTTGAATGTCTCCGTGATATTTAATCGTAATTGTATTGCCGCTTAAAGAAACCCCAAAACCATCCATGATTCTCTTATCAAGTATCACATCGCCTTCTTCTCGTGATAGCCCGATTTTTATAGGTTCTCCGTTTTCGTCGAGGGCTCCATCATAGGCAGTCGCTACTGCACTTGAAATTCCCCTTACAATATCTAAGACGTTATTTTTTTCAGCCATTTTTCTTCTCTTCCCTCAACGTATTGAACGTAGCACTTAAAGCAACACTTAAATTTTGTCATGTAAAGATCGTCCCTTAATTCAAAAGAATAAACTTTACATTGTGGACAAGTGCGCTCTGATTTCTTTATAAATAGTTTCTTGGGCATTAAAACCCCTTCAACTTCAATCTTCTCTTTTGATTTTTCAGACTTAGAAATTTTTTTTATTTGCTGGAGATATTCTTTCTCCTTTTCTTGATCCCAATTCGCTTTTGGATTCTGAATTGTAACGTCGCCATATTGTTCTTCAATGGCTTTCTCAATTTTTATTAACTTATCAGGATCTTTCATTTAACAATTTTTGTGGCTGCAAAAAAGATTGCAATCGATGTAATCGCGCCTGTGGCAAATCCAATGACAGCCCATAAAGTATTGTCGCCGCCTTTTGCCAATTTGCGTAAAGATTCTATTTCTTCTTGTTGGGCATCCATGATCAATTTATTTTTCTTTTTTTCTATTTGTATTTCTAAGTTTAATAAATCTGTAGTTCTTTTACAATTTGCTTCCAAAACAGAGCTTTGGAATTTAATTTTAAGATCGCACTTTTCTTTTTCTAATTTTTTATCTGCTACGATTTTGGCAGTCGCTACTGGATCAAATAAAGTTCCCGTGAATGGAGCATCATCACCTTTGTTTAAGAAAGTAAATTTTCCTGTTGTGCTCGTTGTAGTTTGTGCAAAAGTTGTGGAAGAAACAAAAACTAAACTAATCAGGATTACTTGTACTATTCTCAACATGTGTTAAACCAAAAACTTTAGAAATTTCTTCCGACAATTCTTTAGGACTATTATAATACTTTTTGACGAGTTTTTTAACAAGTTTTTTCTCTTTCTCTTTAATCGTCCTATTTTCTTCTTCAGCCGCTTTCTCGATTGAAATTAAAACACGCTGATGTTCTTTTTCAATTTCGGCTTTTCTTTTCTCTTTTTCTATTGCAGCATTTTCAATGGCTTCTTTTTGTTTCTCAAATGAATCTTTCTGAATGTCTACAATTTCCATTAGCCTTCCTTTTTGGCTTTTTAATAAAATAGCAGCTATGACAATAAGTGGGATGTACCAATGAGTTTTTAGAAATGCCCAGATTTTTTTTAAGATTATCATTTCTTGTTATAACCTTTTGTTCTTGACTTTTCTTTTCTCCCACGATTCTTCGGTGCAGGTTCCACAACGGTTTTTGCATCATCAGAATATCCTTCTGGATGATGAACATCGTTTCCATCGCCTTTTTTGGCAAGACCGTCTTTTTCTGCTTTTCTTCGAGAACGATTGCGTGCTGCGTGTTTTTCGCGAGCTTTTGGATCTGTTTGTCTAAGGCGTTCAGCTTCTTTCTTATAATCTCTTTCTTCAAGAAATTCTTCTAAAACTTCTTCGATGATTTTCAACAAAGATTCTTTTTCTAAATTCTCGCCTTTATATCCGCTAGCGTAAGCAGCACTTTGAACACTTAATGCCTTTTTTTTGGTTTTAAATGGACCTTTAGACCCCCAATACCATCCTTTTTCTGTGTGTCGTATTGGCACTTCTAATCCCCTTATTTATTTCTTGTCTTCCTCTAAATAAGGTTCATCAATCCTTATAGTATCTGCTTCCTCACGAGCATCCATCACTACTTTCACCAATTCTTGTGGACTGGCATCAGGATTTGTTTTTAAAAATGTGGCGACATTGTAAACCGTCAACAGATCTTTGCGATTTTTTGGTATGATCTTTAATAGTTCGGCGGCTGAAATGACATCATCTTTTTCAGGAACTCCTGGACCCAATTCAACGCCCATTTTTTCGCCACTGCGACCAGCGCGTGTTGGTTCATTTTGAGGGCCTAGACCTGCTTTTCCCATGAGTGCTTGGGCCAAACCTGGATTTTCTTTAAGAAGTTTATTGAGTTCTTCTTTTATTATTTGCTGAATTTTCTTCTGTGTGAATTTCATTTTTTCTTCTTCTTTGCTCCAGTTTTTGGATTAACATCTTTTGGAATTTTACGGGCGAAATCACTACCACGCATACTCCCAGGATCTTTAGCTGCGGCTGTCGCTAAAGCATACTTGTTTGTCTCTTTGCGCTTTCCAGTTTTTTTATCAACATAGGTTTTATTAATTTTGCCAGATTTCATTTTTTTATCAATTCTCTGGGCGTATTTTTCGATCTCTTTGCGTTGCTTTGTCACACATCCACGACCTTTGCATGGAGTTTCTTCGCGACCAGTTGGGCTTGTGACAGTTTTTTCTTCTTTTTCTTTTAACTTCTTATCTTTAGAAACTGCTTTTTCCAGTTCAGTTCGATCATCTTCGAGGTCTTCGTCCGGCACCGGCATTCTAGGTGCATATTGCGATTTTTCTTTTTTGGTGCTGAATACTGGTGCTCCGTATTCTTTAACAACTTTCTCAAGTTCTTCTTGAATGATTTGTTTCAGTTTTGATTTTGTTAATTTCATTGTATTCCACCATGCTTCCATCGAGTTGCGATGTCAGCCACGCCTTCAATTCCTATATAGCCGAGAGAAATGGCAGTCCATTGATCGCCATTTAAATGATTTAGAAAAAGAAAAACGGTGGCTAACGCGAAAACTGTGAACTTTCGCGATACCACCTTAGCTAAAGTCTTGTCAACTAACGCTCTCAATCTTTACCTCGAAAAAGGCTCAAAAGAACAACAAGTGAAAGTAAACCAACAAAACCACTTGAACCAATGGAATTGATAAGAGCAACGACGTTGCCGACGACGCCCATTCCGAAAATGCCTGCACCGTAAATTACTTCAATGAGAATTCCTAAAGCGAGTAAATTCATAACCAAAGTGGTAAGACCACCAATGCCATCATTAATTTTTGCTAAAATATCATTCATAACTACACACCTCCCGTGCAGTTATAAGTAGTCACTTAGGCAACAACATTCGCATATCCGGCTTTCTTTTCAATGCTGATAATAGAATCTGCTGAATCTTTAAGGTTATCAAGATGGGAAATAAGGATAACAGTTTTAAACACAGAAGCAGTAATATCTAAGATTCTTACAAAACCTTCCATGCGTTCTTCATCTAAAGCAGTTCCAGGCTCGTCAAGAACAAAGATTTGAGATTTTGGAAGTGAAGAGATATTTGTGAAAGCTAAACGGATTGCCATCGCCGCTACTGTTTTTTCTGCGCCGCTTGCCATTTCTAATGGACTTGCATCTCGATCCGGCTGTTGCAAATAAATGTCAAGACGACTATCTTCTGTTTCAAAATAGACTTGAAAGTCAACAATGTTTGCCAAAATCTTAGAAATTTCATTATTAATTGTTGGCAGACTTCTTTTAATAATATCGTAGGCGATCCCATTTGGATGCATACACTTTTCAAACAAATCATAGGCTTCATAATCGTTTTGATGTTCTTGAAGAATCGCTTGCTTTTGTTCTAAATTTTCAATTCTCTGTTCAAGATATCCATGAGATTTATAAAGTTCTAATAAAGCGCTTTCACACCCTTCAAGATCATTATTATAATTTATCAGTTGAGACTGGACCTTGTTTTTGTCCTTTATAATTCCTTCTAAATCTTCAATAACCTCTTTATTCTTTTCATAAATCTTTTCTTTTCTTTGCAAATTTATTAATTCTAATTCAACAATTGATTTTTTTGATTTATAATTTTCGACAAGAAGTTCATTTGAAGGAGTTTTGTTTTCTAATTCTTTTTTTAGTTGCAAAAGATGATTAAATTTTTCAAGCTCGCTTTCCACCTTTTCTGAATCTAAATCTGAAATTTTATCATTTAACAAATCCAAAATTTTATTATTGTTATCTATTGAAAGATGAAATGTTGGGATTGATTCTTTTGCTTCATAGGCATGACGAATAAATTTACAATGAGAAAATTCAGGACCACATGGGACTACATCCAAGAGTTTCGTTTGAGATTCTTTTCGCTGTAGTTCTAGGTTATCGAATTTTATTTCTTCTAATAAATTTTCTAACTCTTTTTCCATATCTGAAATTTGCGCTTTCTTTTGAGTCAAAGCTTCAAGTTCAAAAGTCTTTAAAAATTCATTTGCTTTTTCAATTTTATTTTTATTTTTTTCGTTATCTTCTTCTTGCTCTACAATTTCTTTTTCATAAGTTAATAATTTTTGTTCGTTTTCACTGATTCCTTTGCGAACATTGACAATATTTATAATCTCAGTTGGAGCTGAATTTATTTTATTTTCCAACTCGATCACTTCTTTTTGATTTTTTCCAATTTCATCTTTCAATAATTGACACTTATTTTTTCTCTTAAGAGTTGTTATCTCATTGTCAAAGAGCAAATCTCTATGTTTTTTCAGTTCTGAATCATAGTCAACATTTTCTAAAATTTTAATCTTGGCCTTTAATTCTGCTGCGTCGTCTTTTGCATTTTTAAATTTCTTATCAAAAAGTTCAAGATCAAGAAACTTTGCAAGAATTTCTTTCCTCTTTGTTGAACCTTCATTAATAAAAGCCAAAGATCCAAGTTGAGAAGACATTGATGTTAAAAGGAAGTCATCAATTGTTCCGAAATACTTAACAATGTTTCGATCTGTTTCGGCTCTTGTCACACCATTTAACGAAGTGTTTTTTTCGCTTACAAGATCATAACATTCAAAATCAACAATTGTTCGGGCTTCGACAGTTTCATTACCTTTTAATTTTTTTAACCACTTTTCCATACGCCTTGTAATTGTATAAATTTTGGTTCCACGCTTGATTCTTACTCGACCCATTCCTGTGGTCTTGTCATTGTTGATAATGTTGATGTTTTTGCGAGAATTCTTTGAAATTGAGTTATAAATCGTGAACAAAAGTGAATCAACGATACTTGACTTGCCAGAAAAGTTCTTCCCAAAAATCCCCGTAATTCCAGTGAAATTCGTGAAGTTAATGCGATTGCCTTTTCCGTAATTAAACAGGTTATCCCATTTGAGTTCAAGAATTTCAAAGTCTGTATTACGATATGTTTCATCAGTTTCTTCAACAATCTGTTTATACTTTTTATTGAGTTCCATGATCCGCTTTTCTAAATTTTTATTAATCCTATAATCTTCCAAGTATTCACGAATTAATTTTTCTTGGACTACAAGATCTCTTAAATTTTCTTTTTTAAAGCCTTCTTCAAATTCCACATTGTTTATGAAGGTCGCTTTATTGATTACAGAAATAGACTCTGGTTTAAATGTCTTTTTTGCGACATCGACAGCTTTTTTGAGAGCTATCACAGACAAGCTATTTTCAACCATCAATCGCACACGAGCACCTTCCGGGATTTCGAGTTCAGGTATTTTCCCATCAGCTGTTAACGACACTGAGACAAATGGCTTTGGACTTGTGTATAGAAATGGTTTACAAGTAAAGTTTTCTTTATCTTTGATGTCCCAAAGCAAAAAACCTTTACAAGTTGATTCTCCAAAATTTTGTTGAATGGTTGAACCTGCGTACCGAATGCGACCTTCTTTGTCGAGTATTTGATTTTCTAAATGTATATCTCCAAGCATCGCATAATCGAAATCTTTAAAAATTGAAATTTCATTTTCGCCATGTTCCATTTTCCAACCAATGTCAGTCAAACACCCACTCACAGAACCGTGATAGAGAGCGATGTTTGTCTTGTTTTTATCGGTTGGTTTTTTCCAATTTGTGTCATCAAAGACTGAAAGAACATTTAATGTAAAATTATCATTTAATTTTGTTTCACCAGAATTCTTTAGAAGGTGTAAATTTTTATGATTTAACGCATCAATGATCGGAGTGATTGAATCTTGACGATTTTCATTTCTGAGATTTCCATCGTGATTTCCTAAAATAATGTAAGTCGGAGCTATGTCGGCTAAACTTGATAGAAAATTTGAGGTCATTTCCACATACTCTGGCGAGATTTGTGTCTTTGTGTGGCAAATGTCTCCACAGTGAACAATACAATCTACTTGCTCTTTTTTAAGATCGTCATAGATTTTATTAAAAATTGTTTGATATTCTGTGTGGTATTTAAGATTGCGTATGTGGGTGTCCGCGATGTGGGCAAATTTCATCTAATGTTATTATATCACATTGACCAGATAAGTCAAGAGAAAAAATTAAGAACCGTATTTTGCCATCCCGCTTTCTTCGCTGGTTGAAGTGCCAGATGGAGTGTGTGTAATAGTAGTTATATAATTACCACCCTCTAAATTGTCTTCAGGTTTAGTCTTAAATTGACCCTTCAATTCTTCATAGCGTGCTTTCATTACGTTTGGGTCGTCGCGGAAATAATAGTGGCCGTGACCCTTTAATAAACGATTCGCAATATTTCTGGCGAATTTAATTCCCAGGTCATTCAACAAACTTTCCGCTTGAGAAACTATTTTGGATCCTTCAACATATGAGACACTCTGCATAACACCATCTTCATCTTCTACTTCGCCTTCAGAATCGGAGGCTTGCTGATAAGCCTGTTTAAGTTGCAATAGGTCTTCAAACCTCTCGCCCAATTCATCCATAAGGGCAAAAAGAGGAGCCCTGTTTTTTAGCACTCCATATTCTTTCCACAAATCGTGAGGAAACTCCCCACCTTCGTAAATGACCTTTTCAAATTCCTCTTTAATAATTTGTTGAAGTTTTGTTTTTGTAAGTTTCACCTTCTTTTCTCCTAGGTATCAAATTCTTCAAAAAAGTAATAAATGTCTTCATCGATGTCTCCACCATGAGCTTTGCCAACCTCTTGCACTGCCATCATCACACGGGTGTAATGATCGCTTGCTGCCTTTCTTAAAGCATCATAAATATCTTTAGCAACTTTTCCGCCATGCTTTTCAGCAAGTTCTCCAATGCCTGTGTGAAGATCTGTTATATAAGCCATATCAGTTCCAAGATGCCCTTTTAATCTTTCAGCATCTTTGGCTAAATCTTCAGGTCTGTTTCCAAATTCAGGATCTGCTTTTGGAGCAAAATTATAAGACGGTTCGGAAATTTCTGCCAATTCCTCTTTAATAAGTTTTTGAAGTTTTGCTTTTGTAATTTTCATTTTTTCTCCTAAAACGAAAGTTTCTCCACTAAATAGTTATCTAAAGAAAGAAAAGTGGCAGTTTTCTTGCGAGTTTGGAATGTTTCCTTATCCATCTCTCCAATGTCTCCAAACCCCGAAGTATCAATCCTGTAAACATCCACGCCATATGACATAAATAGTTTGCCTATTTTTAATTCTTTTTCTGTGGCGTCTGCATCGAGGGCGATGTAAATCTCTTGACAGTTGTCTAGGATTTTTTGAAAAACATAGCTATTTTCACGTAATGTAGAGCCCAATAAAGGAATAGCATTACCGGCGACCATCGCATCGAAAACTCCTTCAACAATTGTCACATCACTATTCCAATCAAGATACAGTTCATTAAAGATAAAATCTTTTTCTGAAGGTGGATTTTTATACTTTTGCCAAGAACCAGAAGTGTATGAGCGAGCAATAAAATAATCTACACTTCCACTTAGATCGAATGAGGGAATAATAATTCTTTTCTCAAATTCTCCATCTGGACAATAACCTATCTTCCACCAAACAAGATCGCTTCTTGTTAAATTTCTTTCCTTCAAGTATTTTCTAGCAGGAATTGATAAAGGCTTTACCTTCTTTCCAGTTAATGTAATAAATTCTTCTGGTAATTTTACTGTTAGCTTTTCTTCTTTCTCGTCCAATTCTGAAAAATCGACAACACCAGCGATTACTTTCCATTGTCTTTTGTTCTCTGGTGTGCCATAGGAATAAACTAATCTTCCAATGTCTTTTCCAATATAATCGCAGATCCAACATTTAAAAACATTTTTGTCAAAATTTAAAGAAAGTTTTCTTTTGTGGTGTTTGCATTTCGGACAATAAAAAAGATACTCATCTTTGGATTTATAATGAGATCCGAGAAAATCTTTTATTATTTTAATTTGCTTTTGAGACATTCAATTCCTGCCCGCGCTATTATTAATGAATCCGCTTCATCATAACAATATGGTTTTGGGTTTCCATTCTTTGTTAATTCTACACGAAAATTGGGTTCATTGTCAAGCAAAAAAGCCATTACTTGTTCTTTAGCTTTTGTGCCCCGTTTTATAGAAATGCCGCATTTTTTGCGGGCGGAAATAGCAGGAATAAATTCAGGTTCAATCCCAAATTGTTCATAGCACATCCAAGAGATAATGCCATTAAATTTAATTAAAGTTGAAATAGTGTGAGCAGAAGAACGACCCATCATAAACATGTTGAGGGCTGGCTCAATAAAGACATGATTAATTTTATAATTAAGTTCGCCAAGCTTATTCTTAATAAATTTAGCTTTGGAAAATAAATCTGGGAAATACTTTTTATTCCTCAAATCCCAATGACCAATTTTAACAATCTCTCCTTCTGAATTTAAGATTGTATAGCCTGTGATGGATGTCGATATATCTAATCCTAGAATCAATCTTGTTCGACCTTTTTAAAACCCCTATCTCTTTGTATTGTCACTCCATCGATCTTATTTAATAATGGTTTAAGAGATTTATAATAAAATAAAGATGCATCTTGGCCAGGGCGTAGAACAAAGCGAACCCTATAAGATGCAATATAATAACGCTTTGATGAAGAAATTTCACCTTCATTCTGAACTGTTGTGACATTTGGAATGGCGCGAATAAATCCCATAACTTCGGTTCTATCAATTTTTTCCGATTTAATTATTTGTAAAATAAAATTAGCTTCATATGAATCTTGCAAAGAAATTTTAGTTTCACTCAAAAACTTTTTCCATTTTTTTATTTGCTCTTTCATTACAGTAATTAGAATTTAATTATACTAAAAATCTAACTTTAATTTAAATGTAAATTCATCTATTTCTCTTTTTCGTACAGGAGTTGCCATTTTTGCAAGTCCAATAAGGTTTTTATCTTTATCATAGATCCCAACTTTGCTTATAAAAGTTGTTTTTTCAAAACTTGCGCTGACCAATGCACCAGTTAAATTTGACTTTGTAATGTTTTTAATTGGCAAGGATTTATTTTCTCGGTATGCAGTAGAACCAGTATAGGCCAAACGCGACGATCCAGAAACAACAAAAGTTGGATTATTAGATTGATTAAGTTGTCCTTTTGGCGCGTGGGCTAACATTGTAACCACCGGAACATAGTTAGTTCCGCTAAACGCCATGTGAAAACTTGAACCAGTAGTGGCTGAACTTGTGACTCCAAAATAGGTCCAGCGAGGATATTCTAAATTGCCATCCTCGTTATAGTCATCTTGCCAGTCATTTACAATATTCCAAGACCCAGTAAGCATAAAAATGCCTTCATCGTAAAGAACGACACCAGCAATTTTTCCATCGTCCGATGTTGAACCTGTCACTCTTAAAGTTCCATCTTTATAATAATCTGTGACTTCTTGTGATGCGGTTCCATTAATAATAAACTTAAGCGAGACTGTTCCTTTTGCAATAGACGAGCCATAGAAAATTGAAGGAACACTAATGAGTCGCATTTCTTGTCGGCCCTTGTCCCAATTTCCGCTAGAACTAAAAATAAAATTCCTATTCAGAATTGTGTATTTTTTTATTGGCTGCATAAGAGAAGAAAAGTAATTTGCTGAACCAGTGCGAGAAGTTGCGCTTGGAGAAATTGCACTGTAAAAAGCATTTGTTACAGAAGCCGACATTGGATAATGTTTGGCAAATTCGACGCCGAATGCGGCTCGGTTGTATTCTTTATTTTCCACATCTATTCGCTGCTTTAAAGTGCCAAATCCATGCGGGAGTCGATGTTTAAATCCCTCGCGGTTTGAACCTTTGATCATGGATGCACTAATGTAACTTCCAGGTGCCGGATCTATGTTCAATTCAAATAAACTGATGCTTCCAGACCACGTAGAACTCGGTGGCAAAATTGGAATTCCGTTTATGTTGTAACTGAAAGCGCCACTTTCAGCAATTTGATTGTTATAAAAAGTAGAACCAGTGTAGGTAAATAAATTTATAGTTGGAAATGTTTTTATCTGATTACGAAAAACATCGTTTCTGTCAAATTTATAAAGTGGCATTGATACAATTAATTAGTTGCAAACTAATAATCGAGTCTTACACGCAGAGTTAATTCATTTGTTGGAGTCTTCTTAAGCGGTTCAGACAATTTTGCAACTGCAAGAAGTTCGTTATCTGGAGAATATAAGCCAACTGTAGTCATGTATGAAACTGGATCATCAGTTGTGGTATTCTTAACACGCATCTTACTTGCTGAAAGATAGGTGGGGTTAGAACTATAATTAAATTCTGAATTATCTGCACGACAGAAATAAATTGTTGAATTTAACTCCGTTGTATTGTTAAAACTTAAATTATACAAGCGATGCCTAAAAGCATAGTCTGCGGCTGCATCAATAGTTGCGCCAGTCAAAAAGTTTGTAAGAGAGTTTGTGGAACTGCTCATGTCCATTGTGCCGCTGCCAGCTGCACCATCGGAGCCATAAGTGTCCCAAATACTGCTTGTTAAAACTGCAACGCCAGCTTGATAAAATAGAAGGCCAACGGGTGTGCTTGCGGGCATCACCGATCCACTTCCATAAAGGATCCCGTATTCGCCAGTTGGTGAATTTACTTTAAAGCTGGTTGCGGCATTTGTATCTGCAATAGTTATAAGAGAATTCATTTCTGTTCGATTAGTTGAGCCACTATCAAAAGAGGCGCTTGCTCCAAGTTGCAAACTAAATGAACCTTTCTTGATTTCATCTTTTGTTAAAAGTCTTGCAAAGTTAACAAACATGCAAGAGTCTAATTTTGTTCCGCCGCCCGCAATATTGCCGTCTTCATCAAATTTTTGGATGTTTCCTGAAACATCGTGTCCCATTAAAACAGCGGCCATTTGATTATAAATGTTGATCTTTTTTGCGTTTTGAGTTTGAGCAGCACCAGACAAAACAGAATCTGATGAATAACCCACAGTTAAATCAAAAATGTGATTGGCAGAAGAAGATAAATATGGATAATCATAAACACTCTCAAACATGCCGTGTGAATAGGTTTTAATATTTGGTTCACTTCCAAGTGCGACAGTAGCTCCACCGTAAGTGCCTGATACAATCGTTCCCGTGATAGGAATGGATTCGTGCAAAAGCGTCCTTGTGTTTGTTATGTCTTTATTATCTAATGTTTTAAAAGTTGCTGCCATTTTTTATTCCTTTTAGAGCGGAACCTTTGCGAATCTAACTGGAATGTCGATGCGATATCCGGTTGTGGCTCCTGTGACTCTTATGATAGTATCAATAAATTTTACAATTTGCCCTGTCGGATTTCCTGTAGTTCCTGCGGCTTGTGTACTGCCCAATTGGTCAAAGAGAAAATCGCTCGTATTTAAATCAATTGATGCTCCAATAGAGAAGGTAATAGTTGTCCCTCGGGGTCCAGCAATTACTTGTTCAGGGCTATACTGTGCTGTATTCCTTTGAGTGTTCGATGCTACAAAATTTGCATTGTTTAGAGACAAAAAGTAACTTGCGATGTTATCATCATCAATAAATGAAACGTCAGCGCGAGATACTTGAGTGTTTGTCCCGAGAGAAGGACTCACGATATATCCTAAACGATTGTCCATTTCAATAATGTATTGTGTTTCAGTAAGTTCTGCTGCTAAAGTAAATTGAGAAGAAACTTCAGTTGTGTCTAGTCCTTGATCAACTCGGATAAAAGCGCCATTGAGTGTTTCTCCACGAATAACTCCAGCTTCAATACCATAACCTCCATCGGCAGTTGCTTCTTCACTTTTTGAATCAACTGCAACAATAAATCCTCCAAGAGCAGACTCTTGATGAGAACTATTGCCGGAACCATTTAATTTCAAAACCGGTAAGTACAGCAAATTGTCTCTTGAAATTGATAATAGTTTGCTGTTCATCGTCGCGGTATTGTTTGTGAATGCTTCTAAAATTGGAGTTTGCATGATTTGTAAATCATAAAAAGCACTTCCGTTAGGATTAGTTTTATCATAAAGTTCATAATTTATTTCATCATCACCAAAAGCAAATTTTGAAATTTTAAATGATCCGTCACCTCGCGCCAGTCGAAATCGACCAGTATCTGTTAAAACGGCATCGAGAATGATATCTCCACTATTATCTAAAAAGCCCATAAGTTTCTCCTATTCTTATCATAATTAGTTTATTTTTTTTAATATTCTCCTATTTTTTGAGTTTAACCTGTGGGTTCTTAATATGCTTTACAGTTGCATAAAAATTTAAATCCATTTTTCTTCCTGATTTTTTAGAAGTTAATCTAATTTTAAATTTTTCAGGAGCAGATTCACCAGACCATAATGAATCTTTATTTTGTGAACTCCCCAAAACAGCAGGATCCCCAGTTAAATTAAATGGTCTTAAAGAAGGAACTCTGTTGCCAGTTGCTTGATCAATAAAGTCACTCTCTCTTTCATTTATGACGGTTTGCATCGCTGATGGTTTTATTTGAATAAACCTTTGTCCTGTTTTGAAAGGGGTACTTAAATCTGCTGGGCCAAGTTCTCCGACATGTAGTCCTGTATCTGGAAAAAGACTTATGTCTAACCAAACGGTCCCTTTATCATCATGCATCATAATCTCATAAACCGTTGTTGGGTTTGACACATTTCCATGAATATCAATAGCTCTGAAGGTGTACCAGTATTTTTTATTAGGCTTAATGTCATCAACAAACGATGCAGATGCAGCTTTTTGGTTTGGTTTGTCAAAAAACTTATCACTATCAACAGTTTCTACTAATTTAAAATCTGTCCATTTTTCCGGCTTTGAATCAGTTCTCCAAATCTCAAATCGAGTAGAAGGATCGTCACTTCTAAACGTGATTGGGGCACTATGTTGGGCGAATTGTGTTTCAGTAAGCGGTTTATCAGGACGTTGATAACCAGTACCTTGCTGAAAAACGTTTATTCTACCTTGAATTTCAGTTTTTTGATTTAGCTTATAAGAATCTAAATACTTTTGATCTGATTCTTTCATTATTTTAAATGCGCGAACATAGTCCCCGACTGCGCCGTTTAAATTAATAAGCATTTTATTACTAATCGCACGATAAGGTATAAGATCAACTTCGGGGGAGATTGGTGGCTGATCTACGACAATAGTATCAAATTCAAATTGCGGGACTTCTACCAAAATCATTGATAACTCGGACAACGCACAGACTTGTGCCATATCGAAAGGAGATGCTTTTCCAACTGGTGCGGTTGCAGGGGCCACCTGTTCTTCAATTGGACGGTTGTACGCCCCCGCAGTAAAAGAGTTATCGGTAAAAATTCTATTTATAAAAGTTACCCAATCCTTCATATAAAAACCTTCTTGGGGTTTAGTTACAACTTCGCCGGTATGAGCATCTATGGAACCTTCCGATCCAATTAAGGTTTGGTTATTTTCAAAAAAGATAGAATAGCGGCCAACAGTAGGATCTCTGGGCATTTGATCTACTTTGTAGCGATATTTATTGCCGCAAACAAGCTGATAGGCATAAATCCTGTATTTATATTTAACGCCATAATTGACTTGTGTATCAATGTATTTTAAAGTTTTCTGAGCGTTGGGTAAATAAATGTTTTGAATAACTGTCCCTTCCAAATCATCACTATTTGCAAGAAGTCTTTTTTCAACCTTATAAAAAATAGTTTCTGAATATGCTTTTTTACCCGCTAGAATCTGTTTATGAGTTCTCCAAAAAGGACTATCTGGAGTGAGCATAATACGGGCCAACTCATTCTGGGCTTGTTTCAGTGCATCTCGTTTTTGTTGCTCGGTACAAAGAGGCCCACCGCTTACGCCGCAGAGTTTTGCCTCAAGTTCTTGACGAGATGTATAATCATTTAATAGTACCCACTTATTAGAGATTAATTCTTTATTAACGATCTCCTCACCGATTCCACTGCTCATTAAGAACTGCCCCATGTCCCATGTACGATAATAATTACCATGACTTAAGTTAGGGTTATCGGGTAAGTCTTCATTAAGAATGGCTGCATTCGAAGCCCGATCTAGTTGCATCCATTTGTGCCACGGAGTCGCAAATTGTTTCGATGATTTTCCCTTCGAACCTCCTATTATTCTTATCTCTGTATCCTCTACAATCTCTTTCATCAAAAATGCAGTCAATCCAAGTTCTCGAAATTTACGACCAAGTACATTATTAACAGAGGTTTTCGAAGAAATTTCAAAATCAGTATTAAATTCAACATTGACCCACATTGGGAACATTCTTCGGCGTTCGCTTAAATCATTTAAAAGCGGAAGACCAATTGTTGGAACAATTATGTTTTTAAAAACTGTCAAATTTGGAAACCACAAATTTAATTCTTCTTTAAAAGCATAATTCTGTGCCTCAATTCTGGTTGCGGTAGACGCTGGATTAATTGTATAATTAAAAGTTTGCTTTCGCACCTCTTTTATTGCTCGGGACCACTCCTCATAATATGATGCATTATCTTTTTCTGATCCAAAAAATTTTGTTTGAGGGGTTGACGGAGAGCCCGGTTCGGCTATCGCTATGTTTCTCTTTTTAGATTTCGGAAAGGCTCCTGCGATACTACCATTAGTTGTGCTTAGATAAATGTCTTTAAGAACATTTTGTATGTTGCCATTTAAAGTTATATGTTTAAAAAAAGGACTTCCATTCGCGATGGAGGCCGGGTCTAATTGTGCTTGATCTAGCTCTGATAAAAACACATAAAGATTGGGAAGAAGATGTTCTGGGACTGTTGAAATACCTTCTATTTCTTCAAATCTTGTTGTAACATTTTCATAGGGCTGAATATAAAAATTATAGATTGAGGCAAAATCAAACCAAAAATTATTCTTCGACCCAACGGCAGCGCCATTTGGTGGAACATATCCTCTATATCGATGTTGTGGGATTTCAAAAGCATAATCCGAGTAAACAACTTCTTCCATTGGTTTCAGCGGGGAGCTGGTGCCTGGGGCTGGGGCCGGTTGCGGCGGGATCGCTACATTAGGAACCGCAACCGCTACGGATTTGTTGCCATATACTGTTTTTTCATACTTTTTATTTTTATCCCTCCCCTTAATTTTCGAGATCAAGTTTATATCTTCTGAGTCTTCGTCGTCTTTTGCAAAAACATCAGGAAGTGAACGTTTATTATACACTACTGTTCCGGCCAGATCAGTAATCGAAGTTTTGGTTTCATCCTTATTGAACTTTATATTGAGGGGGGTGAAAAGTATTTGTTTCATGGCTAACTGATTCCCCCGAAGCCACTAGCGGCACCCTCGCTTGTACTTCCCCGCGTGATTTCGTTTCCGGTTCCTAGTGGTAAAGATGAAAGAGTAGGCGCACTGGCAGAAAACACGTTATAGTTGGCCTTTAAAAGAATCTTTTCTTTCATATAAAAGCCAAGAAAATTAGACTCAGGCTGATCTAGTTGAAGAGCAGGACGTAGTGCTTGTATAATACTCCCCTTTCGTAGTTCATAATGCAGCGGCGACTTTGACGGTTTGAGATAACTCACAGAGGCAAACGGTATAACACTTGGCTCTCTTTGCGGCGCATAGCCGCCAGCATATTCTAAAATGTCCCAGTATCTATCAGATTTATAACGTAAAAGGTCTAACGGGCGCTCCAGGTCATACCATCTAAATCGTTGGGTGTAATTATGCATATCCCCCCATTGTTCGCGCCTGTAATTTTCAGGTAACATGCGATAAGGATTAGCTTGAGGAGGCATTTGACGAGTTAACATAATGCCATTAGAGGGCACTGTATTCTCTCCCCTTTGAGATGGACCTTCAACTATTACGTTTGTAATCGGACCTAAATTGGGAGGTGCGATAAATGGTGGAGCAGCCAACTTCAGTGTCTCTATCGGGATGATTAGCACGACTTTGGGCGGTGGAGGTGTTGGAGGTTTCTTGGCCGTCTCCTTCTCTTTGGCGATTTTGACCATGACGTAGATGTCGTCCTTAGCCTCGGTCAGGGACTCTTTTGGTTCTTTAACAGTATCTCTTACCGCATCGCCTTGAGGTTCACCCTCCGATGCTTCATCACCAGCATAGCCATCTTCGCCCGAGCCGCCAGATTTCGCGAGCAGTTGCTTTAGTGGTTCCTCAAATGTAACTATAGCCATTAGTCACTCCTTATGATAAAGTATTCATCGTAAATAGGTAAATCATAATTTTTGTCTCTCTTGATGTTAAAAGTCTTGCTCTCGTAAGGTGTAAGCCGACAAAATAAATTTCCACTTTTAAATTTATTTAACAACTCTCTTGTCATTGGCTTCCATAGTGGCATTAGTAGTTGTTCTTGAACAAGATTATAGGTAGTCTTTGCTTTTTTCTCTGTTGTTCCAAACCCAACTAACACATCAATTTGACTGATCGTTTCAAACTTAAATCTAAAAACATCTCTATTATCCTTATTAACGCCCTCATTTAATAAATTAGAAACTTCTTCTTTAATTTGAAAAAAAGAATTTGCACTGTATGTTACCTTTTCGTTGTTCTTAAATAAAATTTTAACAGGATTTGGAGCACTTTTTAATTCTTGTTGTGGTGATACACTTTTATTTGTCCATTCATCAAATTGTCGCTTTATAATAGAATCCCCAGAGTTTAAGTTATAATCTTGAGTTCTCATCTCTTTTTTTGGATTATCCATTTTTAACAGTTGCTTAAGAATTGGAGAAGCCGAACGATTCTGTAAAGTAGTGGAAGCTGCTCCTAAATCATTATTAAGATACGATTTAGTTTTATCAACTTCAGCGTCAGAAGAAGCTTTTTTCCCCTTATCATCTTTATTGCCAGTTTTGAATGGATTAACAACAGTAATTCCTTGTGTAATGGCAAAAGATTCTGCTAATTTATTGGCAATTTTTATTTCAGTATCAAGGCTTAGACCATTTTTTATTTTGTTTTCCTCTGATCTTGTATAGGCTTTGTGTGTTTTATTAAAGTTGTTCTTTTTCTTGTCCTGCTCGATCTTGTTGGTGGAAAAATCAATAAGAGAAGATGTTTTTGTTCTTATTTCCATTCCCTTGTTTGATAAAGCCGTAATCGTGGCGATGTTTTCATAAGTATCTTTGCGCCCAAATGATGGTTCATTGTTCATATTTTTCAAATTCAAAGTAGGATTGATCTTTATCTGATTTGGCGTCACATAAGTTAGCTTAGTGGTTTCACTCGTATCATTATCATTTCTGCCCGCAATACTAAGATCTACCTTCTTACCTGAGAAAAATTTATTATTTTCAAATTCCATTATCTGCCTAAATTCTTTTTTATTTATTTGTTTCAATCCAGTGCGAGTATTGGGAAGGCTCATAAAATCAATCCCTATTTCTTTAGGAATACCTGCATTAAAGAAGTCTGAAAATGTGTGTTCAACAACAAACACTGGCATACGATTTCTTGTTCCAGCCCCCACATGGCTTTTTTGCGGTGAAGAATCGATAGTTGAATCTGAATGCTTTGTCATGGGTAGTGACGCAATATCAACAAGAGAATTAATCTGTTTTTCCAATTTTGACATTAACAAAATAATTTCTTTGATACCATCTGGTGAGCCTGCAAAGGGAGAAATCAAATTAGATAAGATTTTCAACTCTTGTTCAATTTGTAAATCACTATCAGAAAAGAAATTTAAAATTTTTAAATAAGTGCGTAACGCATTTTTCAAATTATCACTTATTTCAATCCCTCTTGGACCAATACCAAATGATGTGTTTTTTTGAAAAGCAGGACTATAACTATTCGTATAAATATTAAAATTTTCTGGTGCGTACTCATCCTTTTCTAAAGTCATTGAAGACTGCCCAGTCTCGGGACCATTAACAATCTGGTTCTCTTTATAGAGTCCGCGTTGCCTATAGAATTTGTCCACCTTTCTTCCAACAGGCACAGTAAACTCAGACAACGGAGGGGACTTACTTCTCACGGTCTGCTGGTGAGTGTTCGTTGGATTTTTTCCTGAGTCAACATAAGGTTGTTTAGAAGGTAAATTAACCTTCATAACATCATTCAAAAACTCACTTAACACTTTTTTAGAATTAATCAATTGTGTTAATTGAAGTGTAAAAAACATAATTGAGGGATCATAAATTTTTATCCTCACGCTGTATTCATAAAAGCCATCAGATTTTCTCTGAATGTTTTTATCCGAAAAATTAAAGAATCTAAATCCATTCTGGTAGTTTATTGAAAGACCAATTTCCTCAATTGAGTTGCCAAAAAAACTTCCAAAATCGGTTGCGGATACATAATCCCGTGATAGTATTGTTTTCGAGCCCTTTGGTTGCTCGGTTATGCACAAAAGATCTTTTTCTTTTTGTTTATTAAAATCTTTTATCTCAGCTTGCTTCTTAGATCCAAAGGAAGGAGAAATGAATTTTGAATTTGTTTTTTTAATGGGTCGGGCAGTTGTTTCAGTATTTCCTTTAACTCTTCTTCTGAGCACTTCCATAGAATAAATCAAAGGTGATAAATCATTCGTCATTTCTTCATAGGAAGATGGTTTTAAAGAAATACGATTAAAGAGGGAATTTTTCTCCATTATTCTTTTCATATTAATCCCAAAAAGAAAATTATTACTTCCTCTGCTGCTCCTAGAAAACCAAATTGGAGTAAAAGCATTTATTGGATCATTTTTCACAATACTCTTAGCTGGATAAATGTTTTTAAACTGCTGCGTTGCCAAGGTGTTATCTGGAACAATTGTTTGTATTTTTGTTTGATTTAAGGAGAATAACTTCCTTTTGTCCACAATAGAAGTAATGGGGATCAATTCGTGGATATGGGGTTTTGTGCCTGCAATTTGAACGGTTCCATTCTCGATGGTATGTCTGTGTCTCCGCTTGCCATGAACATAATAGGATGTGTATCCATTGTTGCCAAGCCCTTCAATTTCAAGATTGTGAGTATGTCCATTTTGATAGCTAGTGGTATAAGAAAAGCCAACTACTTTCTTTAATTTGCCACTCTCTATTATAACCTCTTTACTTCTAACCCCTGAAAGTTTCATTGAATTGGCATAGAAAGATAGATTACTTAACTTTTCGGAAACATTACTCCTATCATCCAATTCTATCCAAGCTTCGTATTTTAATTCATTAGGGTCCAAGAAAGAAATATTGCTTTTATACTGCAAAGTATAGCTATTGTTTCGATTTTGAAAATCTTTTACATTAAATTTAGGATCTATCTGAAAGACTTCAACCCTTGAAAAGCCATTTATTGTTTCTTTAAGATAAATTTTTATCTTTTTTCTTAAATTTTTATCTAAAAAAATAGAACTATTTAACAAATCATTTTTACAAGTTAAATCACGACAAACCAGATCAACTTGAATCTCCAATGGTTGAGGAATAGAGCCAGGAGGTACAGGAATCGTCATGCCATCAATCGCTGATGAAAGATCAGTATTATTCTCCAAAACTGAGGGGCCTACTGCCAAAGTAACCTTGGAGATAATCACATATGGTGATGAAGCTTCGTTGATGGTTGGCTTTTTATTTAAGGTATAAAACATTTAGCAATCCTCATCCAAATCACTAATTGAAACATCAGAACTATAAAGATTTCGATTATTGACTTTTTCTTCCTTAGTTATTTTTTCACAACTTAACATTCTTGAATTGAAAACGCCATCAGCTTTATCTTCTGGATAGAGGTTGCACAAAGTTCGTTCTCCAATTTCATTGTCAATTAAAATGTCAAACCAGTACGAAACATCAGAACGCTTCAAAGGAACGTATTGGTCTTGCCCTTCTGGGCTGTCCAAAAGAATGTTGTCTTTAATTTCAATAGGATCTTGGATAAAATTAAGTCTATGCAAAATTTCTTGATTGTTCGTATAATCTTTTTCGACTCGGAAAACCTCTACTTCAAAATTTTCGCTTTCAAAAGGAGTGTTATTTTCATTTATTTCTAATACAATAGAGTCTTCAAACACCCTTAAATAAGTGTCATCAGAAAAGGGAACAGAAGTATAACTTTCAGTAATCTCTGTTTCGTTTGGATCTCCAAAATTAACTTCTGAACGATAGGTTATGGGAGAAAAATTCAATTGCACAATAGAACTTGTAACTCCCAAAGATCCAGTATAGTGTGAAGCTGACGATGAAATTGCTCCTTTCAGTGCATTGATTGACCATGCAGCATTATTTTTGGTGCCAAGATCTGCATTTCCGAGAGTAAACGCATCATTATACCAAATTGTTGGAGTCGGTGGTGAAGTTGGTTCAACACTTTTAAAAACATATGGCGCTTGCATCTGAAGATCTTCTTTAATTCTTGGCTCTGATTCGTTTTGTGCTTCGTTAACTCCACCATAGTTTGAGTCATAGGTTACGTCGTCATCAAAAAAAGCATAATAGTGTGGCTCGAAATCTCCCACAGACAACATCGCTTTGCCGTATTGTGTGAGTTGAACGTCCAAAACTCTTTCTTTTTTATTTAAAAATTTCATTCTTCGCAGTCCTCATCTGGCACATCCCGAACAGTTTTAAACTCATCTTCTACTTCAATTTGAGCCAATTCTACAAGTGAAAAGTAATCATAGGGCCAATTATAACTATAATCAGGAATCGCATTTTTATTGTTTTTAAAGTTAAATTTAAAGCGATCATCGTCCGATGAATCTGCTGTGGCTGCAAAATAATTAATTGCTGCCTTTTTCTTAACTTTAAATACCATCCATTTTATACCTTCTGGGAGTTTTTGTCCGCCAAAGAATTCCCAAGGAGCAACTTGATGCTCGACTATAGATGTGTCTTTTTCTGCAATTCTTGAGATTTTTGGCATCACTCCCTGCCAAATGTCTGCCAAATCTTGACGATCCAATTCGTGCTCAAACTCCAAAATATACATAACAAACGGCTCAATGTCAGAATAAAAATCAAAATTCAGTTGTGGAGGAATAACGTAGTTTTCCATTTTCTCCGTTAAATCTGAAACTGATGTTTCTGTAATTGCGTCTGTTGTTTTAAACGGCAAATTAGTCAAAGGCTCAACATCATTTTGAACATTTAATTTTGTCTGATCATACAATTTTCTGGATTGTTTCTTGGTTTTTCCAGACAATGTAAAGAACCATTTTTGTAAAATTGGGCTTCCGATAGTTTTTGCAAAAGAAGTTTTAGATGGAATTGAACCTTCCAAATAAGGAATTGCTACAATAGCTTCTGAAATGACTTTTTTATCTGCAATTTCTCCAACTTTCTCGCGTTTTTTAACTGAGTCGAAACCGCATTGTTTCAACAAAGAACCTGTTAATCCTGTTGTATTTTCTCCCGAACCTTGTGGTAATGTCGGATAAGTTTCTTCGATTCCTAAAATTAGTCCTTTGCTGCCAGTGCAAAACTCGCCATAACCAGACCACATTCCGCGAGGCGCGTGGACAGCGGGATAAGCTGGACCAATATTTGGTTGATTTGAGAAATCTAAAACAGGAGTTTCAAATTTAGGACTAATAACCCATGCGTCAAAAGAAGAATCTGAGGGATCTTTACCCACAGAAGGAATAAATTCATTACCCTTACTTTGGTTTAAGTTATATTCTATTTGTTTTAGTCTTGTTTTGCCGAGCAGATTTAAGGATGATGAAAGCATCATCGCCGCAGCGAAGGCCGGTTGATCCCTAAAATCTCCATTTAATGTAAACCTTGCCTCAAGTTGAGGATTGGAAAACTCAATAGTAGAATTTGATAGTATTTTTTCTAGAATCCCAGCCCCAGATTCAGTTCCATCTGCAATATATTTAAGAGTAGCTTTGGATTTTCCATAATAATAAGGGGGAGTATTTGGAGCCTGCGCTGGGTCCATGAGAATATTATATTTACTAAATTGTTGAGATCCAGTGAAAAAATAAGTAGGGCCAAACCATCTCCCTCTATACTCAAACGGGAAGATAGATGAATTAGACGTAGGTGGAATGTTGGAGCCACTATCAGGAAACTCCGACGTTGCACCGAATGCTGTACCATTTCCTACACTATAATATCCCTCAAACATAACAGTACGAGAAGAACCAGTTGAAGGCATTTCTAAATAAACATCCATATAATAACTTTTTCCAGATTTAAAAGTTTTGAATTCGTTTTCTGGTTTTGAAGTTATAGTGGTGAAAGAATTATCTTTCAAGAAAAAGTTTGGAACTTCTGCTAGAAAATTATTCGTTGCCATTTCAAATGTTGGTTTAATCTTTCCATTCCAGTCAAAATAAGGTAATCTCTCATAGGCTCCTTGATTATGACCAAAACCACCAGCATCAGTAGAGAGAAGGGAAATTTTGCCTTCGCCAGAAGACGATGAAATTGGAACGTGATCAGCGAAAGAAACAAGAGCTTCGAAAGGTATTCGATAATTGGGTGCATCTCTGGTGATTGAGCCATAAAATTTCGATTGCGTAGATTGGGAAACATTTAAAGAACCCGTAAATACTGGCCAATCAACTGCAATTCCAGATTTTATTGTATTATAAATAATTCCAGGGGCAAAGAAGGGTTGTACCAAGGACTGAACCGCTAATGCGCCTGAAAGTGCATTTACACCATCGGAGGTTTTAGCTTCACCATTTGACCAATTAATACCGCCAATGTTTTCCGCAACAGATTGAGACAAAATAGAGCCAAGTTGCATACATCGCAACATGGGATAAAAACCGTTATAAGGTAATAATTTTTTAACGCCATTACAAGTTAAAGTAATCTTATTTAATGCCGCATCATCTGAGAACGTTCCAAAATACTTTTGAAAATCAGAATTCGAATAGGTGGTAAAAAACTCATCATTTAAAGAACCTGTAGGCGATGTTGCACTTGCAGTTATACTCGCACCATCCAATGTTAATAAATTATTCTTTATGGAACGGAAGTCTCCAGCCATTTCATTTACAAAATAATTTATTTGATCAGAGATTTTAAATTCGGGTATGATGGTAAACTCTTTTGCCATCGCCTTAATATCATTTGCGTAATCTTCATAGGAATCAAACCATGGATTTACTCCAGCTAAGTAATTTGTTGACCATTGTGGGGGAAGCTCGCCGGTAGGTGCGCCCTTACTAGCCACATGATAAACCTGAGAAGCGGTTGGATAAAAACTAGTAGCAAAAAACGCAGGATACAAAGTAGAGCCCGTATAAAATAATGGAGTTATAACAGAAGCCGATGGGAAAAGAATAGGATTATTTCCATCTACAAACTGATCGTTAAGCGCAGTATATCTAATTAATTCTGCACTCCATGAGTCTGAAGGGAATGCTATAGTAGATGGATTGCCTGCTGCGCCGTTTGCTAAATTATCTAATGGCCAAACATTATTTGCACCCGCATCAACATACCCCAATGAATTCAAAGGAAGCGCGTCTACTGAAGATGATGATCGAATACGTTCTGCTCTGGTGCCTGCCCAAAAAGTTCTACGATTTAAAACACTTCTATTAAGACCATTACTTCCAATACTGTTTGTAACTTCCGCATAATTTGTCCGCATTCTAACTTTATTAAGACCAGTATTAACATCGCGAGGATAAACAACTTCGCCGTAAGTAAATTTCTTTAAAACAGCAGACGCATTATTTTCATAAAGTTTTCTTATTTTGTGATAGTTTTGTCGGCTTTCAACCAAGTCTTCGTCAATTGCCAAT
>Ga0080013_1001264_pt1 | contig 34076 bp, 14 predicted proteins | sample ETNvirenome_6_85_FD_69236 | JGI IMG/M metagenome (GOLD analysis project Ga0080013, IMG submission 69236) | Marine viral communities from the Pacific Ocean - ETNP_6_85 (SPADES assembly) (version 2) | ecosystem: Environmental > Aquatic > Marine > Oceanic | place: Pacific Ocean | collected 2013-06-19
CGCAAAGGATTCAGAACAGAACAAGTATTTAAGTCCCGTGGCAGCCAAGCATATTGAGACCATGCAGCGCTCCAATGAACAATTGGTCAAGTTGATTGGCTTGCGACAAAAGGGACAAACACAGCAAGTAGGACTCACAGAAGAAGACAAGAACGATTTATTTGATTTAATTCAGGGGGATGCATAAATGTCAGCAGAAGAAGCAAGAGAGAGAGCATGGCTCAGAAAGATCTTTCCGGATGTATATCAAAAAACTAATCAATTCGTAGCGGTGGCCTTGACTAGCGGCTATACTCTGACACAGGGAGAAGCCGACGCGCTTGGCAAGCAAGGGCCCAAAGCGCCCACAGCCGGAACTACACCAGCTACCAAGTGGGCGCGCCAAGCGTTTCGAGGAAGAATTCTTGGTGATGATTCACCTCATTTGTTTTTGCCTGATCCGTGCGATCTGGGAGAGACAGAGAGTCCACATTATACAGCCGCGTTAATTTTAGAACATACTGAGTTTATATTGACCGAAGATTTTTTTGACAATAGCGGAAAGGGATCTGTTGAAAGAAATGATAGGGTTAATGTGTTTTTGGATCCGGGCTGGCTCGACGCGCCTTTTAATTTAGAACGCGGCTGGGCAGTGGGCATAAACCAAAAAAGAAAATATAATTCACAAGGAGGAAAAAAAGCCATTGACTGCACTTCCCTTGCGGGGCTTTTTGGCGGCAATTCGGAGCCGGTCGTGCTGACAGGAGGGTCGGGGAACCCCGGAACCTTTGGGGTGGATGATGAAAAAACCCCTAATGCAAATAAGTTGCGATGCTTTTTGAAGTCCCTCGCCAGCGATGGATTTGACGTTAGTGGCCATGGCAGGCTGTCTGAGGGCGGTCGAGATATCACGGAAGGCGCCGCCATGGCGTTGGCGAATGTTATGAAAGAGCTTTCCAAACAGAAGTTCGCTGATAACCTGCCGAATAATTTTAGGGTGGAGATAGGGGGAGGTAACGATGACTGGCATGAAGGGGGAAATCACAGAGCAGGAAAGGCTTTTGATATTTCCGTATTCCCATCCGATGGTCCGCTAGTGCAGGGTAGTCATTACAATGACGGTCGCAAGAATGAATATGTGGATGATGAGAATGTGATGTACATGAATTACCTTTTTGCATCTATGAACGCCGCCGACAACGAATTTAAGTGGATAGATGAATATAATTATCCATCCACCAAGTCCACCGGTCCCCACTTTCATCTTACTTATGGTAGTGGCTGGGAAAGCGGCGGTACCCAGCGCGATGCCGCCACACATCAAGCCGACGCCGCCACGAATCCGGACACGGAGACGTGGAACAAAAACATTTTAGATACTTATCCTGCCAAGGGTTGCGACTTATCAGATTACGCCGTGCCCTCGGGTGGCGCCAGCACCATCGCCACGACCATGGCCGAGGTCACCAATCAGTGATCTCGCGCGCAAGATAGGTCAGATCCTCGTATGATAGGAAAAGAATAAATAATGGCAAAAAATCCAGATAGAAAGATCTTCAACAAAGATGCTTTCAAAAATTGCGAAACGGGAGAATCTGCGGCACCTATTCTGCCACAGGATATCCTTAACAACGGGCGCCCAGCCAATTTAGCTAGCGACGGGCTAGCCGGCACAAGCCCCCCTGCACCATTCATAACTTTTAATGCAGCACGGAATGAGAAGATAATTTCAAATTCTAATGCCTATATTGTGTTGGGGCAAGATCGCCCAAGCACAGAGGTTAGCGGGGAAGGAGGGAAGGGCGCCATTTCCGATACAATTGATTTGGTTGTTGGGCGCATGGCATCCTCACACGGAGGCGCCGGTCCTTGCGATGGAATGTTTGTGGGCAATAGCCCTGCTGCTGATGCCGCGAGAATTTATATAAGCCGCTCAACAAGAGTCGACAAAAACTTTGGGATTGTACAAACTCCTTGGGAGGAGCAATTCAACAAAGATGGGGTGGAACCACAACGTTCTGCCATCGCGGTAAAAGCCGATAAGGTGCGGATTATTGGTCGCGCCGGAGTAAAAATCGTTACTGGCGGTATGGCGGGCGTTACGGGATATGGATTCAAGGGCGAGACAGACAGTTTTGGAAATAAGCTGGAGATCGTCCCCACAATTGATTTGATTGCTGGTAATGAGATTGGAAGAAAACGATACCTGTCGCTTTCGGGGAAAGAGGAGACTTATTTGCAGCCCATTGCTTTGGGTTATCGCACCAGAGATGCACTGGCGAAGATGGCAGAATTAGTAGATCACCTTATGGGTCTCATGATTCAGTCAGAAATGTTAACATCGACATGTTTCTCTGCCATGGGTGCGGCGCTATCGCCACTAAGTGCAGCAACGGGAGCAGACGCCACCGCCCGAATGAATTTTTGTAGCAGCCCGCTCTACACCCTTCGACAATCAATGACTGAATTTGAAGGCTTATATTTAACTGCACAGGCACCCCGCGCAGTTTGGAGTCGGAATGTTAATTCCACTTAAATCAAAAAGGCACGAATAATGGCTGATTCAAAATTTTTACAATATCAAGACGCAAATGGTGATGGCTTAATTGACGTTTGTGGAGAATTTCCAGAAGTAAACGAGGAATTTTGTCCCGGTTGCATACCCAACCCGTGCGCCATCACTCCCATATGGCAGAATAGGCGCAAGTGGGAACCTTTTTTAAATGAAAAGATTTGTAAATATCAGATTACCAAGGGCACTCCACGAACTACGACTGGACCCGAAGAAGAAACGAAACAGCGAAGCAGCGCTGACGGAGTGGCATCAGCCCGCCGCGAAACTAGAGGTTCGGAGAGCGATACGTCTTTCGAGTCAGGTTGGCTCGATGAAGAACCCACATCTGACCCGAAAGACGTACCGGGTGACACACCACCTGAAGACCTCGATCCGGGACAACTGGAATCGATAGCAGCTACCGACGCCTGTCCCGCAACAGACGAAAAAAATGGAGGAATTCCGAGCGCGATATTTGATGAATATGCCGACGAAATAGCATTGGCGCTCTTGGAGGCTTACAATAAAGACACGTCCGAGACCGCGCGAAACACAATAAAGGCATATTTGGAATATACTGATTGGGATTTAGCCCCTCGCGCAATGTCTCGCTTAAAGTTATTGTATTCTGTTCCTTACGAAGTTTTGCAAAGTATTGCCGAGTACGTTCCCCCTGATGAAGAAGAAGAAGTAGATACCACTGATATTGAAGTTTCTTTTAAGCCTGGCGACTTGGAAATCAAGCTCATTCGCATTAGAAAGGGGCTCGACCTGTATAAGCGTTATTTAGATGTTTTTCGTGCGATAGAATCATCTAACATTTTGTATTTAAACCCCGGAGATTATGGAAAGCCCGTGGTGTTCAATGTAGAGAATTATGGTGATCGGGGTTGGGGACGTGACGCTTCATTGATGGCGAAACTCTGGACTAATTTAAAAGCACACATAAACAACAAAGGTTATTTTTTAGACGCCGCGGCATTTCGCAGTACAAAGAAAAAAGTTGGTGAAATTATTTTTACTTTTACCTATGACTATCGGATAAAAAAGATAGTGATTTACACTATAGCGTGCCCCTATGATGCTATCGTTGTTGCGGGTCCCGAGATGGCGCAGCGGTATGAGGAATTTCGGGATGTAACCGCCATGGCTTATCTGGCACGCCTGGTGGAAATGGAAATAGACTTGGTTGCCAGAGTTCCTATGGAATGGACAGAATTTTTAGTAAAATATACATTTCCCGAAGTTTATATATCGACTTACCCTGACGACTTATACGAAGAAAGCCTGGCTGGTTCTGTAGCTGCTTGTGTCGGCGAGTCTTTGCTGGCAGAAGGCAAGCAACTTGGCGAAGATATTTTGAACACCGCCTTTGGTCTCGGAGATGCCATTGCTTACAGGTTTCACGAGGCGTTGTGTTCTAATAGTGCTGAAGATGTAAAGGAGTGGCGCGAGACGATGGGACTCAAGCGAGGAAGTCACATTCCAACTGCGGCAGAAATGCAACATCTTGCTGATGCGGGCGGCGCCCGACCATCTAATATGACAGGGGAAGGTGTCAATTCCGGAATGCCGGATACTGTTTATGATTTAGCCCAAGTGCAGGCATATGAATATGTGCAGGCAAACCCCACGATGTTTGATTTTTTGTGTAGTTGGATGGGATCGGCCGGTAAGGGCCCCTTTCTCAACAAGGAATATGACCTCGGCCTCGGGCCATGGAGAACCGAAGTAGGAGATGTATGGGATAGATTAAAACTATGTGGACTTTTGGATATGCTCGCTGGTGTAATCCGTTGTCTTACTGGCGGTCTTACTCTCGAAGAGGCACTAGCTAGCATTCTAAAGGCAACCCTTGAGGGCATGTCGATTGATAACTTTGATAAACTTTTTATTGGTTTATCCGCCGATCAACAAGCCGAACTCGATGCTTTAGTTAAAGAAAACTTGGAGAGTGGGGATCTTTTTAAAGATAGCAATACCGATATGGCAGAGGCTTCGGACGGAGAGATTGGAAACTATGTGGATGGCGCCGAAGATCTTCCCGATGAAGCCGGGATTTTTTCTGAGGAACGCGGCTGGCAGGGCTGGGATGCATTTAAAGAGAGCACCCTCCAGGGGAGCACCTGGGAGAACGCGAAGACCGAATACGATCCCAGTGGATATGGCGGAATGACAGAAACTGAAGTAACTAGTCAGAGGGAACAATCACAAAGAACATTAGCACCTTCAAGCGATGGAGGCGATAGCTGGACCGAAGCGGCCGTCGGGGATGTATCTTCGTTGAGCGAAAGTACCGTTCGAGAAGCATATGCTAAGGCTTTATTAGAAAACTTCAAGGGTAAAGAACTGGAATTGGTCGATAAGTTAAATACATTCCCTGGAGCGGCCCTTATTGCGAATATTATTGCCACCACCGCATGCCCGCGCCCCCCTTTTATGGATCCAAGTTTTGTAGACATTATTAAGGATTTTGAACTCCCGTGGACATGCGGTAGAGATTTTGTGTGGCCTGAAATTGCTTTTAAAAATCCTTTTTACATTACAATGAATTGGAAGGACATTATGTGGATTCTTTTTCAGGTAGCAACACAAGTGATTAAAGAGTTGCTAATCGCAATAGTAGCCAAAATATTTATTAAATTGTGCGAATTACTTGGAACTGCGATTTGTCAAACACTTGAACTTGTTGGAGATGTGACAGCGGCATTAGCTACAGGCAACCGAACGGGCTTGGCTAGCGTAATTAAAGAGTCAATTTGTGGACCAGATGTAGATGATGATACAGTAAATCAAACAATAGTGGATTTGGTGGCATTAATGGGGGACGCCGGCGCCGCCATGGCTGATTCAGAATTGGTTCTCGAAATGGTCGGCGGGATTTCATCTGTGGCCACCTCAGACGAAGTGAATAAGTTAGTGTTGGGACAAGATGCCGGCGAAGCTACCCAGGTTATTGCAACCTTTTTGTCATACGAATACCCTCAATTCCCCGCCCTCCATAGTGAAACTGGCGTCAAAAGCATGTTTAAAAATATAGGTAATTTGATGCCGCTAGACTTTAAAGATAATATTAAGAGATTGGTAGATTCGACCCCGGTAAATGAAATGGTACCCGCCAATCCTACTTTGTGTGCCACCCCTGAGCAAATTGAACAATTTTGTGAATTGCGGGCTACGCTAATGCAAGATCGCGCTAGCCCGGAACAAATCAAGAAACTGTGTGATCGTCAGGGAATAAAGGATAACTTAGAAGAACTCGTTAAACCGTTCCAGAATTTTGATAATCATGTGGCATGTAATATGCCTCCCCTCGTATCAGATCCGGGATGTGATAATGGAATCCTTCCTTTTGAGCCGGCGGAATCGATAGCGGCTACAACATCCGTTTTGGGCAATCAGTTAGAAGCACTTAAATCAGACTTTTCGACTGATATGTTGGGAAATGGACCCTTTATGAAAAATTGGGGAATGATGAATATGATTCTCTCCGACACGCTGGCATCTCCTCTTACTGTACACCAGAGAAAAGCAGCCAATGGCTGGCCGTCAAAAAACTACGTTGACTTTTATACCGACGACTCTGCGGAGTCAGAAGAAGTTGGAAGCGCCGATGGCAAAATTTGGAGACAAAGGGGGGCTTATCCTGAATTTGTTGCCGAATGGCTTCAAGAACAAATATCAAATTTGACAGTTAGTTATAATTCTAACAATGATTTTCTAGATGATGTTAAGATTGTAAAAGATAAGGATGATTACACAAGAGGAGGTTTGAGAAAAGCTATTAATATATTATCACTCCCTGATTTTGGCTACAATGTTGAAATCGATCCTGCATGGGAAGACGGCGTTGTAAACTTTACTAAAAAGGCGCGCAAGGGTACTCCCGATTTCGAGTTATTATTTGAAGATAATGCCAAAGGAATGAAAACTGGTCCAGAGGGTGGACAGGAAGGCTTCAGTTGGGGATTCCAGCTACAATTTTATAATGCAGATTTAATCAAAGATGAACCACCAGAAGATGTTGAGTCGATGGAGGGTACTTGGGAAGAGATGCAAAGTTATGAAACTTCGCTATATGCCACTGAATCCGCCGACGAAGACACTAAAACAAGCCTCAACGTTGATACGGACAGCGGCACCTGGGATGAGATGCAAAGTTGTGAAACTTCGCTATATGCCGCTGGATCCGAGCAATCCAGCGGCGGCGCCACCACCGCGAAAATCAAGAACGCCGTCGGCCTCTCTCGCATAAAAATATATGAGTTTAGCAATCCGGAGACGAATCTCGATGTTAAGTTGGCGGCTCTTGCGATACCATCGGTGAGAAACGTATTAAAAAAAGTGACAGAAGACAAGGGCGAAAAAGTTGTTGTGGATTTAAAATATGAATTTGTTTCCGTAGACAATACTCTAGATGAGATATCAATAGAGACCCTCGAAAAATATCCGGCATTTATGTCCATGTTTGAAACTTCGGTCCACAATTATACTCCACCCGTCATTTTGCTACATGAAATGCTTAACGATTCCGGCGCACCGTTTTCTCAACAGGAAATCAAAGAACGTTATGACGCTTTTATGTCTGACATAACAAATACAATTATCGCAGAAGTTGCCGCAAATGAGCCAGGATTTAATTATGGTGCTGATTTTGATAGCTTGACGTGGGATGAGGTTGAATATGTCGTTGACACCGGACAGACAGCCTCTCCGGGTGGAACATCTTACGGGGAAGCGGAAATCAAAGATGAAGATGGAAACTTACGCAAACTCAAGAATAGAGATCAGATATTGGGTATAAGCCGCATGCAGTGGTTGATAAAGAATGAAGAGAAAGAGGGAGAAAATCGAATCTTTTATTTAGATCCCATAATGTATGGGGGAAATTATATGAGCCCTCCTTTATATATCAAACCACTTATGAACAAGGGGTGGCTTGGGTTTATTGATGTGTTGTTTCCGGAGATGAGCCCATGCAAACCTCAAAAAAGCGATTTAGTTGATTTTGGACAAATTCAAGATAAAATGGATGAAGTATATCCATCTGTTCCCCAAGATGAGAGGCTTCAACAGCACCCCGATTGTGCGGTAGAGTGGCCTTATGGTAGAATTCTTGAGCGCTCTGCGGTGGCTGGTCTACAGGGCTTAATAATGGCAGCCGTTCGTATTTATGCTAGTGCTCATTTTATTAAATCGATGGCAACTTTTACAAAATTCTCTCCCAAGTTTCCAGAAGTTTTTAGTTCCCTATACGCATCGTATGTGGTGGAGAATATGGAAGAAAGCTTTAGGGATGCTTCGGAATCTAATCTCACCGGCGCCCGAGCAGATAATCCAAGAGATGATAAATTTTGGTATGGATTTCTAGAACAATCTGTGCAAATGTACGCCCGGCGCCTTGAAGATGAGGATATTGAAGCTCCTCCCCATGTGGTAAGAGCACTAACGCGCTTGAACGATATGATGGAAAATTATGACCGACCTTCTGTAGCCGACAGGGAGGAAGATTATGGCTTACATGAAACAAAACGCAGATTTTTCCAATTGAAAAAATACAGATATGATAAAATTTTAGAAGCAGTTAAGGCAACAGAAGAAGATGCTAAATTGGTTTTGAAAGAGTTGGTAATCGAACAATTGAATTATATGGGTGAAAAGTTTATAAGCAATTTGGATGTTGTGGAAATGGTGCCCGATGTTTTTGATTTAGATTATTATTTGCTTGAAAACTTTACGCAAGGGTGTGATAACCTAGACATTGATCATGAAATAAAATATACATATCCAAATCTTCCCGCTGAACCAGAGCCGGATGATATTCCATACTATACTGCCGGCGCAGAATTTGTTGTTGCCGAAGATCTTGATCTTGAAAACGGCTTTTACTCCGGACAAGAATATGTGGGAGAATACGTAGTCCATATCGATGACGAAGGCACCAGTGTATTTTTGGCGGGCCCCACAGACTTAGGAGAAGGGGTCTATACTAATCCAGATACGGGCACAGAAGAATATGGCTACCAGCAAGATATCTTAGCCCCCCTGGTAAATCAAACTAGTATTGACATAGGTGATGTTGTCGAATATGAGTCGACTGTCCCCCAACCGGGCGACACTCGCCCCTTTGGCTTGGAGAAATACATCAAAATTGATGGCGTTAAAATGAAGCCTTCATTAGCCACATATCAAATATCCTCCAATGAAGACTTGACTCAAAATATTTCTGATGTATACCCGGGACCAGAGGGAAATGAATTGAGGTTCGTTGAAGACGAAGATGGTAATGTTGTGGGTGTAGAAGGAGAGCTTGGTGTTCGTTATGGCTTAATGTTTTCTATGGCAATTGACGGAGTAAAATATGAAATGACTTCGGTTGAAGTTGATGCTTTAGACTTGCCTCTTAGTGAGTTTAAAACCCTTGAGGCAAATAGCAAGCTGCTCTGGTGTCTGATAAACCTTCTAAAAGAAGATGACAAATTTAAATTAATATGCAGATATATTTTCCCTCTTTCTAAGATAACCGCCACGACAGCGATCTATAATGATATGGCATTTTTGTCATCAATTGGCGAAGTAACGGTGAAAAAGGGCGCAACCTGGGCATGGGTGTCTTCCAACCTTGAAGGTAGCACCAACGATAAGCCGGGTCGCTATGTGGATATAAATACTGCCGAGAAGAACGGGAATACATATGTAGAGAGTGTTGATGTTTACGGAAACCCGGGCTGGGCAGCATATGAAGATAGAGACCGGCCGACAATCTTTAAAACTTATGATCAATGGGACCGGGATCTCTTGACGAAATCTAAACGGCAAATCAAAAGATTGTTTAAATCATATTATAATTCCAGAGATTTCGCTACATTCGGTAAGGGAGAGAGTCCCGGTAAAGCTTTTATGGCTGAATTGAAAGGGCGAATGAGTCCACGACCAGGAGAAAGGCTAATGCCATGGTGGAAACGACGAAAATTACGCTCTAATCCATTTAATGCGGATGGAGAACCGTGCGAAAATGAAGATTGATGATATTTATAATAAGGTAACACAAAAATGAGTAGTTGCAACGGTGATTCTAACGGCAGTTCTGGTGGGACAACTGCCCTGGCTGTCGCTCTTCCCTTGACCAATAGTTCGGCTGATGGCTGGGAATTAATAACAACACTTGAACCAATGATTGCGCAAAATTTAACGATGATTTTGTTAACTCATACGGGCGAAAGAGTAATGGAACCAACTTTTGGTGTGGGATTGGAGAGTTATTTATTTAGAAGGTTTGATGCCGGCGTCTATGCGGAAATCGAATTTAAGATAAGAGAACAAGTTGCACAATATTTATCGGCCGTTACGATAGATAATATTATATTTGACGATTCCGAACAGGATTCTAATAAACTATATATTGCAATTGAATATTCAATACCCAGCATTAATTTACGTGATATTTTAGAATTAGCAATTTAAAAAGGAGAATTAGTAAATGGCCAGCAATAAAAAAACAACGGTTCCAATTGATTATACTCATAGAGATTATGAAAGTATTCGTAAAGATCTCATGGGGGTGGCAGAGCGACTCTATCCCAACACCTTTCAAGACTTCAGCGAGGCGTCTTTTGGTTCGTTGATGATAGATGCTGTTGCGTATGTGGGCGATCAGTTGTCTTTTTATTGTGACTACAACGTCAACGAATCTTTCTTGAACACGGCTTTCGAATACGATAATGTACTGCGCACCGGGAAGGCTTTGGGGTACAAATATACAGGGCGCCCATCGACATATGGACAGGTGGCGCTTTATGTTATGATTCCGGCTTCTGCAACGGGATTGGGCCCAGATTCAAAGTATGTTCCCCTCCTTAAGCGCGGTTCAAAATTTACATCTACTACGGGCTTGAATTTTGTTTTAACAGAAAATGTAGACTTTGGAGATCCTCAAAATCCAGTAGTAGTTGCTATGAATGATCCGGGAACTGGCGCCCCATCTCAATTTGCGATTAAAGCTTATGGTAACGTTGTATCGGGATATTTCGGTCGCGAGGAGATTACTATCGGGGCATACGAAGCTTTTAAGAAGGTGACAATAGCGGATCCCAATGTTTCTGAGATCATTTCTGTTGTGGATTCAGAAGGGAATGAATATTTTGAAGTAGATTATCTAGCGCAAGATGTGATTTACAAAGAGGTGGCAAACAATAATTATAAAAATGATAATGTTCCCTCGGTGATGAAGCCGTATGTGGTAGCGAGAAAGTTTCTGCTCGACCAAGATCAAAATAGCGCTACTTTGCAATTTGGAAGTGGCGATTGTGGATCGTCAAATGTTGTGGCCGACCCGGGGAGTGTGGCGGCTAATGTATTTGGTAAAGATTACGTAACCGATACAACTTTTGACCCAACTAGGCTCCATCAAAATGAACTTCTTGGCATTGTTCCTCAAAATACCACGCTTACTGTAAGTTATCGCGCCACGAATCCAGCAAATTCTAGTGTTTCGACCGGTCAACTCTCTTTTGTTCAGAGCGCCTTAGTGGATTTTGAAAATGCAGACACCCTCGTAACTACAACAATCAATAACGTGATATCGTCTTTAGAGGTGTCTAATGAGTTACCGATTACGGGAGACACGTCCGCTCCCACTACCGCCGAATTAAAACAAAGAATAACGGATACTTTCCCGACACAGAATCGCGCAGTAACACAAAAAGATTATGAAAATCTTGCTTATAGAATGGCATCCCAATTTGGGGCTGTTTCTCGGGTTTCGTGCCAGCGCGATGCCTCTTCGAGCAAAAGAAATCTAAACATGTATGTAATTTCAGAGGATAAATTTGGAAAATTAATCACGACGAATTCAACAATTAAAAATAATTTAAAAACATGGTTAAATGAATATAGAATGATTAATGACACGGTGGACATTTTAGATGCCTATATTATTAATCTTGGAATTGAATTTGTTATGAAGCCCGCTTCGGGTGCAGATAAATACTCCTTACTTGATGCGGCTATGTCCGCACTTTCGAGTCATTTTAGCACCAAATTTTATATTGGAGAAGCGCTCCTTATCAGCGACATATATACCGCGCTTAACGGAGTTACGGGGATATTGGATGTTTCAAACGTAAAGATAACCAACAAAACTGGTGCAACGTATGCCAGTACAGAATTTGATATTGATTCAAATATTTCTCCTGATGGTAGCTATTTGATAGCGCCGGCTAACACTGTTTTTGAAATAAAATATCCTTCTGTTGATATTATAGGAAAAATCGTCTAATGGCAATAAAAAGATATAAAGCAGATGCAGATACTACAATTGTAAACGCATTCCAACCGGATTTGGTAACTCGCGGCACGGGCGCCAATATGGGTGAAGCGGATGTATCAGAAATTTTCTCAATTTATGGCCGGCAGACCACAAGTTCTCAAGAGCTTTCCAGAATTCTTACTAAATTTCCTGTATCAACGATTTCATCAGATCGAACAAATAACAAAATTCCTGCCAGCGGTAGTATGAGTTTTTACCTTCGGCTGTTTAATGCCGAGCATTCCAAAACAGTTCCAAGAGATTATAAATTAGTAGTCCAGCCAGTTTCTCAATCATGGCAAGAGGGCGTTGGTTTAGATCTGGAAAATTATAAAGACTTAACCAAGGGAAACACGGGCGCAAACTGGATGAGCGCATCAAATACCGCCCCATGGACAAGCGTGGGCGGCGACTACCTATCAGCCTCTTCAGAAACATACACACAAACGTTTAGTACCGGATTAGAAGATCTTGAAATTGATATTACTCAATTAGTGGAAGATTGGATTACAGGATCCGCCGGCGGTAAATTTGAGAATTATGGCGTCGGGGTACGTTTGTCGGCTAGTTATGAGGCATATTTCTCTAGTTCAACCGGACAAAATAGTGGTAGCGTAATCAACAATGTGAGTGGCGCCACAAAATCTTATTACACAAAACGTTTTTTCGCCAGAGGATCGCAGTTCTTCTTTAAGCGTCCAGTTATTGAGGCACGTTGGGATTCGGCAGTCAAAGACAGCCGCGGCGATTTTTATTATAGTAGCTCGTTGGCGCCGGCGGCTGATAATTTAAACACCATTTATCTTTATAACTACGTGAGGGGAAGATTAACCAATATTCCTGGTATCGACACCGGAAATATTTTGGTAAGCCTTTATTCTGGGTCCGCTAATAATTCAGCCCCTAGTGGCTCAAAGCTTGTACTTTATGATGGAAAGTTAAATATTACTGGAGGATATAGTTCCACCGGGATTTATACTGCATCAATGGCAATTACGGCCGCCAGCACCCCCCTTACGACACTTTATGATGTATGGCACAGCGACAGCACTGCCACGGAATATTTTACTGGCTCCATCACACCTATTGTTTTGAGTGCCGCCCAAACTGTTTCCAAGCCAGTATATTACTTAAATATCACCAACCTAAAAAGAAAATATCGAAGCGACGAAACGGCGAGATTTAATCTGTACGTTCGAAACAAAAATTGGAGCCCAACTATTTATACAGTAGCAAATGCAACACCAGAGAGTACAACAATTTTAAGTGCATCTTATCGAGTGTTTAGGGCTGTCGACGGCTTTGAAGCAATTCCTTATGGAACCGGCTCCGATTTGCACACACAAATGTCGTATGATGTATCAGGTAATTATTTCGATCTTGCCATGAATCTTCTCCAGCCGGGATATATGTATGCATTTAAATTTGCTTTTTATGATGCAGCTTTGGTATCGTGGGTCGAACAGCCTGAAATATTTAAGTTTAGGGTAGAAGAATATGAGTATTAAAAAGCTTTTCGGCTCTACAGGCAGAAAATATCTTTCCAATAGAACGGAAAAAGACGCCTTTCAAGATGTTGAATCGTCTCGAAACGTAAAGGCGCTTACCGATAAACAAGCAGCTTTTGTTCCCCAGATTGACTGGACAGAGCCTGCCAATTTTGCTAAGTATGGTTCTGCTTACTTATACTATAAAAGCGCAATAGAGAGAATTCATGATTATTATCCGTATGATGGCTCTTCCGCGGAAATTAATGAATTTTATAATAATTTATTAAATATTGAAAAATATATTTTTGATAATTTGTATCCGCGGACAAACGGCTATATTCTCATGAGCGCGGATGGGTGGGGATCCCGCGATGGTAGTCAAGTAGATGGATATGGTCTTCCACAAACCTTGGAATATATTTCCTTTTATGGTGGACCCCATTCTTCTTCGTATACCACTTTGGCAAGCGCCTTTGACAACCCTTACAATACCAAATTTCAATCTGCGAACCTTTATGAGACGGATATTTATACAAGGGAAGGACTTCCAAGCGATTATGGGGTAGGAACTCGCGAATCAAACTTAAAATCAAATTTTGACACTGGTGTAACGGTTGAGTTTTGGCTCAAAAAAGAAGCTTTTACAAATCTCTCTTCAAGCAAAGAGGTAGTTCTTGATGTTTGGAACAACGAAGCCACCTCTAGCGCCGATTACGGAAGAATTACAATTGAGTTAACCGGCGCCGCAACGGGAAGCCCTTTTAGAATTACGGCCCAATCTGGAACTTCCGGTATTTTTCAACAATCGATTGGTTCCGGACTGACGACAGCCTCGTTGGAATCTTATCAGCATTATGCTTTTAAATTCGAAAATACGGGTAGCAATAGCTTTAGGACAAAATTATATGTAAATGGTGTTATAAATGATACCAATAGGAGAGCCGGCTCCCTTAATGAACTGAAGTCAAAAAATATGATTGCGCGCATAGGGTCGCTCATTACCTCTCCATCTGGAACCCTAGCCTCCGCATCAGCCGGCAAGTTTAGCGGCTCACTAGATGAGTTTAGATTTTGGAAAGTGTCCCGCACGGCGAATGATATCGGGCGCTATTGGTTTACAGATATACAGGGGGGCGCTAATACAGATATTAGCAATGCAACATTGGGCGTTTATTATAAATTTAATGAAGGTATCTCTTTAACCGCAAGTGTTGATAGCACTGTTTTAGATTATAGTGGAAGAATTAGCAATGGTACATGGACAGGATATGGCTCAAATTCACGCAACACTGGATCGGCCATTGTTCTCGCTAGTGCAAGTGCTACCGAATATAAAGACCCGATTATTTACTCCACTCATCCAAGCGTAGCCACACTTAAGACAAACTTATTAAAAAGTGGATCTTTTTATGATTCAAATAATAATAGCTCTTTCCTATCGCTGATGCCCAATTGGGTTATCGCCCAAGACGAGAGTAAAACATCAGAACTCCAAAAAATGAGTCACATTGCGGGGGCTTATTTTGATACATTATATCTGCAAATTAACGCACTACCAAAATTTAAAAGTCCGATTTATACTAGTGCCTCTTATAAGCCTCTCCCCTTCGCTCGTTATCTCCCGGAATCGCTAGGCTTATATATGCCCGAATTGTTTGTTGACGCAGATGTAATGGAAACATTTCTGAATCGTGATCAGACAACTCTTTTTGAGGGAGATTTAACGGATACAAAAAATAAGATATATTTAAATATCTATAACAATCTGGCTAACATTTATAAAAACAAGGGAACAGAAAAATCAATCAGAAATGTTCTGAGATGTTTTAATCTTGATGATAGGCTCGTTAAATTAAATGTCTATTCTGACGGGCAGACCTATCCCCTTAAAGATAACTTAAAGCAAACTTTAATAAACAAGACTTCTCTTAATTTTAATAACAAAAACAATACCTCCGCGGTAGTTCTTCAATACCCGGATCCTTCAAATTCCGAATCCAGTGGTTATATTTCTGGAAGTTCCGGCATGTCTTGGGCCGGCGTTGAAGATAAATACGGAATGACTGCCGAGGCAGACATTACTTTCCCGAGCTATGACGATTCTGAAGATCCCGTAAACCGCCGTTTTCTAACAGCGTCCCTTTTCGGGATGCACCAAGCAAACACTACTGACCCCACCGATACAAAATACTCGCCACTGGATAGCGCTAACTTCCAGGTAGTTGCGGTAAAGCCCACGGAAGATTCAAAAAATGTATATTTTAGATTATCATCTTCGGTTACTCCGTTTCCCTTTCCGGAACTCACGAGTAGTTTGTTTTTCAATGTTTACGACAATGATCGGTGGAACCTTTCTGTTAGGTTGAAGCCTAGCACTTATCCTGTAGCCGGCATGGTAACAGGCTCAGGCGACTATACCTATGATGTTATCTTTAGGGGGGTCAATACTCTCTTGGGAAGCGTTCAAGATAGTTTTGTAGTTTCGGCATCAATCACCCTGGCGACCGGATCCGCCTTCTTGAGAGCGCCCAAAAGGGTGTACGCCGGCGCGCAGAGAACTAATATTACCGGCGCCGTGATTCATAAGTCGGACACACTGTTTTCAGGTGTTAAATATTGGACAAAATACGTAGAAGACGGCGCGTTAGATCAGCATGCAGCAGATATTAATAATGCGGGTATTTCTGCTTCCTATCAGAGTATTTCTCCTCTGGATACTGGCGATCCTGGCTATGAGCTTTCCAATTGGAATACTTTGGCATTAAATTGGAATTTTGATAATGTAACAGGATCGGACGCTACTGGCAATTTCTATGTAACTGATGTTAGTTCGGGTTCCGTGCTCTTAAGAAACAATTATGGTTGGTTGGGGAAGACTTCTGGTTATCAACACAGTGGATATGGATATGGGTTTGAAGCCTCTTCCACATCCTCTATAGATAAGCGACTTGTTAATTCGTTTAAATTTGTAGATCCCGAAATGGCGGCAGCATCTGATATGGTTCAAATTATATCGGACAAGGAGAAGGTTTTTGGCCTCCCGGTATCTCAAACGGTGCCTAACTTTTTCTATGTATTGGAAAAGAGCCTATATGCCGCCATATCCGAAGAGATGTTAACTTTTTTTGCGGGCGTTGTCGATTTTAACAACGTGATCGGGGAGCCAGTTAACCGCTATCGTGACCGCTATAAAACCATAGAAAAGCTTAGAGAAATCTTTTTCAGAAGAGTTACGACTGTCACAGACGTAGAAAAGTTTATTACATATTATAAGTGGTTTGATGATGCGCTCACTGAAATAATTGCCCAATTGGTTCCGGCGTCATCTGGTTTTGTTCCTGACGTATTGAATACTATCGAAAGTCATGTATTGGAGAGAAATAAATATAAATCTATATTTCCCACATTGCGCCCCCGCAGTGATGATATCGGGGCCCCCGTATTGGGGATTAACGAACTCACCTATAACTGGCGACTTAATCACCATCCCGTTTCCAATCTTCAAAAAGAGAATTCTGAATGGTGGCGCCAACGAGCAAATCGCCAAAACAACACTGTTGTTGCGTCCTCTGATGCTAATGTCAACTTGGATAGAGACGCTATAAGAATTTCTGCTGATAATGATAATAATCAATCTGCTTCTCTTCTGGCAAGAGTGGTAAGTACTGGCGTAACAAGCAGATATAATGGCAGTACCTTTGTTTTGCGCAAGTTGGCTAAACCATATAAACTGGAAGTAAGGAGAAAACAAGATTTTGGCGGCGGCGTTAATTTTACAGATACTAAAAATATTCAATTTACCTACAATGCTCTTTATCCTGCTGGTCCCATTTTTATAACTGGTTCGACCACGATTCCTGAAAATGTATTAATATTTTTTGCTAGTGACATTGTTCCACTTAAGAGTAGCGTAGACACTACGTCGCCCCCCGAATTGAAAAAAATTCAAAGAGTGTTTAAGGTACAACATGGCCGCGATTGGGAAGATGGTCTCGGGTATTCAAATGTAAAATCGACTTATGCCTTTCCCTTTAACATATTCAGTTCTTCTTTGACAACTGGATACAACAAAGATGTTGTCGAAAAGGTTACAGGCGGAATTGAAATTACCAATTTGCATAATGATGTTTATGGTCCTATGATGGAAGTACCGTTGCAAGGGCCTTTTTCCGAATTCGCGGTCGGCGGGCACCAATCGCGCCATATTGCTTTAAATACTGGCACCGATAATTGTACAAATCGACCAGAAGCCTGGAAGTTGTTATTGGGTACTGTTACCGCCTCTACACCGGACGTTACGGGCGCCCTGGGAATGGTCGGCGCCGATTATCCGTGGCCCGTAACAAGTGATTATCCAGCTAGTGCATCCGAAAAGGCAGTATATTATCGCGACTTTGTTGCAAAACGTCCGGTTAATATTAGAAACATCAAATCTACTACCGGTTCCGTTCTGGGAAATTATACCCAGAATTGGCAAGTGGTGAGCACGGTGGGAGCCTATTCAAATCCAAGTCATTTTATTAATAATCAGCCGTCGCTTCCATCCCAGATAACGGAGACGCCCTCTGCCTCTCAGGGAAGATCTATTTTGGATGTTCACCGCTCAGTTCGGAACCACTTTCAGTTTATACCCGATTATTCTGTGGCTTATTTAACGGGCTCGGCAAACAGATCCGTTATAATCGGTCGCTTTTCTGCTCCTGGTGGGATCGAAACCATGGGCATTGGATATCTAGATGTGAGAGCGGCAGAAATGTCCGTTTATAATGCGCTGCCTTATCGAAATCTATCGGTTATTAAGCCATCTCAGGGGCCCTCTGGTTCAATTTCGGAGACACCCAACCCGCCCCTGTTGGGACAAGGCACGACGGGCATTCGGGTTTCAGATATTAATGGTCAAGACTTTGGACTCCGCGCCCATCTTGCGCGCCACGCAGCGCGCTTCGGAAGAGATTCTTTCTCTGTAACCGACCCGGGAGCGTCATATGACCAAGCCCCGGCGATGTTCAAGATCAACAGGAACACCAAACATCTTATCAAATCTGCATCAACAGGATATTATAGTGCCTCACAGTATGATAACTTTAATATACAGCATCAGATTCCACGATCAGATAGGCAATATGCATGGGTGACAGCTTCTTTGGCTCCCGGATCTACAGCAGCACGTTATTATGGATATGCGCCCACACAAGGGCCACAAGCTGGTTTATATTCCAGTTCAGCGGGCTATACAGCTTATTTCAATTATGTGACGGCTAGTGATGTGGTTGGGTACGGACCCGGCATGGGCGGCGGCTCTCCACGCGCCTTAAAGCAGCCCACTAGTCGCCTAAATATATTTGTACACGATCCTGTGGATATTATCGGCGGCGCCCCCAATACTATGGGGTACTCATTAACGGCGTCTAATTTAGATTATCGTAATACCGAACTTTTGGCTATGCCCCCGGTGATTTTCGAGGGCAACACCAATTTAAAGGTAAATTATTTTAATGCGCTAATGAGTCACAGGGGAAATACACTTGGTTGGACGTGGAAGGGCGCCCGGAATGGCGACCATCCTATATTGAGAAAACACAGAAACTCTAATAAGTTAACTGTGGTTGACAAAAGTACTGGAATAATCAAGAGTTATAGATTGGCGCCCGCTTCAACAAGGGGCCGCCCCGTCGTGGCAAATTTGGACATTAATGGGAACAGTATGACTGTCAAGGCGACCCACAACAATGAAAGGGTTTATTTTAATGAAACGTCATTAGATGATCTTCAGTACGAAAGCTCTATGGTAAATATAACCCCCTTCAATCAGATCATCAGATTAGTGAGATACAACCCCTCTTATACATTTAACTGGATTCAATATTCAGAAAATCTTTTTCCGTCGCTAAAGAATGCGTATCTTTCTCGCTCACTGGGGAGGACCGGTTTTGATAATAAGTTTTGGAGAGATAGTAATGCGCAGAGGGTTGCTGTGGGTGCCAACATTCTCAACTCTTTTGATGCCTCTGTTTCTCAAAGTTGTTGGCCTCTGGATGCACAAGAAAACTTTCTTACAAGGACGGGCCCCGCTTTACTTAATGCGGGCTCTCCCTATGTTGACCTCATCAGCAGCGGCGCCGCCGGCGAGTTGCAGAACAACTATGTTATGTCTCACACCGGCGCCGCCGGTGGAGCCCTACCCGCGAGGAGCCTAAGACCAGGAGCCTTGTATGCGCGAAAGCATATACTTTCTTCTTTCAGATCTGTTGCGTCTCCTTCTGGTATTCCCATTCCGCAAACCGGCAGTTTGTCTCAACCGTTTTTGGGTTCCGAAGCAATTGACGCATACGCCGGCGAAGCTTTGTGGGAAGCCGATTCGCAGGCGGGAATTGTAGTAAAATCAGGCTCCAGCGTGATGTTTCAAGCTACCGCTTCTGCTCCTTGGTTTAATAGTTATGATGACTTTAAGGCTGATCTTAAATTGATGGCCAAAGATTATTCTATTATTCCCGAATTCCGGATTAGTGAACATGTTGAAGATTATGTTAAATATGGACTGTTTAATCGCGGTAAGCTCGATACATTTGATATTCCTGGCACGGACATAAATAGCAGTACTGCTTCGTTTTATAAAGATTATTCAAATTCTGAATTTATGAGTGCTTTTTCTAGAGTGAGAAGGACGACGCGCGTACCTGCAACTGAAATTAAACTAGTGTGCAATGCGGCGATCAGGCTAAACCCCTATAAAGGGTTTTACCCGGCTCAAAGAACATTGGATTTAATAAATCAATTTTCTAGATCTTATGGAGGGGGCTTTGTTACGAATGTAGGTGGTGGGACCCCCGCTCAACCACTTAATGGGCGCCTAAGACCCCTCGCGCAAGCGCTTTTCGCTCCAGGGGTTCTTTATAATTCAATTAAGTCCGGAATAGCAGTGGACTATCCCGTGATTACAGATAAGACAAAACTGACAAAGGACTATTTTGGTCCCGGACCCGCCACTGATAACTGGATGATCTATCCGGCTAATACTGGCAGTCGAGTTCAGGGACGTGCGAAGACAGAAGGATATTATGGAGGAAGATATTGGGATTATGTAGTTCCTTTTGAGGCGATGATCAGACCAAAGAAATATCTTGCTAGTAATAAGTTTCTTGACATAGAGCCACACCCTTCTGTTTCGTTAAACGTGACGGCTTCGTGGAATGGGCAAACTTCAGACAATATATATCCTTTGATGGCTGAGAACTTTTTTGGGCAAGTTGCCGCATTTTTCTTAAATGATAGGAACTGTGTGAAGTTGCAATCAGATATTATAACAAATGATTTGCGTTTCGAAACAGGTACCGTATACGGCGCCCGCCTGAAGCTTTATCGTTCCACGGCCGGTCCACGAACGTATAATAAGGAATCTGGCTCAGACGGCACTAACGCGGCGTATGGTTTTTATGGCGGCAAGGTCTACAACAGCGAGAATGACACATTTGGTAGCGCCACATATCCGCTCCCGCAAGACCCCAGACAAAATACGGAGTTTAGAGAAACGTTCACGATGTATAGTCGTACTACTGCATTTGGCCCCCCTGTTCCCGGCCGCCGCAGTAAAAATAATGCAAGGTTAGCATATATTACATCCTCGCGCCCTGTTGATAGCATCAATGGATTTAATTGGTCGTTCACTCCACCGTATTATCATGGCGAAGCATGGTTGGACTTAGTATTTTGGCCACAGGGAGACGTAACCTATGATTTAGAAAAAATACTTACAGAAGTACAAACTAAATATTGGCGATGCGATCCAGGTTTTTCTGCTTCCGCAGCCAGCTTTAAGCCGAAGGGCACACAGCTTATTTATACTTATGATACTGCTTCTGGTGGCGCCGCAATTCAGTTGCCCTATGAAGGCAAAAATGTTAATCACAATGCAATGCAAATTGATTCAAGTATAAATTGCTTTGGGGTAGAAAGAGTAACAAGACAAAGAAAAGATAAATTTGGCAACGAGATTCTTCAAGAAAATGAAGTGGTAGGTAAGCGCTGGGTAATCCAACCCAAGTGGGAAACCCCCATGTTAAACTTTAATAACTTAGGTGTTCGTCCGATCACCGTTGCCAATAGCACGCTCGCGATGCCGGTTTATGGAACCGCATCGGTCCCCAGAGGAATGTGGCACCAATTTGGTGTGATTCCAGCCTCCCCCAACAAGGGCATCTTTTTAGAAATAGACGATATTCCGACTACTTGGTTGCGAAATCATTATAATGTCATTAATAAGCAGTCGATTTATAATGCTTTTGATTCCGGATCGTATGGCGGCGACTTGTATAAAAATATGAAGTCTTTAACGGATGTATGTAAATTTGATACCAAGAACTCTAAAAGAAGGCTTGGAGAGTTGGCAGACAAGAGGATCATTAGGGAGGGTGTTGTGGCAATACCCTATGTTCTCGAAAGCGCTCCTTCAAACCAGCGCGTTTCGGGCGCCCGCGCCATGACAAGAAAGCGTTTCATTACCATTCCTAAAGTTAGGATGGCTGCGGCCCTTAAAGAGTCTATTGGCAGCAAGAAAGGTGACTCCTTAAATGCCGCCGGCCGCTCTATTAGAGAATTGGTACAAAAAATGGAGCGCTATGTGCTTCCTCCGCAATTTGATTTCTTAAATAATAAAGATGTTGATCCAATCGCAATGTATATTTTTGAATTTAAATATTCATTGGATAAGGACGATCTTTCTTACATGTGGCAAAACTTGGCTCCTCGCGATTATAAGAAAATTAGAATGGAGTCGGACGAAATAGCACACTCCTTAAACAACACCGAGATACTCTCAGATAAAAATTTGATGGAGAATGATAATCTTCGGTGGATGGTCTTTAAAGTGAAGCAAAAAGCGAAAGTACAATATTCAGATTTGATTGTTCCTCAAATTGCTGAAACCGCGGGCAAGGAGATATTTGATACGACGCACCGGGCTAATGGTTATGAAATCGGATTCAACTGGCCTTATGATTACTTATCTTTCGTAGAACTAATTAAAATGGATGCAGAGGTGCTGTATGGGGAAAGAGATCGCCGCCGACGCTTGCGCTCCGCGCAACCCGCAGAGGACGAGGACGCCCCTACTGAATCCGGCGCCACTCCTACCCGTCAAACCACGTACCAGCTTGGAGGTGCCGATGAAGAGGATCCTGGACCCACGGAAGCTGGCACCGGTGAGGATGTGTCTGGTGTTGATGGCGGGGGAACAACCACCACGACAGGCGGAACTAGCGGTGTGGGTGCCGGTACCGACACGCCCGATCTGGTTTAGGTATAAAAATGGCTAAATTTATTAACAAAAAAGAACAAGTTTATGATTTACAACTAACGACGTATGGTCGCTATTTGTTATCGATAGGAAATCTTAAGCCAGTATATTATGCTTTTTATGACGATAATGTGATTTATGATACTCGATATACTGCCGGCGGCACCCTGGAGCCCCAAAATGATGCCCACAAAAGAATAAAAGACGAAACTCAATATTTAGAAAGCTTGACGCTATTTCAAGATTTAGAAATGACTTCCAAAACAGAAAAAGGTGGACCAATTGACTTTTTAAATTTACGAAACCTTCCCGCAATGAAAAAACCAGGAAGAAATATATTTAAGTTTGACTCTGCCATAGGGGATGCTTATTTGGAAGGTGCCACAAACCAGGCGCCGGCTTGGAAAGTTGTTTCTTTGCAGGGCACGATTAGTGGTTCTTCCGCCAAGGATGAAGCAAGCCAGCAAAATATTCCACAAATTGATGTGGATGCGACTTATCTTAAAAAAGTTAAAAAAGCGCCCGTTAATTTTGATCCACAAGGAGTCAGAACAATTAATCTCACTACGGCGCCTTTTGGTGACAATAATGTTATTGTGGTAGAGCAGCAGGATCCATTATTTTATATCGAAGAGGTCAACACTCGGCTTCTAACAGAAAATTTTGAAATAGAGATATTTGAAATGCTATCTAGTTCTGCGGGTGGTAACGCCCTGGAAAGAAAATATTTTGAAACACTCGTACCACAAATCAAGGATGGGCTTATGATTTCGCCCACACGCCAACGAAACTCAACACAAGAACTAACAACCGGCAGTATAGAATATTATTTCGATGTGTTGATTGATAAGGAAATCAATCAGGGATTAGCCTGTCGTGGCGCCGAAATCTTTAATAAGCAATCATATTATGTTAATCTCGATTTTGATTGCGATGCCTCCAAGGGCGAGTCGGTGTTCTATGATATCTATGGAACAGTTACGGAGCCAGAAATATGTTTGGATTGATTGCGGGGTTTAAGATATGTCTGTTTTAATTTATCAAGGTGATACAATAGATAACTTTGGGAAGTATTTGCCCACTCCCTATATTGAGAAAGTTATTATTGGAGATGATGCCCTGGCGACTGCCACCGTCAGCCTATTTATAAAGCTGGCCGAAGGAGAAAAAATAAATGATGTTTTGGGTCGCCTTAACGATCAATTAAGCATATATTTGCTTATTGTTGCTAACAAAGAAAAGGAAATAACTGCCGGCACCACTTCGATAGATGCAGAACACGATCACGAATACAGTATAGGCTCCCTTGGAAATGGCTGGGCCGCGATGGCATATAGTCCCACAGACGAGCTTGGCAGGATTCATCATCGCCATCGGATACTAAATGGTGTTGTTCAAGAAAATCAAAGCAATTGTTATCCCAACTGTAAAGAAGAATATGGATCGAAGGGGGTGGGACCGCATGTTCATAATTTACAATCTAATGAAAGCATCGAGCGCGTTTTAAGTGGTGAATTGAATGTTTTTGAGTATTATAGATCGGTTCTTGAAACAAATAACGCCGACACACATAGCTGGGCTCAGTTGTGGGCTCTTCGATCGGGCGATGCGGGGCTTTATCTTGAAGAGGATAAAATAGTAGAAGATTTTTATGACGAGAACGGAGACAGAATAATTAAATTTACCAGCGATCTTTTTACGACGCTGCTGATCGGCAACACTTTTGAGTGGAGCACGGCTAACGACCTTACCTTTTTATCGTTTAGTAGCACTTATAGCTATTATGAAGATGCAGAAGATCTTGACGTGGAACTTGAGAATAAAACATTTTTTAGCAAACAAACCAGCGATATTGCTTATGAAAAGATCTTCGAAAATGGCGTATTAGTTAACCAGCTTCAAGTTGAATTTTTTGATTCTAGTGGTACTATTTATAATGGCCACCCACTTCAATCAATTAACGGCGTATATTATAAATCTGATAACATCACCCATGAGGCTATTGTAGGGTATTTTAACAAGTTGTTGGGAGAGACTTCCGCCGGCAGGTGTGGAAAGCTTCAGAAAATGAAAGACAGGGTGGCATATATTTTGGCTACCCATGGCGACAAAGCGGACCTTGTACCTGAATTAAATTCATTGAGGAAGGTATTTCCTGATAAATCGCCAGCCACGCCAATTGGAAAATTTTATTTTCGCTTTAAGAAGAGGATCTTCACAACCAACAAGAAGATACAAATGAATCCTCAGATCTCCAAAAAGGTTATTCGTAATCCTAAATTTGTTGACGAAAGGAGTGTTCCGGCCGCTTCTCAACCACAAACATCTTGGGATGGCGATCCTGCTGGTCATAGTGGCCACTATTTGTATAAGCGTGGATATATGGGGCGAACTGCTTTATATTCTTTTCCGGGCGTCCGCACCGACACGCAGCAGGCGGAAATAGCACAATACGAAGGCGCCAATTGGGATATACAAGCGAATACTTTAACTGATATCGCGTGGGGAACAGAGAAGAGATTTGATGTTATCGTTAGAAATGCTGGCTATTTCTTTTTTGATTACGAAAAAGCCCTTCGGCGCGCCGCCAACATTAATAAGATTGTCAATGTGGAAAGATTAATAAGCTATGGGATCCCCACCGAGTATAATTATTTTTATGTTGATAGCGCACAAATAATCAGAGTAGAAGGTCCAGTAGAAAATCAAGACAAGGTGACGATTTCTATGGAGGCACGCCGGTCTGGGGATGCACTGTATTACCCTCTAACAGAAACTACCAAAGTTAGTCAAATGGCCTATGCGCTTGATTCAAATATTGTTATTCCGTCCCCGGGCTTTTATAGCGATTACACTCCCGCCGGCGAAGAATCAAAACTTGTACTTACCCAACAAGAAAATACTAACTTAATAATTAGGAATTTTGAGCCCATCCAAACAAGTGAAATTTCTTCGAAGATTCCAGATTATCGTTTGATGTGTTTTGAGTTTCAAGATTTTATGGATGATGATTTAGCCACCAGTAGCGATACGGACTCTTATGAAACACAGGTGACTGTACAGGATAGAACAGTTAATATTCTTAAAGAGTTTGCTGCGCAGTATACTGATGCTTTGCATCATTTAGATACATATATTTCCAAGGCACAAAAAGATTTTTCTTATGATGAATCGACAGGTCTTTTTAATGATTTTTTTATAGAAGGAATAGAAGCCGAATATTTTGACGATGCTAACGCCCCGTGGTATCGGGCACCGGTTTTGTTTAACTTGCATCGAGATCTTTTGTATAATGTTTTTGACGGAAGTTTATCAGATATTTTTGAAGATTCTCAAAATATTATGAACAACATTAATCCTTTTAATGGTAGTTATTTTGCCTTGATAGAGTTTCGCGAGAATATGAATACGTTTTTTGAAGACAATTACGGTACCGGCGCCCATATTGCCGCACAAATCGAAGCAATCGATTATACAGCCTCTCATACCTTTTCGTCTACTTTATCCTACGCTTCTGCCGGCACCACTGACGAGCCATATGGAGTAGTTTATACGGATTCAGGCTACAGGGCAGACGACGGAGGTGGCACATATACCGACCCCGGGGACGACATCAAGGGCCCCGCGGGCACCGACGACGCCGACATCCCGGATCCGGCAGAATTGGCTGCCGCGGCTTTTTCTGCCGACGCTTTCGATGAATCCGGCGACATCCAGGGCGAGGAGAAGATCTGACACGGTCGACGTAGGATGGGATTAATAATGGAGAACAAAAATGCAAAAATCATTTAGCACCGGTGACTTGGTTGATATAACGAAACTTAAGCGAAAGCTATCGGACCATCAAAATATACAAATTGTTGATAATCAGGTGGTGTCCACAAACCAGAAAAAGAGACTTTCCATAGTGAGAGCCAATAAGATCTTAAACGATAAACACTTTAGTAATCCTAACACTTCGAGTCCATCAACACTTGCGGCGGCTAAGGCTTTGTTAGAAACTTTTGGTTGTAGTGTTATAGCAGAGAAAACAAGGAATTTTTCTTTTCAAGAGGAGTTGCTAAACGAGGAAGACGGCGAAATAGATAATCCCAACATACAGGATCCAAATAGATTAAGAAAGTTAAAAAATAAGCAAAAAGAGGCTCAAGAAACTTTCCCTAACGCGGCTGATCCTTTTTATGAATTGGATACGGAGATTCCGCGAAAACAGCAGTTACAAAACGAACAATTGAAAAAAGGAAGGCAGCAAAAACAAATTATAATTTTGGCAGCCGATTTAGCAAAAATGAATTTACGGAAACAAGGAAGACCTTTAAAATACTTTAAGTGATATTTATTAAGGAATAGAGGAATAAAATGGGCAGTACTTATATTATAGAAGAAGTAGGTTACGTTGGCGATGTATACTATGCCGGCTCCATCTTCGATGACGTGACCGAAATTAAGTTTTATTATGTATATGATGGTGTCCAGGGCCATCGCAGAGCATATCATTCTCTTTCGGTCGCGGCCGAAGATGCAATTACATCAAACACTTACAGCGACTCCCCTCCCCGCAACCGGCTAGAATTCTTCGGACATGACGGCTATGACGGGGACATACCAGTTATAACCCTCAAATCTGTAATTGTTGATCGGGGAGGGATGACAGAAGAAGAAGAAGAAAGGTCTCTCGAAGCTCCCACATCATCTCCCACCCTTTCCTTGGATCACACCGGCATAGAAAATATTGTTATGTCCGGTATGACGCCGGCACGGGAAGCACAAATAGCCTCTGCCATGGCGACCGCGGAAAGATCCACTCGTGATGAAGAGGCACATTCAGCCCTTTATCTTTCATCAATGAGCACAACCGTTTCATTTGGTGCCGTGACGGGCTTGATAGCAGGATCGTCTTTTGCATTAACGTGGAATGATTTAGAATATCCAGACCTATGGAGTCAAAGTGTTTTACAACAATTCAACGCCATCCAAGATGGAGATGCGCCTGGTGCGATATCGCTTATAAAAGAGAATATTTATATACCAAATTCGGGTGAAGGGGGGTCGTCATCCGGCGAGAAAGAGTATAATATATATTATGACTATAACACAGGAAAGCAGCAAAGAGCCCCGACTTTTACAATGCATGATTTCGACAAAGCATTTTCTGAAGAAGAGACGCGCGCCTGGGATGTTTCTTATGGGAAACAGGAAGAAGCGGCCCTTAAGGCTAAATATAAGAGATACCAAGGAAACTCCTATAAGGAAGGAATGAGTTTGGCTCTTGATTCTGTTGTGCTTGCAGCTATATCTCAAATACGAATAAAAAGTAAATATAATTTTAAAAAGGTGGACACCAATAGAAGATTTCGAAAGAAGAACCTTTCTTTGTTTTCTGAAAGTGGTCGACCAACTGAGATGGGGGGAGTTACAACGACTGCCACTTCGGCTCTTCCGATGACCTCACCGCGGGGAGTTTATACTAATGTCCAATAATCCATCCCAAACTAAAGTTCTCAAATTAATAGATTTAAACCTATTCAGCGGCTCCAGCGATATTTTTAGAACAGCCGTGGGGGGATATTTTAAAGCAGAAGAAGATGGAGACCAAAGTGAATTATCTTTTCAAGAATATAAACCTAACCATCCGCTAACGATATACTTTAATAAGATTAAACCCAAGAAAACATTAAAAGAGACAATATCTCAAGACATTATCACCCCCAACAAAAGACTTCCTATAAGAGTATACGGGAATGGGGAAGTGGTTCAAAACGACAAACATTGGAAAGCTTTGTTTGTGGGAGGGGAATTTAGTGGAGAGACGATTTCCCCCCTCTATAATGAATATATTTATGGATATCACTATTTTGAATCTTCTGTGCCATATTCTAAACAAGAGGCATCGGTAATTGAAGGAGAGGCGGTTTCTGATCGGGTTCAAATATCTTATGCCTATAATGAGTATTTGCCCGAATATGAAACTTATATTAAAAGCCTCAATTCAGAGTTGCTGATCCCGAATTTTTATATACTTGGCGACCTACAGTCAGTGGACCATGTAGAAGATATAAATGCCGACACTTATGATACAGATATTATTAATTTTGCTACGATAGATGGGCTTTTTCCTAATATTAATACGGTAGCGGATTATCAGTTCACGTCTTACCCAACTCCATATTTACGAAATAAACTTAGAACGAAAGCAAACAAATATACTCTCTTATCTACGGAGTATTTACCAAATTATTTTTCTCGGAATCCCCTGTCTTCTTCAACACAGAATTCCATAAAGAATAAATTAAAGAATATTTTCTTGGATGAGGCGGCCTTAAATAAGCTTTATGGCTCAGATCAGATATTAAAATATGCGGAAAGATTTCCGTTTCACATGAAAATCAACTTTTCTTTAGATCAGAGTTCAACCATGGTTGACTATATTACGAGCAATCAATATACGAATAGGTTTCTTAAAACTTTAAAAGAAACATTTAGTGGTGAGTTGGCAGCGTTTCAACCGCGCGAACGGACCTACGCCCGCAATATGAATTATCTCTCTAGTTCGGAAGATGTGTTTGCTGACTATGAGGTAAACACCACCGAGGATAAAGACTATCGATATATTGATTTCATGGAAATGTTGGCATATAATTACAATAATTATATCTCTAGAACCGATGATTGTTATTTTGTAGGAGACAGGAACATATATAGAGATTCAATGTTTGATCTTAATGGGGCTTATCGCTATATAAACTCAATAGCTGCGGTTGAGACAATGAATAATCTTGTTGATCACATGAACAATACAGCAAATTTTGATATTAATAATTTAAAAGATTTCCTTTATCAAGAAAAGGATGCCTGCTACAACGAAACATTGGCCTATAGAATACAAAAAGTGGGCGGCTCTCCTACGGGCGATGCCCGAACACAAAATACTCTTCAAAATTATTGGGTTTTAAATTCAAAAGAAATGGATCAGTTTGATTTTGTCGACACTCAAGTAAAATATAATCAAAATTATACCTATCATGTATACAAATATGTGGCAGTTGTTGGTGCAAGATATAGGTTTTCTGATTTAAGAATCACCCAAGCAGTAAGCGTTGATAATGAAATAGAGCGAGACAATACCATTTATTATGGCTTGGAATTTTATGATCCTAGAACGAACACAAAGGTAGAACAACTGTTTAATGTTGGTAATTCACGATTTGAAACCATTAATCCACTCGGTACTCTTGTGCAGGAGAAATCTGAATATCCCTATCTGGCAGATTTTTATTTGAACTACGAGCCTTGCGTCTACATTTACGAGATTCCTGTATACTCAAAGACATTAAAAATAATGGACTCCCCTCCCAACGGAACAAATGTACATCCGTATCAGCGCCTCGATAGTTCCCAGAAAATTGGTTTTGGTTTATACTATGATGCCTTTGGCAAAAGGACATTCCCCAAGACAATCAGCAGCAATGATGAGAAGCTAAAACAAGATTATATGCATGCCAACGATTTTTTGAATAGCACAAAGCTCCCCGGGGAATCTATATCTCAACCTCAATATATGCAAGTTTATAGACTTGACAGAATGCCAACAGCATATTCAGATTTTGATAACAATTTGATAAAGACTCTTAATTTGGGATTAGAAGATTCGGATCAAACACAAACAGTAGCATTTTTTGATGATAAGATAAAAACAAATACAAAATATTATTATTTATTTCGCACCCTAAACGCACACAGGATGATCGGCCACACGTCTGAAATTTATGAAACAGAACTAATTAATGATGGCGGCTATCTGTATGCCACATTTAATGTGTTTTCTGAGCAAGATTTGGAGAAAAACATATTCGTAAACCCATCCAGAAACATAAAGAAGCTTATACAACTTCAGCCTAATTTGAGCCAGTTGTCGCTCAATACTGATTTTGTAGATTTCAGTAAAGATGCCAGCACTCAAATGAAAAAATTGGTAATCGGGAGTGCCGATGACCTAATCTGGGACAAAAAGTTTAAAGTTCGCTTAACATCAAAGAAGACGGGTAGAAAGGTAGATTTGAATATTACTTATAAATTGAGAAGCAGTTAATAAAAATGACAACTATTTACGTAAAGAGAGGAAGATAAATGGGATTTTTAGATAATTCGGGCGACATTATTTTGGACGCCGTGTTGACAGATTTGGGACGCAAAAAAATGGCAGATGGTACATTTAGTATTACTAAGTTTGCCGTAGGCGATGACGAAATTGACTATGGGCTATATAATAAAAACAATGCTGCGGGTTCTGCTTATTATGATTTAGAAATTTTGCAGACGCCCATTATGGAGGCGTTTACGCAAACAAACGCTGGCATTAACTATGGGTTGCTGACTAATACGGCTACCAACATATTGTATTTGCCGGTGATGGACATAAATACCAAGTCGATTAACCAGGGACTAGGGGCTATTCAGGCAATTGCCGGAGCACCAAATGTGTACCATGTTGCTGCAAACACCAACAACACTGTAGACAAATTGACAAATAACTTGGGCCCAAACTACTTCGCCACGTCTGGGGGAACGACTACTGCTATCTTGCTCGAAGCGGGACTTAACACGCCCCTTCTTAATGGAACGGAGGCAAACAGATCATCATATTTGGTGTCAAACAACTTGGTCGATACATCTTTTTATGTTTATTACGATAATCGGTTTATTAATAGTATCCTCGGTCCTGGCAATGGTTCGCAGTTTACTAACACGCTCAACCCGGACGGGTCGCCAACCTTGGAAATTAGTTTAACAACGGCGCCTTCAGTGACCACAGATTTGCAACTTGAAAATTATAGTACCGCGCGAATCAACGGTCCCATCGATGCTGTTTATTATAATGCTGCCTATAGTACGGCAGATACGGCAGTTTCTGTTATTTCGGGACCACGCTCAAGTTTTACCCTTTTGAATGTTGAGCTTAATCCTAACTTAAATACCGAATATTCTAAGTATGGCAAGAAAGGCGTGTCTTTGGGTTATCGTACTGGCGGGAATAACAATACCTATAATTATCTCGACACTATCGTCTATATACAGGGAACGCGTACCGGGACTCAAATTCAAGTACCGCTGCGGCTTATTACACTTAATACGGCGGCCTAAGTTGAAAATATTGAATAAAAAATTTGGAGATTTTAAATGGCAGTTATAAATTATGAACCTTTGGGTTCAACAGACACAACCACTACAAAAACATTATTACACGAATCGATTCCTTTAACGGGAACGATTGTAAGTGGCACCTATGGGGTATTCCCTAACGATACAAATATTAAAGATTACACGCATGGAATGTTCCAGTCTGTGTATGATTATCCTTATTTGAGTTCATCTGCAAATCATATTTTTGACTTAACGGCGGGCTTTAACGCAAGCTCTCCTTTGTCGGGAAGTTTAAATGTTACAATGCAATCCAAAAAGATAAATATGTATAATCAGTTTTCTCAAGTGTTGCTTGGATATACTAGTTCTCTTAATACGATCCGAGATTTTGAATTGGATATACAACTCGATCAGACTGGTTCCATGAAGGAATCTTTGTTTATCAACTTTTCTCGTTTGCTTTTTAAAGATGAAATTAAGAAGGGGACAGTTAGCATGACGTTGGGTAGTGGCTCTTGGGCAACGCCTTTTGAGTTTACAAAGACACTAACCGACGCTAGCGCCTCTTCCACCGGAGGCACATCTAATACTCAGGGTGGCGACTATGGCGTACTCTATGCGACCGGAGAGAATAGCGTTGCTTATGGGGTTTGTTTTTATCAAGCCGGCATCATCGCTCTTTCAACAGCTTCTTTTGGCACCATTGTCGATTTTAATAGTAGCTCCGCACCGATGTATAGCTATACGGTAGGGCAATCTTTGGTAACCGCTTCTATTAGTAGCTCTTGTAATGCATTGAGACATAGAGTTAAAAATATTTCTTTTAACAATACAACGGAAATCAATTCCACGATCTATTTCTGTAGGATTCCCCACAACAAGTATAATTATAGCGCCAATCCTACTTATTTGTCTTCAAGTCAGATCAGGGTCAAGAACGTTGCTTCCGACACACCTGTCACCTATCTCACAACAATTGGACTTTACAATGCCAATAATGAACTTTTGGCAAGCGCCAAGCTTTCAGAGCCGCTGAAAAAAGATCCAAACAATGAGATTACGTTGCGTATTAGATTAGATTATTAAAAATGTCTTTAAAAGCGTTCGGGCCTAATGATATTATTCTGAACACGATGAAAGCTCACCCTAGCTGTGAGTTTTTCGTTTTTGATGGTAAGATATATTATAATAATGAGCCGTCGCATGCCGGGGCATTTAGTAGCCAAGTTCTAAATGTTCCGCTTGGTCACATTAGTTTGTATGAGTACAATATTGATAAGCTAAGCGGCTCAAATAACTTTATTTATCCCTTTGTTTATAAAGATAGCTCCAGGGATCCATTTCGCAGTATTTCCTCAACGGCCATGGCAACGGCGTATGGGTATGGGGATATTATGAGCGGTACCTATCCTATGTCGGCTTCTATCACTCGGGAATTTATGAGCGGCGCCGCCGGCACTAAAATATTGAGAAGCACCACAGACGAGATAGGCCGAACCATCTTATATCGCAGCCCCAAATATCGTCATTTTTATGCTCTAAAAAATAGGTTAAATTATTATGGCATCAAGAGTCAGTACTATAAGGTTTCTTCGTCGTATGGCGACAAAAGCCTTCTTCCTGTCAATTTAATTTCTATTCCTGCTATCTTTTATGGTTCGCAGATAAAGCCGGGCTCACTATCTCTTAAGTGGTATTTTACGGGCTCTTTGATCGGAGAGTTACAGGATACAAAACAAAACGGCGAGTTGATAGAGGTTTCTGGATCTAACGTTGGATCCGTGGCCGGCGTTGTTTTATATGATGAAGGGTTTGTTTTGCTAACGGGATCGTGGGCCCTTAATTCGGAAACTATTCGTTTGATTTCTGGTAGCGCGGCAACTGCAACCCCCCAATGGCTTTATTTTGGCGCTGGTGCCAATGATGATGTTACCCAAACTACAGTTGGAGACACCACCTATACTTCGGCATCGTTTAATCTTTCTTTTAAGGGCACGACCAAAACACAAGTTATGACTATGTTCGCGCATGCCGCTCGTGGCGAGGTTAATTATTCTAGTAATCCCACCTTTTTAACTTACGGCCAGAGTCGAACAAGACTTACTTCATCCCAAATTTATGAGGAAAATCCATCTCGTACAATTAAAAATGTGGCGACTTCGAGCTATTCAGATTACAGCGCCTCGTTCAAGCGCCAGGTGTATGTGTCGCGGGTGGCAATTTATGACGATAATAAAAACCTACTTGGGATCGCCACGCTTTCCAATCCTGTTCTTAAAAAAGAAGATGAAGATTTAGCCTTTAAAATTCGTT